>Ga0172367_10002754_pt1 | contig 23711 bp, 17 predicted proteins | sample Lak10m_FD_114542 | JGI IMG/M metagenome (GOLD analysis project Ga0172367, IMG submission 114542) | Freshwater microbial communities from Kabuno Bay, South-Kivu, Congo - kab_022012_10m | ecosystem: Environmental > Aquatic > Freshwater > Lake | place: Democratic Republic of the Congo: South-Kivu... | reverse complement strand
TGCTTCTACGGCGGCATGCTCGCGCGTGCCGGGGTGCCAGTGACGCTGATCGGGCGCGCCACGCATGTGCAGGCGATCCAGCGCCAGGGGTTGCGTTTGCAGATGCAGTCGTTCGATGAGTTTGTGCACCTCAGCGCCAGCGAGCAGCCTGCGGCAGTGGTGCATGCCGACGTGATCCTGTTTGCCGTCAAGTCCACCGACACCGAGTCAGCGGGCGCGCAGATCCGGCCTTTTCTCAAACCCGATGCGCTGGTGCTGTGCCTGCAAAACGGCGTGGACAACGCCGAGCGCCTGCGCACCGTTTTGCCGGGCACCCACGTGGCTGCAACGGCGGTGTATGTGGCCGCCGAGATGGCCGGCCCCGGCCACCTGCGCCACCACGGTCGGGGTGAACTCATCATCGAGCCCAGCGCACGTAGCACGGCGGTTGCGCAAGCACTGCAAGCGGCTGGCATCCCCACCGAAGTCAGCGACAAGGTGCGCGACGTGCTCTGGACCAAGCTGGTCATCAACTGCGCTTACAACGGCTTGTCCGCAGTGGGTCAGATAGCCTATGGTGAATTGATGCAGCGCCCCGGCTCGGCCAAAGTGCAGCGCGACCTGGTGCTGGAGTGCCGCGCCGTGGCTGCCGCAGAGGGCGTGACCCTGCCCGCGAACCTCGAAGATTCGGTACGCGCGATTGCGCACAGCATGGCCACGCAGATGTCGTCCACCGCGCACGACCTGAGCAAAGGCAAACCCACCGAAATCGATTATCTGAACGGGCACGTGGTTCGCCGCGGCGATGCGCTGGGCGTGCCCACCCCGGCCAACCGCATGTTGTGGGCGGCGGTGAAATTGCTGGAGCGATTAAACACATAACGGTGGATCAACGCGCTGCAACAAAACCAGCAGTTTTTGATCAACGGTAAGCAGCTTGCAACCATAGCGCTGGAGACAAACCAACGCCCCAGCTTATGCAGCGCGTGCAAGCGGAACTTCCCAGCCAGGAAATACCAGTACGGCAGGATGGCAGTGCAGGGCACGGGCAAACACCTTCGCTCGTTCGACACCCAAATTCACTCTGTCATTCTCGATAGCTGAAATAGTGGACTGGGGAATGCCCGTAAGTTCAGAGAGTTGGCTTTGGCTTAACTCTTGGAGTTTACGCAAAATGCGGACAGACTCCCCAACCGAAACCTCAACTCGTTTTTTTGCTGGACGAAACTCTTTCATTTCATAGCCTCCTGTAATCGTGGGCTGTAACCTGAATAACTTGAATCAGCAACACGTCGGCAACAACTCGGTAAATGACTCGCCACTGAAGCCCTAGCCGAGAAGAGCGATGGCCCTTCCACTCGCCGTAAAGAACCTCATCGTGAAACCCCTTGATGGCTCGCAATCCAAGTGGCCCCGAGACTCTGGCGATGTCTTTCCACTTTTCGTAACGCCTCAGAACCTCAATCGGCACTGAACCCGAAAGCTGCTTATCGACACGGCGATGTTCTTTGATTTCCCACACGCGGCATTATGGACATACCATTGATGGTATGTCAAGGACTGGACTGGCAGACCAATTCACCGCTTGGCCTTGCCCGACGGCTACGTGGTACACCGTGGGATGGCTTCACTTCTTTTGCAATGACGACGACGCTTGACGGCGATCCCCTAAAATTCTCGTCATTCTTCGATGCCGCCACCCGTCGGCTCCTGCGCAGCAATCTTTACCCAGTCCACATCCATGACCACACCCTCCACCCCCCTGTCGTACAAAGACGCTGGCGTTGACATCGACGCGGGCGACGCGCTGGTCGAGCGCATCAAGCCCCTGGCCAAAAAGACCCTGCGCGAGGGCGTGCTGGCCGGCATCGGCGGCTTTGGTGCGCTGTTCGAGGTGCCCAAGCGCTACCGCGAGCCGGTGTTGGTGAGCGGCACCGACGGCGTGGGCACCAAGCTCAAGCTGGCGTTTGAATGGAACATGCACGACACCGTGGGCATCGACCTGGTGGCGATGAGCGTCAACGACGTGCTGGTGCAAGGCGCCGAGCCGCTGTTTTTTCTGGACTACTTTGCCTGCGGCAAGCTCGACGTGGACACCGCCGCCGCCGTGGTGGCGGGCATTGCCAAGGGCTGCGAACTCTCGGGCTGCGCGCTCATTGGCGGCGAAACCGCCGAGATGCCCGGCATGTACCCGGCCGGTGAATACGACCTGGCCGGTTTTGCCGTGGGCGCGGTCGAAAAGTCCAAAATTCTGACGGGTGCCGACGTCAAGCCGGGCGACGTGGTGCTGGGCCTGTCCAGCAGCGGCGTGCATTCCAACGGCTTCAGCCTGGTGCGCAAGTGCATCGAACGCGCTGGCAGCAGCGCCCCCGCCACGCTGGACGGCAAGCCGTTCAAACAGGCCATCATGGAGCCCACCCGCCTGTACGTCAAAAACGTGCTGGCCGCGCTGGCTGCCCACCCCATCAAGGCATTGGCGCACATTACCGGTGGCGGCCTGCTGGAAAACATTCCGCGCGTGCTGCCCGACGGCATGGCGGCCCACCTGGTCAAGGGTAGTTGGCCCAAGACCGAGCTGTTTGCCTGGCTGCAAGCCACCGCCGGCATCGACGACTTTGAGATGAACCGCACCTTCAACAACGGCATCGGCATGGTGGTGGTGATTGACGCCGCCAACGCCGCCGCCTGTGCCGCCACGCTGCGCGCTGCCGGTGAAAGCGTGTATGGAATCGGTGTGATTGCCGAGCGCGGCGCCAACGCCGCCGTGCTGGTGCGCTGATGCCAGACAATGAACCGAAGTCCAGCGCGGCGAGGGCGCCGCTCCCACATGGATGCTGACGCCTTTGCAGTTGACCTGCCCTCGGGCCGAAGGAGGTAAGCGTGCCCCCGCGATCCCAGCCATTGCATAAACTGCCCGCCGGCATCTGGGCGTTGGGCTTTGTCAGCCTGCTGATGGATGTGTCGAGCGAGCTCATTCACAGCCTGCTGCCCGTGTTCATGGTCACAACTTTGGGCATCAGCGTCTTTGTGGTCGGGTTGATCGAAGGCGCCGCCGAGGCCACGGCGCTCATCATCAAGGTGTTCTCCGGCGCCTTGAGCGACTACTGGGGCAAGCGCAAACCACTCGCCGTGCTGGGCTACGGCCTGGGCGCATTCAGCAAACCGCTGTTTGCGCTGGCTACATCGAGTGGCTGGATCATCACCGCGCGGTTGGCCGACCGTGTGGGCAAAGGCATCCGCGGCGCGCCGCGCGATGCGCTCGTAGCCGACATCGCGCCGCCCGAGCTGCGTGGTGCCGCCTTCGGCCTGCGCCAGTCGCTCGATACCGTGGGGGCTTTTTTGGGGCCGATGCTGGCCATCGGCTTCATGCTGCTCTGGCACGACGACTTTCGCGCCGTGTTCTGGGTCGCTTGCGCGCCGGCTGTGCTGTGCGTGGCGCTGCTGGTGTGGGGCGTGAAAGAGCCGGACCGACCGCCCAGCCACCAGCGCATCAACCCGATCAGCCGCGCCAATCTGGCCCGTTTGCAACCAGCCTACTGGTGGGTGGTGGGCGTGGGCGCCGTGTTCACGCTGGCGCGTTTCAGCGAAGCCTTTCTGGTGCTACGGGCGCAGCAAGGCGGCCTGGCACTGGCCTGGACGCCCATGGTGCTGATCAGCATGAACATCGTCTATGCAGCCGGCGCCTATCCTTTTGGCAAGCTGGCTGACAAGATGCGCCACACAACGCTGCTGGGCTGGGGCTTGCTGCTGTTGATCGCCGCCGACGCGCTATTGGCCAGCAGCAACAGCGGCTGGGCGTTCTGGCTGGGCGCGGCGCTGTGGGGCCTGCACATGGCCATGACGCAAGGCCTGCTGGCAGCCATGGTGGCCGACACCGCGCCTGCCGACTTGCGCGGCACCGCCTACGGCTTTTTCAACCTGCTGAGCGGCCTGGCCATGTTGATCGCCAGCGGGTTGGCGGGTTGGTTATGGCATGTTTTCGGTGCCTCGTTCACTTTCATGGCCGGCATCGGATTTGCAGCGCTGGCGCTTGGATTACTGGCGCTGCAGCCGCGCGGCTTGCCACGCACATAAGTTGTCTCGATCTGGCATTTTTACCTGGAACAATTGATATGAAAACCTGTCTCATCGTGATCGACGCGCAAGAGTCTTTTCGGCAGCGGCCTTACTTTACCGACACCGACCTACCCGCCTACATTGCCGCGCAAAACGCACTGATCGACGGCTGTGTTGCGCAGGATGTGCCGATCGTGCGCGTGTTTCACGTCGATGGCCCCAAGCTTGCCAGCAACGCGTTTGCGCTCGAGTCCGGTTTTGTGAAGCCGCTGGCCGAGATCAAAACTTTCGAGGCTGCAGCCACCTTTCACAAAAACCGCCACAGCGCGCTGGTGGGAACCGGGTTGGACGTGTGGCTGGTGCAAAACGGCATCCAGAAGCTGATCATCAGCGGCATTCGCACCGAGCAATGCTGCGAAACGAGCACGCGCCACGCCTCCGACCTGGGCTGGCGCGTGGACTTTTGTCTGGACGCCACCCTGACCTGGGACATGCAGCATCTGGACGGCTCGACGCTCGCTGCGGCTGACATCAAGGCGCGCACCGCAGCCGTGCTCAAAGACCGTTTTGCCAACATCTGCAGCGTGCCGCAGGCGCTGGTGGGTGCCAAGGGCTGAGAAGCCAGCCGCTGGTGGACGAATGACCTGGCCGGTTTGACTTGTTTTGCCAGCATCCAGCCCAATATGTCTCAGCATTCAATGCTTAGATAAGGGGAGTTCACATGCACCGAGAAGTCCGCCCACCCGCTGTCGCCGGGGCTTTTTATCCGGGACGCAGCCAGACCCTGTCGCACGACGTGTTGGCCATGCTGGCGGCGGCCAAGCCGGATGCTGCCGGCACGCCTGCCATGCCGCCCAAGGCGCTGATCGTGCCCCACGCGGGTTACATCTACTCAGGCTTTACTGCAGCGCAGGCCTATGCCCGCTTGGCCAGCGTGCGCCACACTATCCGGCGCGTGGTCTTGCTGGGCCCGGTGCACCGGGTGCCGGTGCGTGGCTTGGCTCTGCCGGGCGCGGACTACTTTGCGACACCGCTGGGCGAGATTGAAATCGACCAGGACGCGGTGGCGGCCATCAGGTCGCTGCGCCAGGTGGTGGTGAGCCCGGCAGCGCATGCGCAGGAGCATTCGCTGGAAGTGCAGTTGCCTTTTTTGCAGCTGGCACTCGACGATTTCAAGCTGCTGCCGCTGGCCGTCGGTGATGCCACGCCGGCCGAGGTGGCGCAGGTGCTCGATGCGGTCTGGGGCGGTGACGAGACGCTGATCGTGATCAGTTCCGACCTGTCGCATTTTTTGCCCTACGGCACCGCCCAGGCCATGGACCACGACACAGTGCAAGGCATGCTGCAGTTGCAGACCAATCTAAACCACCAGCAAGCCTGTGGCGCCACACCGGTCAACGGCTTGCTGCTGGCAGCAAGGCAGCATCAGCTGCAGCCACAATTGCTGGGGCTGTGCAATTCGGGCGACACCGCCGGTGACAAGGGCCGCGTGGTCGGTTACGCGGCGCTGGCCTTCACCCAGGGAGCACGCCATGCGCACTGACGCGGCACTCACCGCATTACCAGGCGAGCACGGCAAATTACTGTTGCAGATGGCCCGCTGCGCCATCTCGAACAAGTTGGGACGGCCGATGGCGCTGGCTGAACCCACCGGTGATGTGGCCAAAGCGCTGCAAGCCCCGGGGGCCAGTTTTGTCACTTTGAACCAGCGCGGAGAGTTGCGCGGCTGTATTGGCTCGCTGCAAGCGCATCGACCGCTGATGTTGGACGTACAGGCCAACGCCGTTGCCGCCGCGCTGCATGACCCGCGTTTTGCGCCCTTGACTTTGTCCGAGCTTGACATCACCACCGTCGAGGTCTCGGTGCTGTCGGCCATGCAGCCCTTGGCGTTCACCAGTGAAGCCGATGCGCTGGCGCAACTGCGCCCGGGCGTGGACGGCGTGGTCTTTGAGTTCGGGCATTACCGCAGCACATTTTTGCCGCAGGTCTGGGGGCAGCTACCCAACGCCCGTCAATTCCTGGCGCATCTGAAACACAAGGCCGGTCTGGCACCTGATTTTTGGGCGACAGAGGTTCGGCTGCAGCGTTACACGGTGAGCAAATACAAGGAAGTGGAGGAGGCATCATGAAGGTGCAGGCATCCAACTACCCCGCCTGCTACTGGCACAAACTTGACGACGGCCGCCTGCAGTGCGACCTGTGCCCGCGCGACTGCAAGCTGCACGAGGGCCAGCGCGGCGCCTGTTTTGTGCGCATGCGCCAGGGCGAGCAGATGATTTTGACGACTTACGGGCGCTCCTCGGGTTTTTGCATCGACCCGATCGAGAAGAAGCCGCTCAACAACTTTTACCCCGGCAGCAGCGTGTTTTCATTTGGCACGGCGGGCTGCAACCTGGCCTGCAAGTTCTGCCAGAACTGGGACATCAGCAAGTCGCACGACATGGACCGCCTGATGGACCAGGCCTCGCCTGAGGCGATCGCCCAGGCGGCACGCCAGCATGGCTGCAAGAGCGTGGCCTTCACCTACAACGACCCGGTGATTTTTGCCGAATATGCGATGGACACGGCCGACGCCTGCCACGCACTGGGACTCAAGACCGTGGCGGTCACGGCAGGCTACATCCACGAGCAGCCGCGGCGCGAATTTTTTGCCAAGATGGATGCCTCCAATGTGGATTTGAAGGCGTTCACCGAAGACTTTTACTTCAAGCTATCCAGCGCGCACCTGCAGCCGGTGCTCGACACACTGGTGTACATCCAGCATGAAACCCAGGGCTGGCTGGAGCTCACCACCTTGCTGATTCCTGGTTACAACGATTCGGACCAGGAAATCACAGCGATGTGCGGCTGGATCAGCAAGGAGCTGGGCCCAGATGTACCGCTGCACTTTTCGGCCTTCCACCCCGATTTCAAAATGATGGACGTACCACCCACACCGGTCGCCACGCTGGTGCGCGCCCGCAACATTGCCTTGCAGCAGGGCCTGCGCTACGTCTATACCGGCAACGTGCACAACATCGAGGGGGACACCACCTTTTGTCCCAACTGCAAGGCGCCGCTGATCGTGCGCGACTGGTACCAGATCAAAAACTACCGGCTCACCGCCTCAGGCCGCTGTCCGGACTGCGCCAGCGCGGTGGCCGGGCGCTTTGATGCAAGCTGCGGCCACTTCGGCCGCCAGCGCATTCCGGTCATGCTGGGCTGACCAGACTCAATAGCTCGCCAACGGCACCAAGGCGGCGTTCTTGAAGCTGTAGACGGTGATCGGGGCCTGTTTCATGTTGCCTTTGTCGTCATAGGCGTAAGTGCCCATGATGCCCTTGTAGCTGCCTTTGTAGATGACCGCGCCCACTTTGTCGGGGTCGAGTGAACCGGCTTTCTGGATGGCCTCGCCAATCAACATGGTCTGGTCATAAAACGGTGCGGCGTACACGTCGGCATCCTGGTTGTAGCGTTGCTTGTACTTGGCTTTGAAAGCCGGGCCGGCAGCGGTCTTGTCGAGCATTGAGCCACCCTGCGCGCAGAACACCACGTCGTTGACCGCATTGCCCGCGAGCTTGCCCATTTCGGGGCTGCACAGGGTGTCGCCGCCGAGCAATTTGGCCTTGATGGCGAGCTGCTGCATCTGGCGTGTCATGGGTGCGGCTTGCGGCGCGTAGCCACCAAAGAAAATGGCGTCCGGATTCTTGCCCTTGAGGGTGGTCAGGATGGCGGTGAAATCGGTGGCCTTGTCGGTGGTGAACTCCTGGCCGACGATCTTCAGGCCCAGATTCTTGGCTTCCTTGGTGAACTCCTGCGCCACGCCCTGGCCAAACGCGGTGCGGTCGTCGATCACCGCCACTGACTTGAGCTTCATCACATTGGCGGCATAGCGGGCCATGCCGGCGCCGATCTGGTTGTCGCTGGCGATGATCCGGAACAGGTTCTTGTAGCCGCCCAGGGTCACTTTGGGGTTGGTTCCCACGGTGGACATCATGGCGCCACCTTCGTTGTAAATCCGCGAAGCGGGAACCGCCACGCCCGAGCAATAGGGGCCCATGACGAACTTGACGCCGCCATCGACAAATTTTTGCGCCACTTGCACACCGGACTTCGGGTCACACTGGTCGTCTTCAGACTGCAATTCAAATTTCAGTGTCTTGCCGCCGACGGTGATCTTTTTGCTGTTGAGGTCGTCAACGGCCAGGCGTACGCCGTTTTCGTTGTCCTTGCCGGCAAAGGCGTTCGAGCCCGACAAGGGGCCGGTCAAGCCGATGATGACCTTTTGCTCCTGGGCATAGGCCTGGCTGGCAAAAGCAAGTGTCAAAGCGCCCATCAGGGGCAAAAGCGTGGAGGTAAGTTTCATAGGGTTTCCTGAAAATGTGATGGTTGAAAAATTGCAAAGATCAAACTCCGAACGACTCACGGTGGTGTCTTGAATGTCATCGATGTCTCCTTTTTATGAAAATCAGCTCATGGTCATGAGCTGCGCGTTGCCTCCTGCGGCTGCGGTGTTGGTGCTGATGCTTTGCTCGTGCATCAGGGCACTGAGGTCGTAGTGTGCGCCATCGGCCAACTGCGCCGGGGTCAGGCTTTCGATGCGCACAATGGCACCCGGGCGCTGCGCCAAGCCGGGCAACAGCGCTTGCAAGGCGTCACCATCGCCCTCGAACAGCATGGCGCTCAGATGCCCGTCACTGCGCAATTGCTCGGCGCTACGCAGTTGCACAAAAGCGCTGACTTCGGGCGGCAGCATGCCGAGCAGACGGCCGATGGCGCTGTCGGTGGCTGGGGCTTCAAGCCAGCAGCGGTTGCCGCTGGCCAAGGCAGCTGCCAGCTGATGCAAGCACCCGACGACCGTTTGCGGCAGCGCCAAGACGGCGCCGCGCGGCAGCAGCTGGTAACGGTTGAGTTCGCCCGTGGGGCCGGGCAGCTTGAAAGCTTGGCTGAGCACCGTGGCGGCCAGATAGGCCTCGCAGGCAAGCACGCCTTGTGCCGCGTCCAGACTGCTCAAAACACCATGCGGCTGCACCAATGTGGGCCCCTGCAACTGCGTCAGCAGCAGCTGCAAGGCTTGCAGGCTGGTCGGCTCGCCTTGTTGACGCTCAGCCGCCGCGGGCACCAGCGCGCGCGCGGCAGGAGAAGCTTTGAGCGCCGTCAGCGCCGGGTTGCTGTGCGACTCGCTGGCTTGCAGCAGGCGGTACAGATACAGCGGCCCGCCCGCCTTGGGGCCGGTGCCCGACAAACCCATGCCACCAAACGGCTGCACGCCCACCACGGCGCCAATCACGTTGCGGTTGACGTAAATATTGCCGGCCCGCACTTTTTGCGTGACCTGGGCAATGGTCTCATCAATGCGGCTGTGCACGCCAAAGGTCAGGCCATAGCCGGTGGCGTTGATGGCGTCGAGCACCTTGTCCAGGTCGTCGCGCCGGTAGCGCAGCACATGCAACACCGGGCCGAACACCTCGCGCTGCAGGCGCTCGATGCGGTCGATTTCGATCAGCGTCGGCAATACAAAATGGCCCTGGCCGGCGCTTTCGTCGCGCGCCATGCGCGTGACGGGAAGCCCGTCAGCCTGCATCTGCGCAATGTGGTGCTCGATCTGCGCGCGCGCGGCTTCGTCGATCACCGGCCCGATGTCGGTGTGCATGCGGTCCGGGTTGCCCATGACCCACTCGCGCATGGCCTGCTTGATCATGTCGAGCACGCGCTCGGCCACATCCTCCTGAACGCAAAGCAGACGCAAGGCCGAGCAACGCTGTCCGGCCGAATCGAAGGCAGACGACAGCACATCGCCCACCACCTGTTCGGCCAGCGCCGACGAATCGACCACCATGGCGTTCTGGCCGCCGGTTTCGGCAATCAGCGGGATGCTGCGGCCCTGCAGGCTCAGGCGCTTGGAGAGGGTTTGCGCAATCAGGCGCGCCACTTCGGTCGAGCCGGTGAACATCACGCCCGCGACCTGCGGGTGCGCCACCAGCGCGGCGCCGACCACTTCACCGGTGCCGGGCACCAGCTGCACGGCGTCCTGCGGCACACCGGCTTCGTGCAATATCTTGACCATCACGTCTGCCACCAGCGGCGTTTGCTCGGCCGGTTTGGCCAGCACGCAATTGCCGCTGGCCAAGGCTGCAGCCACCTGTCCGGTAAAAATCGCAAGAGGGAAGTTCCACGGGCTGATGCACAGCACCACACCGAGTGCCCGGTGCGTCTGGTTGTCGAACGTGGCTTCGACTTGCGCCGCGTAATAGCGCAGGAAGTCCACCGCCTCGCGCACCTCCGAGACGGCGTTGGGCAGCGACTTGCCGGCTTCGCGAACAATCAATCCCAGAATGGTTTGGGTGCGCTGCTCGAGCAAGTCGGCAGCACGCTTCAGGCAGGCGGCGCGCTCCTGCGGCGGCGTCACTTGCCAGATTTGCGTGGCGCTGTCGGCACGGCTGGCTGCCAATGCCACTTCGGCCGATGTCGCCGGGCGCACCCAACCCACCTGGTCACGCAGGTCGGCCGGGTTGATCACGGCTTGCCAACCGTCAGCCTGCGGCGTTGGTGCGCCGGACTTGCTCTCGCCACGGTCGACTGAAGTCGAACCCACAACAAACCCTTCACTACCGCCAGCCAAATCTGCCACGGTGGCAGCAGCTGCATAACTGGCCTGTGTGCTGCGCAGCAAACCGGCTGCCAGCGACGCAAGTTGTTGTTCATTGGCCAGATTCATACCTGACGAATTCAAGCGCGACTGCGTGCCCAATTCAGCAAACATCTGCCGTGGCAGGGCAATCCTGGGGTGCGGCGAGCCCAGCTGACCGCTGTCGCGTTCGATCGCCTGCGCTTCCAGAACCGGGTCGGCCACCAGGTCTTCGACCTTGACCTTGGGATCGCCGATGCGGTTGACGAACGACGAGTTGGACCCGTTCTCCAGCAACCGGCGCACCAGGTAGGCCAGCAGCGTCTCATGCGTGCCCACCGGCGCATAGATGCGGCACGGGCGACCCAGTTTGCCCTCGCTCACGGGGCCGGTCACCTGCTCATAGAGCGGCTCGCCCATGCCGTGCAGGCACTGAAACTCGTATTGACCGGCGTAGTAATTCTGCCCAGCCATCTGGTAGATCGAGGCCACGGTCTGCGCGTTGTGCGTGGCAAACTGCGGGTAGACCGCGTCGGGCACGGCCAGCAGCTTGCGCGCGCACGCCAGGTAGGCCACGTCGGAATAAACCTTGCGCGTGTACACGGGGTAACCGTCCAGGCCTTCCAGCTGCGCGCGTTTGATTTCGGCGTCCCAGTACGCCCCCTTGACCAGCCGCACCATCAACCGGTGCCCGCTGCGACGGGCCAGGTCAATCAGGTAATCGATGACAAAGGGGCAGCGCTTCAGGTAGGCCTGCACCACGAAACCGATGCCGTTCCAGCCCTTGAGCCGGGGGTCGAAGCACAGGCTTTCCAGCAAATCCAGCGACAACTCCAGCCTGTCCGACTCCTCGGCGTCGATGTTGATGGCAATGTCGTACTGGCGCGCCAGCAGCGCCAGCTTGGTCAGACGCGGCAGCAGCTCGCCCATGACGCGATCGCGCTGGGCCCGGCTGTAGCGCGTGTGCAAAGCCGACAGCTTGACCGAAATGCCCGGTCCCTCAAAAATGCCGCGGCCGTTGGACGCCATGCCGATGGCCCGGATCGACTGCTCGTAGGACGCCACGTAACGCTCGGCGTCCGCTTCGGTGGTGGCGGCTTCGCCGAGCATGTCGTAGGAGTAGCGGAAGCCTTTTTTTTCCAGTGCGCGGCTGTTGGCCAGCGCCTCGGAGATGGTCTGCCCGGTGACAAATTGCTCACCCATCAACTTCATGGCGCGGTGCACCCCTTGGCGGATCAGTGGCTCGCCGCCCTTGCCGATCAGGCGCGTCAGCGCGCTGGCCATGCTCTTTTCGCTGGCGGTGGCGGTGAGCTTGCCGGTGAGCATCAGGCCCCAGACCGCCGCGTTGACAAACATCGAGGGCGAGTTGCCCAGGTGCGAATGCCAGTCGCCGTGGCTGATCTTGTCGCGAATCAGCGCGTCACGGGTGGCGTTGTCGGGGATGCGCAACAAGGCCTCGGCCATGCACATCAGCGCAACGCCCTCCTGGCTGGACAACGAAAACTCCTGCACCAGCGCTTCGACCCCCCCGCCGGCCTGTTTGGCGCGCAGGCCGTTGACCAGGCGAGCGGCAACGTCTTCGATCGCGGCACGCTGCGCCGGGTCGGTCACATGCGCGAGTTGCACCAGCAGCGGCAGGCATTCGGGCTCCGGTCGGTGCCAGGCGGCGGTGATGGTGGCGCGCAAGTCGGTCTGCGGTTGCACGTTTTGCGCCCAGTCGAGGAAGGGTTGCGGCGCTGTATGGGCTGTGGCAGGCGTGGTCAGCGCTTCGGACTCGTCCGGCTCTGCACTTTCGTCAGGCTCGGTTACACCCGTGCTCGAGAGTGCTGGTAACTGGCCCCGCTCGGCACTTTCCACATACTGCATCACCGCCTGTTTGATGAGCCAGTGCGGGGTTTTACCCTGTGCACCGGCAGCCTCCTTGATGCGTGTGCGGAGCGCTTCATCCACCTTGATACCAAGCGTGACTGTCGCCATGAGTGCAACTCTCCATGAAATAGGTTGCACCTATTCTATAAACAGTGCAACCCAATTAAATCAGGGATTACCCTAGGGTTGCACCAATAGTCAGTCACTCGCACACACAATCGGCATAGTAGTGCACCTGGCCATCGGCACCCACCTCTTCGACCAGGCCATGAATGTCGGTCTCGAAACCCGGGCACTGGCGGTTGAACTCGCGGGAGAACTTGAGGTAGTCCACAATCTTCTTGTTGAACACCTCGCCCGGAATCAGCAGTGGAATACCCGGCGGGTAAGGTGTCACCAAGCCCACGGTGACGCGGCCTTCGAGCTGGTCGATTTCCACGCGCTCGGTCTTGCGCAGCGCAATATGGGCGTACGCGTCGCTCGGTTTCATGGCCGGCGAGAGGTCGCTCAGGTACATCTCGGTGGTCAGGCGCGCGATGTCGTATTTGGCGTAGAGCTGGTGAATGCGCTGGCACAGGTCGGCCAGCCCCATGTCTTCGTATTGAGGGTACTTCTGACAAAACTCGGGCAGGATGCGCCACATGGCCTGGTTCCTGGCGTAGTCGTCCTTGAACTGCTGCAAGGCGGTCAGCATGCTGTTCCAGCGGCCCTTGGTAATACCGATGGTGAACATGATGAAAAAGCTGTACAGGCCGGTCTTTTCCACCACCACGCCGTGCTCAGCCAGGAACTTGGTCACGATGCTGGCCGGAATGCCGGTCTTGGCAAACTTGCCATTGAGGTCCATGCCTGGCGTCACCACCGTGGACTTGATCGGGTCGAGCATGTTGAAGCCGGTGGCCATCTTGCCAAAACCGTGCCAGTTGACACCGGCCTTGATGGTGCGTGACTCGCCCTTGATGATCCAGTCATCGGCGCGGCCAATGCCCTCCTCCACCAGCTTGTCCGGACCCCAGACCCTGAACCACCAGTCAGAGCCGTAGTCGTCGGCGATCTTGCGCATGGCGCGCCGGAAATCGAGCGCCTCGGCAATGCTCTCCTCCACCAGCGCGGTTCCACCGGGCGGCTCCATCATGGCAGCAGCCACGTCGCAGCTGGCAATGATGCTGTACTGCGGGCTGGTGCTGGTGTGCATCAGGTAGGCCTCGTTGAACAGGTGCTTGTCGAGCTTGACGGTTTGCGAGTCCTGCACCAGCACATGGCTGGCCTGGCTGATGCCGGCCAGCAGCTTGTGGATCGACTGGGTCACGTAGACCATGGCCTTTTTCGGTCGCGCCCGGTTCTTGCCCATGGCATGGTAGGTACCGTAGAACGGGTGAAACGCCGCATGGGGCAGCCAGGCCTCGTCGAAGTGGATGTTTTCCACGTAGCCGTCGAGCATGTTCTTGACCGTTTCGGTGTTGTACAGCACGCCATCGTAGGTGGACTGCGTCAGCGTCAGCACGCGCGGCTTGATCTGGTTCGCGTCGATGTCGGGCAAGTGCTGCCTGATCAGCGGGTTGGCCCTGATCTTGGCCTTGATGGTGGCGGGTTCGAACTCGCTTTTGGGAATGGGGCCGATGATGCCGAAATGGTTGCGCGTGGGCTTGAGGAACACCGGAATGGCGCCGGTCATGATGATCGAGTGCAGGATGGATTTGTGGCAATTGCGGTCCACCACCACCACGTCGTTGGGCGCCACGGTGTGGTGCCAGACCATCTTGTTGGAGGTGGAGGTGCCGTTGGTGACAAAGAAGCAGTGGTCCGCGTTGAAGATACGCGCGGCGTTGCGCTCGCTCTTGCCAATGGCACCGTCGTGGTCCAGCAGTTGGCCCAGTTCCTCGACCGCGTTGCACACGTCCGCACGCAGCATGTTTTCACCGTAAAACTGGTGGTACATCTGCCCGACCGGGCTTTTCAGAAATGCCACACCACCGGAGTGACCCGGGCAGTGCCATGAGTACGATCCGTCTTCCGCGTAATCCAGCAAAGCCTTGAAGAATGGCGGCTGCACGCCTTCAAGGTAGGCTTTGGCCTCGCGGATGATGTGGCGCGCCACAAATTCGGGCGTGTCCTCGAACATGTGGATGAAGCCGTGCAGTTCGCGCAGGATGTCGTTGGGCAGGTGGCGGCTGGTCTTGGTCTCACCGTACACATAAATCGGCACATCGGGGTTCTTGCGGCGCACTTCTTCGATGAAATGGCGCAGGTTCACCACGGCAGGGTCCAGGTCGGGTCCTTGCGAAAATTCCTCATCGTCGATCGACAAAATGAAGGTGCTGGCCCGGCTTTGCTGCTGGGCGAACTGGCTCAGGTCGCCGTAACTGGTCGTTCCCAGGACCTCGAAGCCCTCGGATTCGATGGCCTGCGCCAATGCGCGGATGCCCAGCCCCGAGGTGTTCTCGGAGCGGTAGTCCTCGTCAATAATGACGATCGGAAAGCGGAATTTCATGGCAGGCTCCAGCGACTCGGGTAAAAATGTAAATTGGCGCGAAGTGTAAGGACTTATCCAGTCGTATCACTTGCGAAGGCGCACTTTTACCGCAGAATGCGGCAGGTCAGATAACAATTGGAAAAAAACATGGCTGATTCGACCATCTGGTGGCTGTTGGCAGGTGCGGTAATCGCGCTTGAACTGCTGACCGGTACCTTTTATCTGCTGATGTTGTCACTCGGCCTGGCAGGTGCCGCCGTCGCCGCCCACCTGGGCGCGACCATGCCGGTGCAGCTCGTGGTGGCCGCCGTGCTGGGTGGCGGCTTTGTGGTGGGTTGGCGCGGTTATAAAAAGCACCAACCGCCTGCCCTGCCAGCGGGCGCCAACCGCGATGTCAATCTGGACATTGGCGAAACCTTGCACATCGACGCCTGGCATGAGGATGGCACCAGCACCGCCAGGTACCGTGGCGCCAACTGGACCGTGTCCTTGCGCACCGGCGCAGCGTCGAGCCCCGGTTTGCACCGCATTGTCGAAGTGGTGGGCAACCGCCTGGTGGTCGAAAAGTTGTGAATCGGGAAATGATCGTCATCGTCTAGTGTGGTGTTTGATGCTTGACGGTACATTTAAAACCGATGGGTTTTGGGTCAGGGCTAGGCGCAAACCACAGCGATACCCGCAGGTATCGCGCGGATTTGCAACGACGCCATGGCCCAAAAGACGCGGTTTTAAGTGCCGGATAGCGTCAAACACCACACTGTTTTTTTTTGGAGTCATCAATGGAAATCGCAGTCATCCTGTTTGTCATCGCGGTGATCTTTGTCACCCAGTCCGTCAAGGTCGTTCCGCAGCAACACGCCTGGGTGTTGGAGCGCCTGGGCAAGTACACGGGCACACTGATGCCAGGCCTCAATTTCCTGATTCCCTTCATCGACAAGGTGGCCTACAAGCACCTGCTCAAGGAGGTGCCACTCGACATCCCGAGCCAGGTCTGCATCACGCGCGACAACACGCAGCTGCAGGTGGACGGCATCCTGTACTTTCAGGTGACCGATGCCATGCGCGCCAGCTACGGCTCCAGCAACTACATCGTGGCCATCTCGCAGTTGGCGCAAACCACGCTGCGCTCGGTGATCGGCAAGCTCGAGCTCGACAAGACCTTTGAAGAGCGCGACATCATCAACGCCCAAGTGGTGCAGGCCATTGACGAGGCGGCTCTCAACTGGGGCGTGAAAGTGCTGCGCTACGAGATCAAGGACCTGACGCCACCCAAGGAAATCCTGCACGCGATGCAGCAGCAGATCACCGCCGAACGCGAAAAGCGCGCGCTGATCGCAGCGTCAGAGGGCCGCCGCCAGGAGCAGATCAACATTGCCACGGGCGAGCGCGAGGCTTTCATTGCCCGCTCCGAAGGCGAAAAACAGGCCGCCATCAACCAGGCCCAGGGCGAGGCAGCCGCCATTCTGGCGGTGGCCGAGGCCAATGCCCAGGCCATCGAGCGCGTGGCAGCCGCCATCCGCCAGCCCGGCGGCGACCAGGCGGTGCAACTCAAGGTGGCAGAAAAGGCTGTGGACGCCTACAGCAAGGTGGCAGCCGACGCCAGTACCACCCTCATCATTCCCAGCAACATGACCGAAGTCGCCGCGCTGGTGGGGTCGGCCATGAAGATGGTGCAGGCGCAAAAGTCGCCCAACGCGTAACGCCTGACCAACACGGGAATGCAGCTTTTTCTTGCGGTACTGACACCATTCATTGGCGCTGCCGTGGTGGCCGGCGTTGCCCGCTACGGCCGAAGCGTCAGCGCCTGGTGTGCCGCCGGCGTGACGCTTGCGGCGCTGTTGCAATTGCTGCCCCTGATGGCGGCCAGCTTTGGCGGCGCCACCACGCTGGAGCGCCTGCCCTGGATCGCAGGCGCGGGGCTGGACCTGGTGTTCCGCATGGACGGGCTCGGTGTGCTGTTTGTGCTGCTGATCCTGGGCATCGGCCTGCTGGTCATTTTGTATGCCCACTACTACCTGAGCGCAGGCGACAGCCTGAGCAGGCTCTATAGCTATCTGCTGCTGTTTATGGGCTCCATGCTGGGCGTGGTGCTGTCCGAAAACCTGATCCAGTTGCTGATTTTCTGGGAGCTCACCAGCCTGTCGTCGTTTTTGCTGATTGCCTATTGGCGCACCCAGGAAGACGCCCGCAGCGGTGCCCGCATGGCGCTGGCCATCACCGGCGCCGGTGGCCTGGCGCTGCTGGGCGGTTTCATTCTGATCGGCGAGATGGTAGGCAGCTACGAGCTGACCCAGGTGCTGGCGAGTGGCGACCTGGTTCGCGCGCACCCCTTGTACCTTCCGGCGCTGCTGCTGATCTTGCTCGGTGCCTTCACCAAATCTGCGCAGTTTCCGTTCCATTTCTGGCTGCCCAACGCCATGGCAGCGCCGACCCCGGTATCGAGCTACCTGCATTCGGCCACCATGGTGAAAGCCGGTGTCTTTTTGCTGGCGCGGCTGTTCCCGGTGCTCTCGGGCACCGACGCCTGGTCCTGGCTGGTGGGCGGCATCGGGCTGAGCACCTTGTTGCTGGGCGCGGTGCTGGCGCTGTTCAAGCATGACCTCAAGGGTCTGCTGGCGTACTCCACCATCAGCCACCTCGGGCTGATCACCGCGCTGCTGGGCATCGGCACACCCCTGGCCGCTGTGGCCGGCGTCTTCCACATCATCAACCACGCCATCTTCAAGGCCGGGCTGTTCATGGCGGCTGGCATCATCGACCACGAATGCGGCACGCGCGACATGCGCCGCATCAACGGCCTGTGGCATGCCATGCCGCACACGGCCACGCTGGCCATGGTGGCCTGTGCGGCCATGGCCGGGGTGCCGCTGGCCAACGGTTTTCTGTCCAAGGAAATGTTTTTTGCCGAAGCCGTGAGCGCGGGCAGCGAACACCGGCTGGGCTGGTTGCTGCCGCTGGTGGTGACGCTGGCCGGCGTGTTTGCCGTGGCTTATTCCATCCGCTTTATCCACGACGTGTTCTTCAACGGCGAGGCGGTCAACCTGCCCAAGACACCGCACGAACCGGTGCGTTGGATGAAAGTGCCGGTCGAGATTCTGGTGGTGCTGGTCTTGCTGGTCGGCATTTTCCCGGCGCAAACGGTCGAGCCGCTGCTGGCCGTGGCTGCCGGCGCCGTGCTGCAGGGGCCATTGCCCGAGCATGACCTGGCCATTTGGCACGGCCTCAGCCCGGCGCTGTGGATGAGCGTGATTGCCCTGGCGGGCGGCGCGCTGCTGTATTGGGCAAGGCGTCCGCTCTTTGCTTTGCATGACCGGCTTGACCCGCGGCTGCAGGGCCACTTGATCTTTGACACCCTGACGCAGGGGCTGTTGGGTTCGGCAAAACGCGTCACTGCCTGGCTCGACACCGGATCGCTGCAGCGCCAGCTGGCGCTGTTGGTGCTCAGCGCGCTGGTGCTGGGTGCCAGCGGACTGCTGCCGGTGGCGGCGCCGCTCACGGGCACGCGGGCGCCGCTGGCCATCGACGGCATCGGCCTGATGGCTGTTCTGGTGCTGCTGCTGGCCACGCTGGCGGCCACCGTGCTGCACCGCCAGCGCCTCACGGCCTTGGTGCTGGCCGGTGCCGTGGGCTTGGTCGTGGCCCTGCTGTTTGTCAAGTTTTCAGCGCCTGACCTGGCACTGACACAGCTTTCGGTCGAGGTGGTCACGGTGATCTTGCTGCTGCTGGCTTTGTACTTTTTGCCCGCCAGCACGCCGCCTGAGTCCAGTGCGGCACGGCGCTGGCGCGATGCCGCCCTGGCGCTGCTGGCCGGAGGCGGCGCTGCGGCGCTGGCCTGGGCCGTGCTGACCCGCGCGAACGACGGCATGGCCGACTTCTTCATCAAGAACAGCGTCTCCGGCGGCGGTGGCAGCAACGTGGTCAACGTGATTCTGGTGGACTTCCGTGGCTTCGACACCTTTGGAGAAATCACCGTGCTGGCGATCGCCGCCCTGGGCATTTTTGCGCTGCTGGGCAACTTGCGCCTGAGCGGCCCGACGGTTGACGCCAGCGGCCGCGCCTGGGACGCTGACACGCACCCGATGATCCTGGCCACCTTTGCCCGCTTGCTGCTGCCGCTGGCACTGCTGGTGTCGGCATTCATCTTTCTGCGCGGCCACAACCTGCCCGGCGGCGGCTTCATCGCCGGGCTGATCACCGCCATTGCGCTGATCGTGCAGTACCTGGCCAATGGCGTGAGCTGGACGCACGAGCGTCTGCCCGCCCACACCCACCCCTGGATCGCCTCGGGCCTGGTCATCGCCCTGCTGACCGGGCTGGCGAGCTGGTTCTTTGGGCGGCCGTTCCTGACCTCGGCGTTCGGCCACATCACTTGGCCGCTGGTGGGCGACTTCGAGCTGGCCTCGGCGATGGCGTTCGACCTTGGCGTGTACCTGGTGGTGGTGGGTGCCACGCTGCTGATCCTGATCAACCTCGGCCTGGCACACCGTGTCAGCCACGACCCGAAGGACGCGTCATGGAAGCCCTGATCGCGCTGGCCATCGGCACCCTGACCGGCTGCGGCGTCTATTTGCTGCTGCGTGCGCGCACCTACCCCGTGGTGCTGGGGCTGACGCTGCTGTCGTACGGGGTCAACCTGTTTTTATTTGCCACCGGCAGGCTGGTCGTGGGCCAACCGCCGGTGGTCTCGGGCGCGACAAGCTACGCCGACCCGCTGCCGCAGGCGCTGGTGCTGACCGCCATCGTGATCGGCTTTGCCATGACGGCCTTTGTGATCATGCTGAGCCTGCGCGCGCGTCAGGAGTTTGGCAACGACCATGTCGATGGCACGCCGCAGCAAGGTGACGCATCATGACGGCGCACCTGGCCATTGCCCCGATCCTGCTGCCGTTCGTCGGTGGGGCCCTGCTGCTGGCACTGGGGCGCCTGTCGCTGCCCGCCCAGCGCGCTGTGGCGCTGGTGTGTGTGCTGGCGCAGATCGGTGCGGCGCTTGGCGTTCTGGCGGCTGTATCAGGCGGCGACATCCTGGTGTACCGGCTGGGCGACTGGCCAGCGCCTTGGGGCATCGTGCTGGTGGCGGACCGGCTGTCGGCCTGCATGCTGCTCACCACCACGCTGCTGGCCTTGTGGGCGCTGATCTATGCAGGCAACGGCATCGACGGCCAGGGGCGGCATTTTCATGTGCTGTTCCAGCTGCAGTTGTTTGGCCTGGCGGGGGCCTTTCTGACCGGCGACCTGTTCAACCTGTTCGTCTTTTTCGAGATTTTGCTGATCGCCTCCTACGGCCTGGCCTTGCATGGCGGCGGCAAGGTGCGCACCCGCGCCGGGCTGCACTACGTGGTGATGAACCTGGCCGGCTCCACCGTGTTCCTGTTTGCCGCCGGTCTGATCTATGCCTCGCTGGGCAGTCTGAACCTGGCCGACCTGGCGGCCAAGGCCGCCGCGCTGGCGCCCGAGAGGCTGGGCCTGGCGCGTGCCGGTGGCCTGCTGCTGCTGGCAGTATTCGCCCTCAAAGCCGCCCTGCTGCCGCTGCACCTGTGGCTGCCAGCGGCCTACAGCGGCACGTCGGCGCCGGTGGCGGCACTGTTCGCCATCATGACCAAGGTCGGCATCTATGCCATCCTGCGCTGCCACACGCTGCTGTTTGGCGACGACGCAGGCGCGCTGGCCCACCTGTTCGCCCCCTGGCTGCTGCCGCTGGCGCTGGCCACCATCGTCATCGGCACGCTGGGCGCGCTGGCGGCTGACAGCCTGGGGCGACTTGCCGGCTATCTGATGCTGGTGTCGGTCGGCACCCTGGTCACCGGCATCAGCCTGGGCACGCAGGGCATAGCCGCCGCACTGTATTACCTGCCGCACAGCACCTTCGCTGCCGCGCTGCTGTTCCTGCTGGCTGACAGCATCAAGCGCCGCCGTTTGCTGCGCGGCGATGGCTTGCTGCCCGACGCTGACATGGCGCGCCATGCGCTCTGGGGCGGGCTGTTTTTTGCAGCGGCGGTGGCTGCTGCGGGCCTGCCACCGCTGTCGGGCTTTCTTGGCAAATTTCTGATCTTGCGCGCCGCCCCGGATCAGCCCTGGGTCTGGACGGTGATCCTGCTGGCCGCCCTGCTCGCGGTGGTGGCACTGGCACGCGCGGGCAGCCAGGTGTTTTTCAACAGCCTGCCCGCCACCGACGCAGCGGCGACGCTCCGCCAGCAAGCCAAACCAGATGCCGATGTCATGGCCACTGCCGTACCCCCCCCGGACGCAGCGAATGCAGCTGCAACAGGTGCCGGGTTGCCAGACTCTTCAGGCAGCGCGCGCGAGCTGCTGGCAGTGGACGCTTTGCTCGGACTGATCCTGGCCTTGACGCTGTTTGCCGGGCCGGCCTTTGACTTTGCCAATGCCACCGCGCAGCAGCTGACCGAGCCTGCGCGCTACATCCATGCTGTGCTGGGAGGCAAACCATGAAGAAGCTGCTGCCCCACCCCTTGCTGACACCCGTTCTGGCGCTGGTCTGGCTGCTGCTCAACAATACGCTGGCCCCCGGCCATGTCGTGCTCGGGCTGCTGCTGGGCTGGGCCATTCCGCGCTTCACGCTCGGCTTCTGGCCCGAACGGGTGCGCGTCCATCGGCCCTGGAGCCTGCTGCGATTTCTGGCGGTGTTTTTGTATGACGTGCTGGTGGCTAACCTGGCCGTGGCACGCCTGGTGCTGGCCGGACCGCGCGCGCTCAATCCCCTGTTTGTGAAGGTGCCACTGGACTTGACCGACGAATTGGGTTTGAGCCTGTTGGCCAACACCATATGTCTGACACCCGGCACCGTGTCGGCACGGCTGTCGCCCGACCACCAGACCCTGCTGGTGCATGCGCTCGATTGCACCGACCCCGGGCACCTGATCGACACCATCAAGACGCGTTTTGAAGCCCCCCTCAAGGAGATTTTTGAATGCTGAGCAGTGCCCTCATGCTGGCCTTTGCCTTTGTCGTCGTTGCCTTCGGCCTGAGCTTTTTCCGGCTCATCAGGGGACCAAGCCTGCCCGACCGCATCCTGGCACTCGACACGCTTTACATCAACGCCATCGCCCTGCTGATCCTGTTGGGCATCCAGCTCGGCAGCCCGCTGTATTTCGAGGCCGCGTTGCTGATCGCCCTAATGGGCTTTGTCGGCACCGTGGCGCTGTCCAAATTCCTGTTGCGCGGAGACATCATCGAATGAACCTGACCACTGAAATCCTGCTGTCGGCGCTGGTGCTGATCGGCGCCGCCTTCACCCTGATCGGCTCGCTCAGTCTGGTGCGTTTCAAGGATTTCTACACCCGCCTGCACGGTCCCACCAAGGCGACCACGCTCGGGGTGGGTTGCCTGTTGATCGCCTCGTCGATTTACTTCAGCGTCACCGGCGACGGTGTGAGCCTGCATGAAATCCTGGTCACGCTGTTTTTGTTCATCACCGCGCCGATCTCGGCGCATTTGCTTGCCAAAGCCGCGCTGCATCTGGGCCTGCGCTAAGCATTCAATTCAACCGAGATTGTTCATTAGGGCTTGGAATGGCAGCGGGGACGCTTCTCCTGCAACGAAAGGCAGCTGCGGTATTTGCAGGAGTGGCGCCCTCGCCGCGAAGCTTCGTCAGGCTGGCGTCGGGGCGTGCTGGTTAAACTCCGGCAGATTCGGCCACGCCGCTGGTCGAAGCCGGTTTTCACGCAACTTGAGGACACCACCATGAGCATCATCCGCCAGAACGACCTGATCGAATCCGTTGCCGCAGCGCTGCAATACATCAGCTACTACCACCCCACCGACTACATCGCCCACCTGGCCAAAGCCTACGAGCGTGAACAATCGCCGGCTGCCAAGGACGCCATTGCGCAGATTCTGACCAACAGCAAGATGAGCGCCGAAGGCCACCGCCCGATCTGTCAGGACACCGGCATCGTCAACGTGTTCCTCAAAGTGGGCATGGACGTGCGCTGGGGCGAATTCACCGGCAGCCTCGAAGACGCCATCAACGAAGGCGTGCGCCGCGCCTACACCGACCCCAGCAACACGCTGCGCAAGAGCGTGGTGACCGACCCCCAGTTCGAGCGCAAGAACACCAAGGACAACACGCCCGCAGTCATCTTCACCGACATCGTTCCTGGCGACAAGCTCGAAGTGACGGTGGCGGCCAAGGGCGGCGGCTCGGAGAACAAAAGTAAGATGTACATGCTCAACCCCAACGATTCGGTGGTGGACTGGGTGCTCAAGACCGTACCGACCATGGGCGCGGGCTGGTGCCCGCCCGGCATGCTCGGCATCGGCATTGGCGGCACGGCGGAAAAGGCCGTGGTGATGGCCAAGGAAAGCCTGATGGACAGCCTCGACATGCACGAACTGCAAGCCAAGGCGGCCAGTGGCGCGGCCCTGTCCAACGTCGAAAAGCTGCGCCTCGAGCTCTATGAAAAGGTCAACGCGCTGGGCATTGGCGCGCAGGGTCTGGGTGGCCTGACCACGGTGCTGGACGTCAAGATCAAGATGTACCCCACGCACGCAGCGGGCAAACCCATTGCGATGATTCCCAATTGCGCGGCCATGCGTCACGCGCACTTTGTGCTCGATGGCAGCGGCCCGGTCTATCTGGATCCGCCCAGCCTGGACTTGTGGCCCAAGGTGACCTGGGCGCCGGATACGCAAAAGAGCAAGCGCGTCAACCTCAACACGCTCACCAAGGCAGAAGTGGCCAGCTGGAAACCCGGCGATACGTTGCTGCTC
>Ga0172367_10002753_pt1 | contig 23719 bp, 28 predicted proteins | sample Lak10m_FD_114542 | JGI IMG/M metagenome (GOLD analysis project Ga0172367, IMG submission 114542) | Freshwater microbial communities from Kabuno Bay, South-Kivu, Congo - kab_022012_10m | ecosystem: Environmental > Aquatic > Freshwater > Lake | place: Democratic Republic of the Congo: South-Kivu... | reverse complement strand
CTTTCGCGCACTCACGAGCTATTTCCATATGTTCTTGTTGTGTTCCATTTGCGGAACGTAGTTGAATATAATGAATCCAACTTCTCAAAGTACCATTCATATACATACGACTCATTGTAAGTCCTTCGGGTAAGATAGCTCTTGCTACTTCTTTAGCTATACCTTGACTTATCGCAGCATTATATATGTCTTTTACTTGTTTAATAAGTGCGTGTTGCTCGTCCCACCACCATCTTGCAATGTCTCGTTGGTTTGGGTTTGAGAAGTCAATTCCGATAGAATTTTGTCTGTTATTGGTGTCCTGTAACCTTGCTTCTCGAGAAATAAAATTGAGGTCTTTAACAGGGTCAGCATATCGCTGGGAGAACTCTTGGAAACTAAAACTTCTGTGTCTGAGGATTTGTCTGGCAATGTCTCTTGTTGTTTCGATTTCGAGGCACATATTGACCATTTCGAAGGGAGACCAGTGTTGGTTTTTAATAAGGTATCTGAGTAATCTGTCCGAGGTTTCTGTATTGGATTGATTACTTGGGTTCGACACTCGGGCGCAGTAAGCAACAAGGTCCTGTAAATCGGGGGCATTCTGAAATTCATGCATTAACTCCGATGAAGGTTCTGAATAACTAATTAACTTTACTTTCATATATCCTCGAATATTTTTTCAATTTCTCAATTTTTTCGGTCATTGCATTAGATATTTGCTCTTCTCTAATGATACCCATTTGATGCAATAGATCAATCATAGCTAATAGATCACCTATCTCCATTTCCAAGTGATCTAAATTTGTTTTTGGTTTACCTGGTTTAAAATTATCTTTACCAAATCTAAAAATCTTACTTACTGCTTGAATAACTTCAGAACATTCTTCTTGTAAAATTAATAATGTTTCATATTCTTTATCATTTAACATCTTTTCCACGCTATAAATTTAGCTTTGGCTTCAAGACCACTGAAAATATTTTTCTTAATGATATCAATAGGTTTTTTATTGTTCAATATCATTTCATTAATATCTTTTTCCGGTATCGTCTGAGGCCAAATAACTACACGATAATCGTTACTTATCATCTTATCTATTACTTTACAAACCTCTTTATTACGAGGTTGATTGTCTATAACGATTACGAGATTTTGTTTATTATAAGGTAGAAAATCTAATTTAGTAAATTGTGTGCCTGCAACTGCTATACTATTAGGCAAAAACAAACTATCAATAGGCCCTTCTACCACATATATGTCTTTCTTATTATCAATATCACCTTTAAAAATTAAAGGTACATCATCTTTTATTTTAACAGTAAGATACCTTAGAGTTTCATTACGAAGAGCTCGACAAGTTACTGCTATTAGTTGACCATCGTTATCGGTGAAGGGAATCACCAATCTAGGTTCACTAGTTTTTACTTTATCTTTGTATTTTTCTGATAATTGTTCGATTTTCCTAATATCATCAATATAATACAATCTTTTGTAAACTTCCTTAGGAATTTTTCTTTTTGAGCAAAAAATTACTGCCTCATTATCTTCTGGTAAGGAATCAAGTCTATCTAATAATACATCTAGTATACTCTCGTGTTTCTTTTCGAACACGGGTTCTTCCATTTTAAATTTTTCTTCAATATTTTGATGTGGCTTATTTTTTGGCAATCCTTCAGTATACCTTTCCAAAACATATTGGCTATAAATTATAGCATCTAATTGTTTAAGAAAAGTTCCAAATTGCATAGAGGCATCACAATTAAAGCATCTGTACAAAAGATCATTTTTTACTGGGTAAAAATAACCTCTTGCTTTATTTTTCTTTTTTGAAGAATCCCCGCAAATAATACATCTACAATTATAAGTATTATCGTTTTTTTGCTTGAATAACGGTAAACGATTACTTACTAATTTCAAATATTTCAAATCTACATATAAAGACATCAAAGGCTCCTTCAGGAAGCCTTATTATATTATAATTAGGCACAAAAATCTATTTAAATAGTAAATTAAATTTATCCCAGTGCCCAGAAATCCATCCAAAAACTGCAATTCCACCCAAAGTCATATAAACCCATTTGTTTTTGAATTCTTTTATTTCTTTTATTTCTTTTGCCAAAGCAGCATGTTGATCGCAAGAGGCATTATACATTTTTTCTAGTTGTTCTTTTAGTTCAACCTTATTAGAATCAACATTGACATTAACTTCTTTGATGTCTGTTTTCAATTCATGAATATCCTCACGAATTCCATCAACTCTTGTTTCTAAAACGGCAACTCTAGATGCTGTGCTTACTTGTTCCATTTATCACTTCTTTGGGCGACCTTTAGTTTTGGTATTTACAACTTTAGGTTTAGTTGCTCTTGGTTTTTTCTGTACAGGAGTAGGCTCTTCTTTTACAACAGGAGGTTCAACTACGGGTACATCTACAACTATTGGTTTAGTTGCTTCTACAATCTCAGGTGTTCTTTCTATTGGCTTAGGGAAGAATAAATTTTTTAGCCAACTTATCATCTTTGAATCTCCTAAATATTTTTTTATTTAATTTGTTTTTAGCTTTTACTGGAGGTTCTCCTGTAACTCCAGCAACGCCAGGTGAAACTGCTGCATTGTTTGCAGGAACACCACCCATTTCTTCTGTATAATTTTTAAAAGAAACTATTTTTCTTTCCACAAAAAAATTTTCTACTATAATAATTTCTTCGTTTAAATTGGAACCTAATTTATTTATAAATTGATTTTCTAAGTCAATGGGTTCTTTATTTAAATCTAAGGATTCTCTAATTAAAGAATAAGCTGCAGCCAAAGATAAAAGCTTTTTGTTTTCAATAGGAACTTTTTCTATTATTTTCTTTAATCTAAATACTAATCTATGAAGTAAGGTATATGCTTCTCTTTCTTGTGCTGTATTCAAAGAAGATATGGATTTTAATTCTTTACCACTTCTATCTATTATTCCAAGACGAAATGCATCAGTATCTTTAAAAGGAGTAACTAATAACTTTAATATTCTATATGTAATAAATGTATCTACTAATTGTCCCATTAGATTTGCCTTAGAGTATTTGCAATGCTAAGATCAATTGGTATTTCAGCTTCTTTAATTTCCACACCTTTAGATACTATAATTTCTAAGGGCATATAATTTAAAAATACTAAAAATGTTTTTAGTTGTGGCCAAAACCTTTTATCTATTTTGAAGAATAACATTTTGGTTGCTGCATCTACACCAAACAGATTGTAAATTACAATAATATGGTTTAAAATTAAGCGCTCTTTTAATCCTTTACCTACAGTATATTTTCGTAAAAGACGCTTTAAATATTTAAACCTTTTGATGTCGTCTAAGAACTCATCCATACCTTTACAATTAGAATTTTCGTAATTCTTAATTGCAAATAGTAAGAAGTTCTCCTCAGTCAATTCGAACTTCATTTACCAGGTATATAAGTTGGCTCTTTTCCAAGTATTAGTATCAACACAAACATAGATATAATTTGAGTCAAATCTAATTTCGCTTACATTACCTGTGGCATTAGCGCTTGCTGGAGCAGTTGTTGTTATAATTTTTGAAGCAACAAATTGATCAGTTACGTTAGCTTTGTTATTTAATAAACTAATTACATTAGAATATACTCTAGCATTACTATAGTATAAATTTGTTACTTCAGCCAGATTTGCTGTAGAGAAAGAATTAAATATACTACCGACATTAACAGACTTACTTGTATTTGATTGTACAATGTAAAGTAAATCACTACTATTTACTGAGGATGTTTGTGTTAATTCTGTTAACTTTTGTTTTGCCATTTTAACTTAAGCCTAACTCTTTTCTAATTTTTGTGGCAGAAATAGAATGGATATCATCTGTAAATGTTTCTTGTTCTATTTTATAACCAACGTCTCTGCCATAAGTTATATTAACTATATTGGGAACTAACATAACAGTATATTGACCTTGGTATAAAGGATCTAAATCTTTTTTAATAAAATCTACTACTTGATTAGCTGCAAAAGGATTACTCCCATTCCAACCTTGACAATCTCTAATCATAATAACTACCTGCCCAGTTTTTGCCAAAGCTCTTTCAAATAATGCTCTGTGCCCAGCATGCCAAGGTTGCCAACGACCTAGCATTTGAACTGATTCTTTTTTCCAATCAAATGTTGGACGACGTTTGTCTGATAATATATGTGATGCAACAAACTCTACCCATTTTTCTGCATTCTTTTCTGTTATTCTAAAGTCATATAGATCAGGTGGAACAAACATTTTATTAGTATCTTCGTACCTTCCTTGATCTATTGTATCAAGCCAAATTGTCCAATCAGCTTTGAAATTGTTTCGCATTTCGGGTAAAGGTGCTACGAAATCACAAATTACATAATCACTATCACATTTTAAGGAAAATTCTAGCATTCGTAGACTTTGACGAATTCTACCCTCTTTACTAAAATCCCAATCATTAAATTTTCGCCTTACATCGTCAGCATTAAACCATTCTACTCTAGCGTTTAAAGACGGATATGGGGTATCAGAATCAATACTAGATATAGGCCTAGTGCCATGATTCATTAAATATTTTTTCAAGTGCTCAGCAAAATATGTTTTACCTGATCCAGGCAAACCCATAACTAAAATTCTTTTCATAATCTCTCCATTGTAAAGTATAAAATTATATATTACCTAGTGTTGCTGCCCTGCAGCAGTACCCCTTGCACAAATTAAATCACCTACATCAGTTGCAGATTGATCAGTAGAAAACGGAAATTTGTCTATAACATTATTAAACCCACCAGTTGTATAACCGAAACTATTTGAGGATTGACCCGCAGTTGTATTTCTTGCTACAGTTAAACAACCAACAGAACTAGCTCCAGAATTAGTCGAAAAAGGAAATTTATCTATAGTTCCAACATCTGACCCTGTGGTACCCCCTGCACTATAGCCATTAGTAGTAGATGATGTACCAGCAGAACCATATCTACCTTGAGATAATGATCCTATATTAGTAGCGGTTGCAAAAGGTGCAGAAAAAGGAAATTTATTAATTATAGATGCGTATGGAGGTGTGAATCCTCCACTAGCATAACCATTTATATCTGAAGATTGTCCTGAACTACCAAGAGTATTAGCAACTAAAGAACCTACACCAGTAGCAGTCCCATCAGCAGCAAATGGATACTTATCTACAATTTTTGATATGCCTGGCGCAGTATTGCCACCTGAGCTGAAACCAGAATCATTTGATGATTGACCCGATGGATAATATCTTGCAGTGCAAAGATTGCCGACACTAGATGCACTAGAATCAGCAAAAAATGGAAATTTATCTATAGTAGTGACAAAAGCTGTTCCCGGAGGACCTATATACCCACCTGAAGAATAACCATGTACACTTGATGATTGACCTGCTATTCCATGTCTACCTTGTGTTAATCCGCCTACAAGTGTAGCATTACTATCCGTAGCAAAGGGGAATTTATCTATACATGTTAACTTAGGCGCACCGCCGGAAGTATAACCGTAAGAAGTTCCTAGAAACTGATTAACTGAATTAAATTTTGTAGCAGCAAATTTACCACTAAAGTACAAACCCGTGGGTGTTTCGCATAGGAAATACGGCCCTATTTGTACATTGGAAGAATTTAATATGATAGCCATTAGATCTGATGCCCCGCATTTATTCTTCTACTTACAGTCAAACTGCCTACACACGTAGCCGTCGCAAAAGGGGCAGTAAAGGGAAATTTATCTACTTTAGCCGTATTTCCTATTGGACTTCCTTCTCCTCCCCCCGCAGTAAAACCGGAAACTGATGAGGATATACCAGTAGAATATGATCTATTTGCAGATAAATCGCCAACATCTGTAGCAGTACCATCTGAAGCAAATGGGAATCTATCTATTATATTAGACGAAGTAGCAACATAGCCACCCATAGTATAACCATGTGTTGATGAAGAAGCTCCGGCAGCGAGCCACCTACAACATGACAAATTACCAACAGCTGTTGCGTTAACATCGGTAGCAAATGGAAATTTGTCTATTACGGTATCAGCAGGTGCTGGCACAGGTTGCCCTCCAGATGTATAACCATATTCTGCACTAGACTGACCTGTTGTACCCCTACGACCAATACTAAGACAACCTACTAAGACTGAATTTCTATCGTTAGAAAATGGAAATCTGTCTATTACAGTAAGTCCGTCAGGGGCTCCTCCTCCAGACGTATATCCTGAACTAGGTCCAGATTGCCCTGCTTGTACTCTCCTAGCACAGGTTAAAACACCAACGGATGTTGCAACAACTGCAGAAGCTGAGAAAGGGAATTTATCTATTGTATTGCAGTATGAACTAGGCCCAAAACCACCAGATGCATAACCAGACACTGAAGAAGATTGGCCCGCATGATCCCCTCTAGCTACAGATAAATCACCTGCGTCAGTAGATGCAAATACTGTGGCAAAGGGAAATTTATCTATTACATTTGAATAAGGAACACTATAACCACCTGATGAATAACCCGCATTAGTTCCTTGAAAAACAATAGAAGGCCCAGCATCGGCATATGTTAACGTCCCATATGCAGCTGTATTAGATGGATCCCCTGTACTAGAAACAACTAATCCATTATTTGTTATGACTAAAGAATATTTTTCAAATTCTATTCTATTAGGATAAATTTTAATAGCCATTAGTCCTGGTGCCCCGCATGTGAACTACTCGCTCTTTGTAAATTACCCACACAATCACTATTCGTGTCGGTCACAAAAGATATTCTTCTTATTTGGGTCAATCCATTTCCCGAAGCAACCCCTCCTGCTGCATAACCTGCATCTAATCCTGAAACCCCTGCAGTAGTACAAAAAGCAACTAGGTCACCTGTTCTAACAGCACTATTATCAGCAGCAAATGGAAATTTTTCTATACATGTTACTGCCGCCGGTAAAGCTCCACCAAGAGCATAACCATGGCTTTGCGATGATAGACCACTCAGATCACTTCCCCTTGCCGAAGTAAGATAACCTACTGTAGTAGATGTACTGTTACTTTGAAATGGAAATTTATCTATTAATGAAGTGTATGTTTGAGTCGGTACTACGCATCTACCACCCATCATATAACCATGCGTAACAGATGAAGCTCCCCCTGTAGTATCTCTACCAGCTAGAAGAGATGCTACACAACAAGAACATGAATCAGTAGCGAAAGGAAATCTATCTATATAATTAGAAGTAGATTGCGGTGGTGCTAAACCTCCTGAGGCATAACCATGCGAAGGTGAGGACGTACCCGTCGTACCATATCTAGTTTGACTAATAGATCCAATACATGAGGCAGTAAAACTAGTAGTGGCAAAAGGAAATTTATTATTACCAGCAAACCAACCAGAAACCCAGTTATAACCTGATGTAGTATATCCACTAGTTGCAGATGATTGTGCACCAAATGACCCTCTTGCTGCAGATAAACATCCTACATTACCTGAGGAGGTACCAGTAGCAAATGGAAATTTATCTATACAAGGATAACCTGCTGGAAAACCAGCTGGTGCGCAAGGGCCACCACCTGTTCCAAATCCTGCTGTAGTTCCCCACAACGGACTAGCATTTAAAAAATTGAATGCCTCAATTCTACCATTAAAATAAATACCCGTAGGTATTTCACATAATGTATATGGACCTATACGTAAGCTATTTGGAGTGATACAGATTGCCATATTTTTATTTATCTATATTAGAATTGGCCAGAGCCGGTCAATCCGCCACCAACTGGCAAACTACCGACGCATACTCCAGTAACATCTGCAGCAAAAGGAAATCTTTCTATAGTAGTTAAATTACCTGCAGGGGTAGTTCCATTATTGCATGTACCGCCAGAAAAATATCCGTATGAAGTAGAACTGAACCCCGCTCCAGCTATTCTAGCTACACAAGTATCAAATGCAGATACAGCTGGATTATCTGAAGCATAAGAAACTTTATCGACAATTCTTAAATAAACTGGTCCAGCTGCTACACCCCCAGGAATATAACCATAAGTAGAAGACGATACAGCGAAATTAATACCATCTCTTGCACAGGTAAGATTCCCTATTCCTGATGCACCACTATTAAGAGCAAAATTAAATTTTTCAATAGTAGTAGTATCAGGCGGTCCACCACCTGCTACATAACCATGAGTATAAGAATTAAATCCTGCTCTATTTTGCCTGGCATTTGATGTATTGCCTATACATTGAGAGGATCCGTCGGTCGAAAAAGGAAATTTATCTATAACAGAAACCGCAGGAAACCCTCCTGCTGCAGCAAAACCATGCGTAGTGGATGATAATCCAGCTGCTCTTTCTCTGGCCCCACCTACTAACGAACCGATATTACTTGCACATCCACCGCTAACAAAGGGAAATTTATCCATATGCGCATATTTAATATAAGAAGGTGAAGCAGATCCAGTTTGACCTCCCAACGCATAACCATGAGTTTTTGATGATGCACCCGCAACACTTACTTTACTTGTACTTAATGTTCCTATACAAGAAGCAAGGCCTTCAGTTGAAAAGGGCATTCTTTGTATACAACAACTATTTCCTACGCCCCAACCATATACTCCCATATTTATCCCTGCATTGGTTCCCTGGAAATGAGAACCTACATCGCTATCTCTCGCAGTAAATGTGCCATAAGCTGCAGCATTACTAGCATCAGCATTATTAGTAACTAATAACCCAGTACTAGTTATGATTAAAGAATATTTTTCAAATTCTATTCTATTTGGATATATTTTTATAGCCATTAGTCTTGAGTGCCTTGAGCATTTCGACGTCCTACAGTTAAATTACCAACATCTGTAGCAGATGAATCAGATGAGAATGGAAATTTATCTATGGTATCATTTGCTGTTTCAACGACAACTCCTCCCTGAGTATACCCAGACGAAACAGAAGAAATTCCTGTACCACCAAATTCTCTTCTTGATACAGTTAAACCGCCCACATTAGAAGCATTGGAATCAGTTGCAAATGAAAATTTATCTATAGTATTTACGTCAGTTTGTGAACTTGGAGTAGGGGCCCCGCCCCCACTATTGTATCCCGAAACAGTAGAAGATTGTCCGGCGGGTCCTGCTCTTGTTTGAGACAAGCAACCAACATTAGTAGCAGTTGAATCAGATGAAAATAGAAACTTATCAATTGTATTGGTAAGACCTGGAGCTCCTAAATTACTACCACTTGTATAACCAGATATTGAGGATGATTGTCCTCCTGCAGATTGTCTTGTTTGAGTCAAGCAACCAACATTAGTAGCAGGTGAATTAGATGCAAATGGGAATCTATCAATTACATTAGAAATAGAGTTTCCGGGAGGACCTAAAGTACCTCCACTTGTATAACCAGATGTTGAGGATGATTGTCCTGAATTAAATCCTCTAGCTTGTGATAAACACCCAACGCTAGTAGCAGGTGAATTAGATGCAAATGGGAATCTATCAATTGTATTTATTAATGGATATCCGCCACTTGAATATCCGAATATTGAGGACGATTGTCCTGCCGCGCCTGATCTAGATTGAGATAAATCTCCTGCATCTGTAGCATCGGCATTATTTGCAAATGGAAATTTATCAATAACATTACTAGCAGGTGTACCGGGTGTTACGTAACCTCCCGCAGAATACCCAGCTATGCTTCCTGCCATTGGAGGAGCGGACTGAAAACATAAAGCCCTAGCCGAACCACTAAAGTATATCCCCGTAGGTGTCTCACACAATACATATGAGCCTATTTGTATATTAGATGTATTAATAACTATAGACATTATACTTGATTTCCTACTGTAGCAATTTTATTTCCAGAAATGCTACCTACGCTTGAAGCATTCACGTCTGTGACAAATGAAAACTTTTCATAATTATCAAAATATAAGTTGGATGGACTATAAGGATAACCCGCTGCTACATAACCATAATTTTCGCCAGAAGATCCTGACACACCATATCTACCAGTAACTAAACACGATACATTTACAGAAGAGGCATCAGCAACAAATGGCCATTTGGTGATTGTGCAATAATTACCACCAGCAAATGGTCGTCCTCCTGCAACATAGCCAAACCCCAATGAGGATAATCCTGCTGCTTCTGTGGTGGATGTTGCTAGACTTCCCACAGATATACCTGCTGTATCAGTTGCAAAGGAAAATTTTTCTATAACTGTCCCCGCACCAGCTGAGTAACCATGTAAAAAAGAAGAATGTCCAGTATGTCCGCCTTTTGCTCCTACTAAATTACAAGCTTGAACGGAAGAACTGTCAGTAGCAAATGGGAATTTTTCTATTACACTAGACGCAGCGGGGAGATATCCGCCAGCAACATATCCAGCAGCAGTAGATGAATATCCTGCAACAAAGGCTTTATTAGCGATCAAACCACCTACAGCTGTTGTTGGAATATTAATGGAAAAATTAAATTTTTCTATACAACTAAATCTAGTACTCGCCGGTGGACACCATCCTCCTGAAACATATCCATGTATTTTTGAAGATTGAGCAGATGCATAAGTTCTAGCAGTAATAATATTACCTATACCAGTTGCACTACTATCCGAGCTAAAAGGAAATCTATCTATTGTTGAATCTAAAGCATATCCGGGAAAAGTCTGCCTGCATCCAGCTGTAAAGTAACCGTAAGTACAACCTTGAAAATGAGATGAGCTTCTAGTATCTGCTAAAGTTAAGCAACCATATACATTTGCATTTCCTGCTAAAGTAACACTAAGTCCAGTTGGGCTTGCATTCAAAGCCCAACAGTTAAATTCTATTCGCTGAGGGTATACTCTAATAGCCATTAGTCTTGATGTCCTGCAGGATTTTGTACGCAACAAGTTAAATTACCAACACTTGCATTAGATGTGTCTGAGGCAAACGGAAATCTACATATTCCTGTACTAAATGGTCCAGCCCCAGTTCCCGAGGTATTTCCTCCGAAAAAATAACCATGAGTAATAGAAGAAGAACCGCCTAATCTTTCTATTGCTGTTGATAAATTTGATATATCTGTTCCACCTGCATCACTAGAAAAAGGATATCTTGTAACAGTTGTTTTAACTGGATATCCTCCACCTACGGCATAACCATTTGTACATGAGGATATGCCTGCATGACTTCTTCTTGATACAGGTGACATTGTGCCTATATTTGTTGCACTTGCATCTGATTGAAAAGAAAACTTTTGTATATTATTAGCGGGTCCAACAGGTGCGCCTCCTGCATCATAACCATGAGTATAAGAAGAAGCGCCTGATCCAGAATCTCTTGCTTGTGTCAACCCCCCCGCAGTAATGACTAATAAAGGTCCTGCAAAAGGAAATTTGCTAATGCAACTAAGAGGTCCACCTCCACCTGAAAGATAACCATTTATAGGGGAAGATGTACCAACATATCCTTCTGTAGCAGTGGTGCCTAAAACACCTAGACACGATGAAGAAAATCCCATACTAAATGGAAATGATTCTATCGAACAAACAAAACCTGGATTCTGACCCCCGGCAATGTTGAATCCGTGTGTTGATGATGTTGTTCCAGCATGAGCATATCTACATATAGTCATACTACCAACACATGTAGAACTTACTGATGATTCTGCGAAAGGAAATCTTTCAATTCTATTGGAAGAAGGTAACGCTGGTGATGTACCACCCGTTGCGAATCCCGCAACAGATCCTTGAAACATATCTAATATACATTGAGCTACTAAATAAGTATCCAACGAAAACCCGTTGGGCGTCTCGACTAATGTGAAAGTGTCGAATTCTATTCTATTATTTTTTATTCGAATAGTCATTAGTCTTGATTTCCGCCGGGTCTATATCTACAACAAGTTAATGATGCTACTGAATACATACATGCCGGCGATGAAAAAGGAAAACGTTCAATCAAACACCCGCTGATTAAATATGCATTGTCAATAGAATCGGATACAGCTAGATTTCCTCCAGCTCGGCATAAATTACCTATGCAAGATACAGTAGAATCAGATGCAAAAGGAAATCTTTCTATACTACACACACCGCCCGCTGGGGCTTCCCCTCCCGAAACAAAACCACAAAAATTTGAAGAATTTCCATCAGATACATATCTTGCCGTGTTTAAATTACCTACAGATGAAGCACTGCCGTCTGTTGTGAAGGAAAATTTTTCCATAAAAGATTGAACACTAAGTCCTACTCTATATCCTCCGGACGAATAACCATGAGAACAAGAACTATTTCCTGCAGGTCCATAATTGTTGAAACATAAGCCACCAACTATAGAAGCATCAATGTCATTTGCAAACGGAAACTTATCTATTCTATTTACACAACCAGGTAAAGTGTATCCTCCTGCAGTATAACCATGAGTATATGATGATTGTCCTTGCATAACATATCTAGCAATAGTTAATGATCCGACAGAAGTAGCAACACCGCAAGATGAAAAAGGAAATCTATCTATAGTTGCTCTTACAGGACAAAATCCCCCTGATGAATAACCATGAGTAGCTGAGGATTGTGAAGCATGATCTTCTCTAGCTTGAGAAAGATTACCTACATTTATTGCGGTACTATCAGAGGTAAACGGAAATCTTTCTATAATACAAAATTTAGTAGTAGGCGTGACTGCTCCGCCCGATACAAAACCTGCAACTGTACCTTGATATGTATCCTGTAGAGCAGATGCAGTTATCTGCGCATTCAAAGATAATCCCTGGGGAGTTTCAGATAAAATAAAATCGTCAAATTCAATTCTATCTTTCTTAATTATTATTGTCATTAATCTTGAAACCCTGTGGAATTAACAATATCATTTGACAATACAGCAACACATGAAATAGATGAATCGGAAGCAAACGGAAATCTTTCTATACGTCTATGGCCAACTGGAGAATCAGGTGCCCCACCTAAAGAATATCCATATAATGTGCTTGAAACTCCTGCATTTCCTTTTTGTACAGCTCCAAGAGTGCCCACACTTGTACTATTACCATCAGATGTAAAGGAATGTTTTTCAATACAAGTTGTGCCAGCATAGGTAGGGGCCCACGCAGCATATCCTCCGGCAATATAACCGCAAGTAGTAGACGACATATTTCCGCTACGTTGTCTAGTTACAGATAAATTACCTATGTTACCACAAGCAACATCTGTTGAAAAAGAAAATTTGTCTATACAAGTATATAAAGTAGATGGACTTACAAATCCACCTGAGGCATAACCATGAGTATATGATGATGTTCCCCTGGGTCCTACTCTACATGCGGATAAAGACCCAATATTTGTTGACTGCCCAAAATTATATGTAGTTAAAGGAAATCTATCTATTTTACAGTGTGTAATAAAGGGGGTGTTCACACACCCGCCCGCTTCAAAACCGCATATTCCATTTGTTGCCGAGGCTGTATTGTAGGTTGCCGCCGATAAGCAACCTACCTGGTACGAGGTAGAAGATGTGGCAAATGGAAATTTATCTATTATACTCAATCCGGCCACACCTGGTCCACCTCCACCTGATGCAAATCCTTCAGTTGGACTAGAAACTCCGCCAACAAAATATCTTGGACATACTAGATTACCTGCGGAAGCTTGATTAGATTCGCTAGTAAAAGAAAATTTGCAAATATTAGTAACACCGCCAGGCGCACCAGTACAATATCCACCAGCCAAAAATCCTGCGACAGCGCCCTGAAAGGCATCTATAGTGCAGGATGCAAAGATAGTACCATCAAAGAAAAATCCATCACCTCGCTCATAAAGAGTAAAGGTGTCAAATTCTATTCTATCTTTTTTGAAGACTATTGTCATTCTCGCTCTGCTTGACTATCCTTATTTAAAGGTAACAAAGCTAATTTCTCAGAATAACCAAAATCATCGAAAATCTTAGTACTAAATCCTTGTAATGCCATACGAGTTTCATCGACTTTATAATGATCAACTAGCTCTGCAGTAAGCTTGTCAACAAAATCGTATAAACCACTTACATCCCATGTTTCCTGTTCTGCTTCTGAATCTACATAAGCTTTCAAAATTCTTTGTAGTTTCATTGGATTGATACCAATCTGTTCTACGTACTCTTGTTCACCCTTAGTGATAGAACCAAATTGTCTAACATCTCTAATACATTGTACTAAGGAACGTTTTAAGTGACTTTTTGTCTCTTCCTTTTCTACTTCAGTTTCTGAAAAATCTGAGACTTTGACTTTAAGTTGTTCATATAATTCATTAAGAACTAATACGTCTTTCATGGCGCCCTCAATATAGGACATACCATCTGCCATACCTTCCTTAAGTTTAGCTAACTTTACCTTCAGCTCTACTTCTCTCCAGTAATCTAAACCACCCTCATGTTGCCCTTTTTCAAGCTCTTCTTCAATCTTACGAATTTTAATTTCAGCTTCAACCTGTCTCCACTTGGCTTCATTCAATGCGCCCTTTTTGCCTGCTATTTCTGCAGCAATCTGACGCATATTTTTCATTGGAGCATGATAAGATAAATTTAAATGTTTCCAAATCCATTGAGTGTGACTATGGTTCCAAATATTTTGTAGTTCACCTACATTTTGTAAAGCATAATCTACTTTCTGTGCATTTTCAGATAACGTTTTTCCGCCGAAGCTAGGAAGATTTTCAGAAGAACCTCGACCAAAGACCATACTCATAGGAATCTTTGGTTTTTCTGATGAAACCGTTAAATCTCTTCTAATTTTTTCAAATACCGAAACTTCAGTAGACGGTAAATTTTTTGATTCATTTTCTGCCATGTCATACCCTTAAATAATTTTATCTTCAACAATTTCCTTTAAAAGATTAAAGGCTTCCATATCCTTCATCTTCAACTCACGAAGAATATCAATTAATTGCATTTTATCTAATTCTTCTATTTTACCTGCAAGCATCATTTCCATAGTAATTACTTATGTGCGTTTTCTGATACAAAATTATCAAACCATGCATCAGCTGATGCACGAACTTCTTCTATTGTCATATCGATAGATTGTTCTGCAAACATTGGTCCACCTGCCGCACCCGGGGGCGCTTTCTTAAGTGGATTTTGTGCATGCATAGATTCTATACGTAATCTAAAATCATCTTTAGTTAATACTTTTACAGTATTAGGAACATAGAAATCTGCATAATTAGAAACCCATCCCACATAAGTGTGATTAGATGGATTATACCAATGACCTCGATCACCAATAAAACCTGGTACTTGTCTTCTATGGTCACCTTCTGTGTTATGAAGCATGTATTCTACAGCTGGCATTTTAACTCCTTACTTAAATCTTTTTGAACCGTGAATCCAAATAACAAGAGCGTATCTATCACCCTTTGTTACCGGAGCAACTTTGTGAGGCATATACGATGGGAATAAATGTACTGAGCCTCTTTCTTTAGTACCTATAACTTCATTACCATGATTATTTATAATTAGCTCACAACCTTCGTAATCTGTTGGATCGCTTAACTGAGCAGTGAAGGAAATTTTTCTATTGGATGGTGCACCATTTCCTGCATCAATATGCCAATCATAATGTCCTTTAACTTCTGTATCAGACTCGTAATGAATTAATTGTAATCCATGGACAATACCTGAAATATCATAATCAAAATGAATTGTATTAACCACTGAAACTATAGATGCAACTTTTTCAAATAACCAAGCATTTTCAGCATCATTTTCTACACCAAATATACTAGCTGATCTAATTTGTTTAGCAATTTTGCTACTTTCTCTGCTACCACCTACGCTTGCTGTTGCAGGATAATTGTCTGATGCTATAGAAATTATTCTATCACATTCCTCTTTAGTAAATTTTAATTCTGGTAAATTAAAACTATCTATACAAAAATATCCGGGAAATGTAGTATCTGCAGGAGGAATAACAACTGCATTCATAAAAGGTTTCGGTATATTTCCTTTAATATGTTTAACTTCTCTTTGCGGTTGTTGTATATCTAAATCACCATTATTAACATCAGGTGTAACTACGTTTCTGGTCTTTTGAATGCCATAATCTGGTCTACCATCTTTGGCATGATCCTTATAAGGACCATTAGCATCTACATAATGTAAAAATACTTGTACATGCCATTTACCTTTAAATGCAGTACGCCAATGTAAAATTTCACAACCTTTATATACAGCCAATTCTCCTGGCATTAGGTCTACGCAAATTTCTTTTTCTTCATCAAAATAAATAGGCCATACTCTCTTAGCATCAAATCCAAGAGTCATAGTGGCACTTATCTCACATGCAGGTCTATCTTTATGTCTTTTTAAAACCTCACCTGGTCTATATATTCTTGCGTATGTGTAGGTTGGTATTAATTTTTTACCTATTTGTCCGCCGATTGGTGCGGCAAATTTTTGTAGTAAATCATCAAAAATAGGGTCTCCATAAACTGCGTCAGATAAAGGACATTGGTCATCCTTTACCAACAAACCTTTGTCATGAAGATCAAACATATGTTTTACCAGTGCATTACATTGTTCACCGTTGAGAGCATCTTTTAAAATTACATAACCATTTTCTTCAAAATACTTAGCTGTTTGGCTCATACTAGTATCCTATATTAAAACTAAGACTAATTCTTTTATCATCACTTAAGTTAGGCTCTACGTAATGCTCCAACCAGCTTGGAAATATAATACACGCAAGTTCTTGAGGCTCAACTGAATAATTACTATGTCTAATTAAGTGTCCGTCACTTCTTACTGCAGGGTTACAAAAAACAAGATTACCACATTGTTTAGGAATCTGTAAATAAAAAACACCCGATAATACTAACCCATGTGTATGGGCGCCATTGCTGCAATATTTATAGTTTATATTGCCCCACATTTCTTTAACAGATACGGGTGCACCATTAAATTCTTTAACTATATTTGTACCCAAAAAATTAATTGAATTACATAATTCTCTGAATATAGGTTCTTCACAAAGATTATCTCGGGTTTGATAACCACCGAAATTACTTTTTCTTACAGACTTTTCTGTAGTTTCTATATCAAGCAATTTGTCTATATAATCTTTTGCCTGATACTTTTGATCGCTTAATATAAATCCCCATATAGGAGTATTAAATACATTAAATTTATTATCATTCATCACTAATCTCATCTGGATAAAACCCATTATAAAACCAATCAAATTCTTTTACTACTTTATCATGAAAAGATTTAGGCAAAGTTCTTTTTGGGTTATGGTCATATAAAAATTTAGTTTGTGTTACATGCTCAGTTCTTTCTCTAAAATAAGCATGATCGTGTTCATATAATTCTGATTGTGAAATATTATTTAAATCATGTTCAAAATATTCTTCCTCAATAAAATTATATAATTTTTTAATCATATAGATTGGTTCTGCAACCAAGTCCTCATAACGAATAAACATTACTTTATTTTTGTTTTTAATAAACATCTCCATCAATCTAGGAACCTCAGTAGTAAGAGGCATAGATAACGAATTGGCTTCTGTTAAATAATGCTTATATTTTTCATGTTCATGCATAGCAGGTGTTAGTACATGTTGATCACCATAGGCATGTAAAGCCAAAGTTTTATCATTAATTCTTTCAAAGCTTTCTATAATATCTCTAATGTCACGAACCATCACTATATACTTTGACTTATCATACAAATGAAATATATTTGACCAACTACGATTTTTAGAAATAACAGTTGGTTTATTAGTTAATGCTTCAAACCAACCTTTCGTAGCACCATGAACTAGACCAAACATTGCTCTATCAGCTTGTTCAACTGACATTGCCTGAAACTGTTCTCTGTATCTAGATTTAATAAGAATATGCTGATGAATTAAATCTGGTAACGCACAGGTTCCAGTTGTAAAAATTCTAGGATTCTGTTGAAGTATATTCATTAAAATAGTACTACCGGATCTAGGCAACCCACCACAAAAATGCAAATTTTTCATAATAACCTCACTATAGTATAATTTATTTATACCTGATGTCCTGCTCCTTCAGCCCTACAATATGCCAAATTACCTATACATGTGGTCACAGATTCATTAGCAAACGGGAATCTATCTATTCTCCATGACTTTGCATATGGAATATAACCACATTGTCCTCCGGAAAAATGCCCATAATCTGTAGAAGATTGTCCGATAGCAGAACCTCTACCTTGTGATAAAGTTCCTACTCCAATAGACCCAGCATCAGTAGAAAATGGAAATCTTTCTATACAACAATAAAATACAGGATTCCCAGTATACCCACCTGCAGTATAACCATTAAGCATAGATGAGGTAGATCCTTGTGACAATCTACATAACATACTACCTGTAGTAGTAACTGTAACACTAGATGCAAATGGAAATTTTTGTGTTATTCCTGCTGTAGGTGTTGATCTGCTAGATACATAACCATTAGTTTGTGAAGAATTTCCGTATCCAAATATACTTGCTGTGCCTAAAGCACCAACACATTGAGAATTTGAATTTGTAGCGAATGGAAATTTATCTATCATAGTTAAACCTGCAGGCGTAGGAGGTACGAATCCACCCGAGGCATAGCCGTGTTCATTAGAATTAGCAGCTGCAGCTGTACTTCTGGCGCAGGTTAAATCCCCAACGTCAGATGAATTAGCATTAATAGCCGCAAAAGGAAATTTATCTATTACATTGTAGTATGTCAAAGGAGGATTGATGTATCCTGCCATAGTGTAACCATTAACTTTAGAACTAGCACCTGACACTGACCATCTTGCCACTGAAATATCACCTACATCTGCACTAGAAGCAGTTGATGCAAAAGCAAATCTATCTATTTCATTACAAGCAAGAGGAGCATAAAAACCTCCACCTGAAGCATATCCATAACTAGAACCCACCGAATTCGGCATTGATGATACTTGTATAAAGTTATTATCGCCGAGACGAAGTTCCAATCCTTGCAAATTTCTACAAGCATCAAAAACTATATTTGTATTAGAAGTAAACATATTAGTCACTTATACCGGCTAATAGTTGTGTATTAAATCCTAAATCACCTACTATTGTTGCAGCTGAATCTGCAGCAAAAGGAAATCTATCTATTTTACTTGAGTATCCAGGTGAAAGATTACCTGCTACTGTGTATCCGTTATTTGTGGAACTTATTCCTGCCGCAGCAAATCTTGCTTGAGCTAAACTTCCTCCACTAGTTATACATGTTTCTGAAGCAAAGGGGAATTTTTCTATAATACTTAATGATACACCAGCCCCTCCACCAGAAGTATATCCATGTGTAGAAGAAGATTGTCCTGTTACGTAATTTCTAGCACAAGATAAAGAACCAATACAAATAGCACTGGTATCTGTAGAAAATGGAAATTTATCTATTAACGACAAATTCCCAGGTCCCCAATTACCAGCTGTAGAATACCCATTAATACTTGAAGATATACCTGCTAATCCTAATCTTGCGCAAGATATTGTTCCTATATTACAACAACTTACTGTTGATGCAAATGTGAATCTTTGTAGAGTATTTCTATAAGTAGCGGGTGGATGGGTATAGCCTCCGGATAAATATCCATTGGTCGACGAAGAGTGAGCTGCACCATATGCTAATGCTACACATATACTTCCAACATTAGTAGCTGATGCTAACGATGAGAAAGGAAATCTATCTACGGTAGATGTATAAGCAGGAGTACCTGTCGGATAACAAGCGCCCCCGGCATTATAGCCATGTTCATTAGAAGCATGCCCAGTAGAAACTCTGTCTTGGGATAAATTGCCTACTCCTTGCAAAATGTTTTCATTAGTAAATGAATATTTTTGAATTTTGCAAAAAGATGCTGGGATATAACCACTACTACCAGTTACATAACCAGCAACAGTTCCTTGGAATGCAGCTTCAGAAAAAATTAATCCAACTGGTAATTGCGTAGCAGCTAAAAAAGGATTAGCGTTGGCAATTAAATTTCCCGTGTATGTGGTAACAATATCTATATTGCCTACATTGAACTCAATATCTGTGTTGGCATTTACAGATATGAATGTATTACTTTGTATTCTATATGTCATTTAATCTTGGTGCCCGGCCAAATATCTTCTAGAACTAGTTAAAACGCCAATATTAACTGCATTACTATCTGTAGAAAAGAAAAATTTATCTATGGTATCAGTAAAAGGCGGCACGTCACCACCAGAATTATAACCTGCGATAGTAGAAGATTGCCCTCCAGAAAAACATCTGGCTTGAGATAGACACCCTACACTAATAGCATTTGAGTCTGCGGCAAAGGGAAATTTATCAATGAAAGCAACATTAGGTGGCACTTCTCCACCCGAAGCATATCCAGCTTGCCCAGAGGATTGTCCTGTTTGACCGTATCTAGCTTGAGTTAAACTGCCCACATTTATAGCGTTAGTGCTAGCTGCAAAAGGAAATTTATCTATAGTATTTACATTAGCAGGAGTAGAACCACCAGTAGAATAACCAGATATTGTAGATGATTGTCCAGCAGGCCCACATCTACTTTGAGTAAGATCGCCCACATCTGAGGCAATAGTAAATGTAGTAGCAAAGGGAAATTTATCAATAACATTAGATCCCACGCCGCCAGATGAATAACCAGCTAAGCTGGATGATTGTCCAGTTAACCTTTCTCTAGCTACGGATAAATCTCCCGCATCAGCAGCACCTGCACTAGTAGCAAAAGGAAACTTATCTACTACATTGGAATTAGTACCCCCAAATCCCCCTGATGCATATCCCGATTCCGCTGAAGACTGACCTGCCAGCAAAATTCTTGCTTGTGTTAACGAACCAACACCTACTGCACTGTTATCATACGCAAAAGGAAATTTGTCTATAGTGGCCACGCATGTAGGATTAGCACCGCCAGAACTAAATCCAGCTATTGTACCTTGAAAAAAGGCATCCGATATAACATACCCCGCAGGCAATAATGCACATGCAGTACCTGCAATATTGCCAGGAATATTTATTAAATTACCAGTGAATACAGTGGCAATATCCACATTAGCTAATGAGTATTGTACATCAGCATTCGAATTAAAACTTACAATTGTATTACTTCGTGTGGATAAAGTCATTAGTATTGTTGTCCTGCTATACCCCTTCTTGCAACCGATAATGCACCAACATTAATACATGTTGATTCATTGGCGAAAGGAAATTTTTCAATACAAGCATCATTGGCAACAGGAGAACTTCCCGAACCTCCCGATACATAACCATGAGTTAGAGATGATTGCCCCGCTCCGCTAGCATGTGGTCTAATTAGATTGCCTACATTAGCATTTATAGTTTCATTGGCAAAGGTAAATTTTTCTTTAACACATGTATAACCAGGAATTAATCCCCCGGATGTATATCCATGCGTTAAAGAGGATTGCCCAGAAACAAGATATTTGGCTGCTGTCAAACTACCTGCTGTTGCACCATTATTATCAGTTATAAATGAAAACTTTTCTATTGAATCTATAGAACCACCATATTCGCCTGGCACACCAGGAGAAGTGTACCCGCCACTAACATACCCGCAATTAAAAGATGACTGCCCTGCAGCATAGTATCTTTTTGTTGTTATGCTTCCAATGTTTGTTGCATTAGTATCTGCTGCAAAGGGAAATTTATTAATATTAGTTAAAATTGACGGTGTACAAGTAGGCGACCATCCTGTTGTAGAATAACCAAAAGAACACGCTGAGTGCCCCGTAGTATATGATGCAGGTATTGTAATACAACCTACACTAGTTGCAGTACCTGGATTTACAAATGGAAATTTATCTACAGTATTAACTATAGTAGTAGGAGAAGTTAACCCCCCAGTAGTATAACCATATAGTTTTGAAGATTGCCCCGAAGCATATCCTCTACTTTGCGACAAAGCACCTACACATAATCCACTAGCAGAATCTGCAGCAAACTGAAATCTTTCTATTTGATTATAAAAAGATGGGCTAAATCCTCCAGATGAATAACCTAGTATTGAACCCATAACTGTCGGAGGACTTCTAACTGCAAAATAACTATTTGGAGATAGAGATACCGCATGAGAAGCAAAATTTCTATTAGTATCAACTGTTATAGATGAATTAGCTAAAAATGCCATTATACTTGCATACCCGATATTCTATCTCTAGCAGCTGCTAGACATCCTACACAAATTGAACCAGCATCTGTAGCAAAAGGAAATTTTTCGATTGTTTTAATGAAAGGAGGGCTACCTGCAGAACATCTACCTGCAGCTTTGAATCCCTCTAGATAAGAGGATATGCCAGCAGAAGAATTTGTAGCAGTTACAAGATTACCTACCGTAGTGCATGAAAATACTGATGAGAAGGGAAATTTTTCTATAGAAGAATAAAAAATTACTGGCGATCCAGAATTATCTCTGCCTCCAGCGTTATAACCATGAGTAGATGAAGTTATACCTGCTCCTTGAGATTTTGCAATCTGTAGACATCCTACTGCGGATACTGAAGTCTCATTAGAAAAAGAAAATCTTTCAACAATGTTAGTCATTGTTAAAGGTAATCTACCACCAGATATAAACCCAGCAAAATTAGATGAATGGCCTGTTCCTCCATATTTACCTGTCACCAAACAAGCTATAGAAACGGACGATGAATCTATGGAAAAAGGAAATTTATCTATACAACCATGAATACCGATGGGAGGAGCTCTAAAACCACCTAAAGTATAACTGGTTGTAGCAGAATATGCTGAGGCCGCCTGATAACTACCAAAACCTAAATTTCCAACGTTAGTCGCATTAGTACAGGCTGCGGCAAAAGAAAATTTATCAATTGCTGTACAATAACCTCCTGTAGGATTTCTACCTCCAGCATTGTAACCATGTGTATATGAAGAAGAACCTGCAGTTGCGACTCTTGCTGTAGTAAGAGTTCCTGTACTTATTGCTGTGCCAGCATTATTAAAAGGAAATCTATCTATACTATTTACAGCACCATTAGGTGGACCAACACAATACCCACCGGAAGTATAACCAAATGATAATCCCATTGCAGAAGGTAAACTTCTAACTGCCAAATAATTATTACTGCCAATTACAATACTTTGCCCTGCAAAATTTCTATTGCAATCTACAGCAATGCTTGAATTGGCAGTATAAGTCATACTTATATTTATTTAATCTTGCATTGATGCTGAACCATATCTAGCACATGCTAATGATCCAACAGTACTAATTAAGTTATCTACTGAAAATGGAAATTTTTCAATATAACTTTTATAAGATGATACATCTGTACCTAGAGCAACATACCCGCTGGTAGTGGATGGTATTGCTGAAACATTATATCTTGCAGCACACAAATTACCTACACTAGAAGCATTAGTTTCATTACTAAAAGGAAATTTATCTATACAACTAGATTGTGAGCCGGCGAATCCACCTGCAGTATAACCATGATTATATGATGATATTCCTCTAGTGGCTCTTCTACATTGAGTTAGTATACCAACATTTCTAGCATTAGTATCTGTGTAAAATGGAAATTTTTCAATTACATCAGTATTATTAAGTGGAGCAATATAGCCACCCGACGTAAATCCATGTATGGATCCAGATTGCCCTGCTAGACTTACTTTTATTACTGTTAGGTCACCAACATCTGATGCAGTAGCAAATGGTGTTGAAAACGGAAATTTATCTATAGTGTTTGAATAAGGTGTGATGTTCCCGCCACTTGAAT
>Ga0172367_10002749_pt1 | contig 23738 bp, 17 predicted proteins | sample Lak10m_FD_114542 | JGI IMG/M metagenome (GOLD analysis project Ga0172367, IMG submission 114542) | Freshwater microbial communities from Kabuno Bay, South-Kivu, Congo - kab_022012_10m | ecosystem: Environmental > Aquatic > Freshwater > Lake | place: Democratic Republic of the Congo: South-Kivu... | reverse complement strand
GGAAAAAAATCGGAGGTTCTAATGGGTTTGGGAAAGGCGAATTACTTTTCAGATCAGGAGAATCCGGACTTTCATTTAGAAACTGCCTACCGGCAGGTGTTATTAGCAGAGCAAAGCTATAGCTCACTTAAGACGAAGGCAAAAGAAAAAGTCCGCAAGTCACTTGGCAAAGACCGCCCTATGGCCATCCGATCCAAGATTGAAAAGCTGTGGTTCACCGACATTATGGCTAATCCCCATCCAAAAGATTTGCGCCTTTTTACAGAGATTGCCCAGCGGGCAACTCCGGCCCAGCGCAGAGCCATTATTTCGGAATGGCTATCGGTAGTTATTGCCCGACGAAATCCGGATGAGATACGGGAGTTCCTAAATGTTGCCGTGCAAGCAACTCCTGACGAACGACTTAGTGCAAAAAAAGTGCTTTTGGAAGTTGATTACATGGAAAAGGTAGCGTTTGTAAAAGCATTTGCCCCCTCCGATGAGGCATTCCTTGTTTTACAACAAATGTTGTCGGCAAACTTTAAACTGGAAAACTGGCAGGCTGTACGCGACACCATGGAGGTCTATATGCCCCTGTTCGCTCAAAAAAATAGCGATTTCCAGGATTTGTTTGACCGTGTTTCAAATCAGGATCGGCAAAAGAAAATGATGCCCATTCGGTGGGCGGATGGAAAAAATCATGAGGGATATGTGCAGGTCCTGAGCGGTGATGGTAGGCAGATGTACTTCTGCAGCAGTGTGAATGGTAGCGAAGATATTTTTTATGCGCACCAAACGGAGGGGGTATGGTCTATACCTGAACCAGTCACTGAATTGAATACGCCCGGTAATAATGAGGCGGTAATGGATATTAGTGTAAATGGCACGGAAATGCTTCTTTTCGTCAATGGGGATATTTTCAAGAGTATCAAAACAGAAACTGGCTGGCAACCCCCCATACGGCTTCCAAACGGAATAAATACATCATCTTGGGAAAGCGATGCCCACTTTTATTCCGGCGGTATTATTTTTGTTTCCGAACGCAACGGAAACATGGACCTTTTCCTCGCTCGCTACGCTGCCGATGGAAAGACGCTGGAAGCCCCTTTCTCTCTTGGAAATACAGTGAATACGAGTGGTTCGGAACGCAGTCCATTTTTGCATCCCGATGGAAAAACCCTGTATTTCGCATCCAATAGATCTGGAGGATTTGACAGCACCGATATCTTTGTCAGCCGCAGGTTGGATGATACCTGGCTCAACTGGAGTACCCCACATAACCTGGGTATGAGTATTAACTCCGAAAACCGGGATTGGAGCTTTCTTGTAACTACAGATGGCACCCAGGCATACGGAACCATACTCATCGATAAAACCAATTTCATTACGACCATTGATCTTCCAGCCGCATTCCGCCCAGACTCCGTGTTCACGTTTGAAACTAAGGTACTGGATAGCAAAGGAAAACCAATCAACGGAGAAATAGTCATTTATGATATTGCGTCCAGCCAGATCGTCCAAATAGTGCGTCCAGACCCCCTCACGGGATCCGTATTTATTCCAATGGCAGAGAAAAAAAATTTCAGGGCAGAACTGCGCAACGCGGGCGCACCTCCGATAACCCTCCCATTGGATTTCAGCCAACCGGATGTCCATTACATCAAAAAAGATGTTTTGGTGGCGTTCACTACCGAAGAACTCCAGCGCACCGGAGCGAATATGCGCATAAATAACCTATTCTTCGAAACGGGTTCCCATGTTATCCTCGAGCAGTCTCAGCTGGAGCTCGATGCGCTGGCTGCCTACTTCAAGGAAAATCAGTTAAGTGTCGAAATTCATGGCCATACGGATGACATAGGCAGCAAAGAGAGCAATCAGTTGCTATCGGAAAAACGGGCAGTATCTGTTCGCAATTACTTGATTTCCAAAGGTTGTACACCAGAACAAGTCAAAGCAATCGGACATGGCGAAAGCCTTCCGGTAGAACCAAATGCCACGGAGCTTGCCAGACAGAAAAACCGGCGCGTTGAATTCAAACTGATATAGTCCACCGCGGTGGGGTTATTCCTTTCGAGGATAACCCCACCACAAAAGGGTCGCAAAAAATTGCTAAAAAATGTATCTTGAAGGGAAATCCTGACTCTTGCCTTCAACTGCATACCATGAGAAAAATAATCCTTTTTGCGTTCAGTGGAATCCTCTTCCTACTTGTAGCGTACGCCTTTTTAAATGATTATCAACGAAATGGCGATACCCTATTTTATAATGGGGATATTCTCACCATGCTGGATTCATCGGCTTACGTGGAAGCGTTATATGTTCAGAACGGGAGGATTCGGGCGACGGGCAGCAAAGACTCCCTTTTTTCGCTGCGCACCCAGCGTACCCAGCTCGTTGACCTAAAGGGAAAAACCTTGATGCCGGGATTCATCGACGCCCACGGGCACCTGGATGTGGCGACCATTTATACCGACATGCTCGATGTCAGTGGTTTTCACTACAACACCCACGCGGCCGTTTGGGCTGCCATTTCTGAAAAAGTACGCCAGACGGAACCAGGACAATGGATAATTTGCCACGGACTGGATCCCATCCTCACCAAAGACCTACGCTCCCCTACCCGCTCATTCCTGGATTCCATCGCGCCCCAACACCCCTTAGTCATCATCACCCAGGCACTCCATACTTTTTATGCAAACAGTCGGGCTTTTGAAAAAGCAGGCATTGATAATCAAACGATTAACCCTAGTAAGAGTAGCTACTATGCTCGGGATGACGCAGGCAATCTCAACGGACAAATTATCGAACAAGCGGCCTTCGAGCCTTTTCGTCTGATCATAAAGGATATTTCCAAGAAGACTTTTTTGCAAAATACCCAGAAACAGCTACACAAAAGTGCGCGCCACGGTATCACGACCACCGTTACCATGGGAGTCCTGGCCGCCCAAAAACCTTTATTTCTACTCTATGAACACCTATCCGGCGCTCAGGCTTCTTTTCTTGGAAATGTTTTTCAGATGCTGGGTATCTTCCCCAAAAGGGGCCCCAACCCACGGCATTTTATTTACCTGCGCAGGGAGGATTCCCGCTTTCTACCCGTGCGGACCTATCGCAAATCCAATGATTTTTTCAGCATCATAGGAGTCAAATTTTGGTACGATGGCTCCCCTTACAGTGCATCCATGTATCTCGAGGAACCCTATGCCCATTCTGATTTCATAACAAAGGAGTTGGGCCTAGACTCCCTGCACCACGGTTCGGGCTTATTCACCCCACCCGATTTTGAAGCTGCCATTCGCGCTCCATTGCGCGATGGTTGGAAAATTGCCATACACACGCAGGGGGATCAGGCGCTGAAGGAAATAATCCCGGTACTCGAAAAAATGCACCAACAATATGGCATCAGCGGGCGGGTTCGTCTGGAGCATTGTATGTTTTTTCCGGAGGAAGAAATGAAGCGGGCCGCCGCAATGGGTGTTTCGGCCAGCTTCCATGTCAATCACCTGCTGTATTATGGGGATTTTTTGTCCACCGAAGTAATCGGCCATACCCGTGCGCAACAAATTTTCCCCGTCCACTCCTTTCAACAGACGGGACTGCCTTTTTCGCTTCATGCCGACCAGCCCATGTTCGAAGCGGATCCGCTTAGCCTGGCCCGCACCGCCGTCCTGCGCCGGTCTGAGTCTGGACTTGTCCTCAATCCGGCGGAATCTATTTCGGTTTGGGAGGCCCTCAAGAGCATTACGGTCTATGCAGCGGCCCAACTTGATATGCTGCCGCAATTAGGTACCTTGGAGACTGGAAAATACGCCGATATGGTTGAGTTGGACCAAAACCCCTTGCGCGTACCGAGCAGCCAGCTTGCAGATATTAAAGTGAGAAAGGCCTGGGTGGCGGGCAATCCGCTTTGGTAGCCACCCAAGCCCGTATTACATTTTATTATCCTGACATAGTTTAAAGGTGCAGGATATAGTGTGGTGGGTTGTTTTTACCTTAATGGCCAGTGAGCAGCGGCTTAAGCTGTTGGCCGATCAGGGCAATGGTATGCGCAATTTTTTCGTGGGGCAACTCTGCCGTATCGAGCTGAAAGGTCAGCCGGTCGATTCCCCCCAGCGATTGGGCGTGGCGCAGAATTTTTTCCGCTATATCTTCCACCCCACCTACTAATAATGCGCCTCCTTTTCCCATTTGGGCTTCAAAGCGACCTTTTGTCATAGGTGGCCATCCTCTTTCTTCGCCTATTCGGCTCATGGCAGCCGCATAGCCTGGATAAAAATCGGCGATGGCTGCTTCACGGGTTTCTGCCACATAGCCTAATGAGTGCAGTCCAACTTTCAGCTCGGCTTCCGAAAATCCAGCCTTCAGCCCGGATTCTCGGTATAAGTCCACCAGCGGGCGGAACCTATGGGTTTCTCCTCCGATTATGGCTACCATGAGCGGTAGTCCCAATGCACCTGCGCGCGCGAAAGACTGCGGAGTACCTCCTACTCCCAACCAAATCGGCAGCCGAGCCTGCTGTGGCCGAGGGTAAATGGTCTGCTTCTCCAAGGCTGGGCGAAACCTACCTGCCCAGGTGACTTGCTCCTCTTCGCGAATCTGTAATAATAAATCCAACTTTTCGACGAAAAGCGCGTCGTAGTCCTCCAGCCGATATCCAAATAAGGGATAGGCATCAATAAAAGACCCCCTTCCAACTACCATTTCTGCCCTTCCTTTCGATATTAGATCCAGGGTGGCAAATTGTTGGAATACGCGCACCGGGTCAGCTACGCTCAGTACCGTAACGGCACTGCCTAAACGAATGCGGGTGGTGCGTGCGGCCGCTGCCGCCAGAATCACTGCCGGAGCTGCATCCAGGAAACCACGTCGGTGGTGTTCGCCGATACCAAAAAAATCAAGGCCGACCTGATCAGCCAGCTCAATACGCTGCAACAGCTGCTCCATCGCTTCCGTATCGCTGATGGTATTCAAATGTCGCTCACTCATTCGAGCGATAAAACTGTCAATTCCTATCTCCATGTGGATGCTGCTTTTATTGGACAATAGTACAATCCTCCGGTCAAACTGGTTGTCCATTCGTACCTTTTTTAGAATCCTTATTTTATGGTTAGGCGAAAGAGGTCAAAAAATCTTTGTCATCCATGGCTTCCAATCTCCGACCAAACACCTGGGGTCCGGATATGGAAGCTGGGTGTACCATAGAATAGAGCCTTCCACCCGCGCCGTTTGTGCCAGAATATTGGATTCTCTGTCGAAAAAAATCCGGCCACCTGGGCTAGTGCGTATATTGCGATTATTTTTATTCAAAAAAGTGGAAGGAGAGCCAGGGAAAAGAATCTGTAAAAGCACTTCGACAACTTGGTTTTCATAAATCCCAACGCATGCACTTAGTACACCGAAAGACCTACACTATGCCACGACTCGTTTTTGGGTTGCTCTTGCTAATCCAGCTGCTTCCAATGTGCCCACTTGGTGCACAATCAGTACAAGTATTCCCACCGCCGGAGCAAAAGGCAGCAGTGCAGGCGTTTCGCATCGAAGAAAATTTAAAAATTGATGGCCGGTTAGATGAGTTGGTGTGGAATAGGCTGAGCTCTACCCTACCCTTTACGCAAGTGGAGCCACAGCAAGGCTTGCCCGCCCAGCAACAAACCCGCGTCCGCGTGGTTTACAATCAACGGTTTTTATATTTGGGGATTTCCGCCATGGACTCCAACGGCACGAAATCCTTACGCGCCACCGATTTCAAGCGGGATTTTTCACCCCGCCAACATGACCATGTTCAGATTTCCGTGGATGGGTTCAAAGATGGTCGCAACGCCATGGTTTTTGCAACCAATCCGTATGGGGTTCAGCGCGATTTACTCTCTTTTGACGATTTGCTATACGATCTCGACTGGGATGGGCTTTGGAAAGTGCGCACCACGCGCCACGATTCAGGATGGGTGGCCGAGTTCGCCATCCCATGGGAAACGCTGCGGTATCCAAGCCTGGCGGATAGTACCCAAACCTGGGGTATTAACATAGCCCGAAGCCGGCGAGCCAGCAATGAGCTATCCACGCTTTCGCCCATTCCAAGGGCCTTTACGCCTACCCGCATGGACTATGCGGCACACCTGACAGGCCTGCAAGTACCTGCCCCTGGTCCAAATATCCGTGTGCAGCCGTACGTGCTCTTTTCCAATGACCGCTACCGTACCGCCGACGGTACGAACAGCACCCATCATATCAAACCTGGTGGTGAATTGAAATGGGTATTGAATCCCAATACGGTACTCGACCTTACGGCCAATACCGATTTCGCGCAAGCCGATGTAGATCGTCAGGTGAATAATGTGACGCGCTTTTCCGTATTTTTTCCGGAACGCAGGCAATTCTTCTTGGAAAATGCCTCCTTGTTTGGGTTTAACATCAGCCCATCCATCGATGGCTCCGGCGGTTCCATGCGTATCCAGCCCTTTTTTAGTAGAACCATCGGGCTGGATGGCGGTGGTATGCCCTTGCCCATTCAGGCAGGCGGACGCCTGGTTAGCCGATCGAGTAAAGAAAATATGGGGCTGATGGTCATGCGGCAAGGAGCAGCAGATTCCAGCCCGGGAACCAACTTCATGGTGGGCAGGTATTCCCGCAACCTAGGGAAACAGGGGCGCATTGGAGGGCTTATGACCATAAAAAATCAACCGGGTGCCACCAATGTACTCTCGACCGCAGACGCGTTTTTTCGCTTGGGTGAGTCGGCCACCCTCAATGGTTTTCTGATGCACTCGGTGGGGGGGCAGGTTCAAAAAGGAGCACTGGCGGGCATCGCACAATATGTTAAAAGCACCAATACCTATAAAATCTGGATGACCCAATCCTTTGTGCACCGCGATTTCAATCCCGAAATGGGCTTTGTATCGCGTTCGGATATTATCGGGGCAACGCCAGGTGGGAGCTGGTTTTACCGCGGGAAGTATTTGCCGTTTAAGAAAATGTTGCGCGCCTTCGAACCGGGCTTGCTTCCCGAATTTTATTGGCAGGCATCTACCGGTCGGTTCATAGAGCGACAGCTTTCTATTTTTCCGATTTGGTTCAATTTTCAGAACGGCGGCTATATTGGCTATTCCATCAACCCAGTGTTTCAATATCTCCAGGAGGATTTTCTGCCATTGGGAATACGAATCGGACAAGGGGATTATACCTATCACCGGCAGCAACTTTGGTTCAGTACCGACCAATCAAAGGCCATCAACTTCAATACCCGTGTCGAGTGGGGGACTTACTTCGACGGCCGCTTGCGCTCCACCGAATTCCAGTTGCAAGTGGTACCAAATCCTCATTTCTCTTTGATTACCCGCATCAACCGAAATATTTTTTCTGATGTTGGTGTAGCTAAGGAGAGCAAGGGAGTCAACTTGTACAGTGCCGAGTGCCGGATTGCAGCTACTCCCCGACTCCAGTTTGTAGGCTTCTACCAGCGCAACTCGGAGAACCAAGCAGCTAACCTCAATCTGCGGCTGGCCTGGGAGTACCAGCCTCTATCTTACCTATACCTGGTGTGGAACAACCGAGCATTTGATGACAGCCTGATGCACCGACAAAAAGAGGATCATACCATCATGAAAATCAGCTTCCTAAAACAAATTTAACCGCGATGAAAAAGACTATGCCGGCGGCAGATATTCCCGATGTGGATGCCTATATCGCCACATTTGAAGCAGAAATTGCGGAGAGGATGCACGCCATGCGGGCAATGATTCTGGAATTAGCCCCTGATGCCGTGGAATCCATCTCCTACAGTATGCCTGCCTACAAACTCAACGGGAAGCCCCTTGTTTACTTCGCCGGACAAAAAGCACACCTCGGTTTTTATGCTACGCCCAGCGGGCATGCTATGTTTCAGGAGGAGCTTGCTCCATATAAACAAGGCAAAGGCTCCGTGCAGTTTCCTTACTCCCTTCCCTTACCAATCGATCTGATACGCCGTATCCTGGTTTTCCGAATAGCAGAAAACAGAAACCGGACACCCATTAAAAAATAGCAAACATGGCACCATCCACCTCTTCATTATTGATTACCATGGCGGCATGGGGCGGATATTTTATCCTGCACAGTGTATTTGCCGCAGAGGGCATCAAGCAATCGTGTGCGAAACTAATGGGCGCATATTTTAAGTATTATAGATTGATTTACAGTACCTTATTTATTTTGCTGCTGCTACCTCCGGTTTGGCTTACTTTTAGGGGAACGCCGGATTTTTTGTTTCAGCACACCGGCCTTAGAATAGCTGGTATTGGCATTTTGCTGATGGGAATCGGCGTATTAGGATGGGCTGGGGCTCATTTTGACCAAGGGGAGTTTATGGGTATTTCACAAATAAGAAACCGTCCGGTGAGTAACCGCCTAATAATAGATGGCCCTTATCGGTTGGTTCGGCATCCCCTATATTTCGGCACCATCCTATTGTTTAAGGGCTTATTCCTGGCATATCCAACTACCCTGGTGCTCGGCACGACCGGTGTGGTATTCCTGTACCTCATCATTGGCAGTCGCCTGGAAGAACGGAAGCTGCTGGCCATGTACGGTCCAGCGTATGCCGACTACATGCGCACTGTGAAAGGGTTGATTCCTTACCTATTCTAATCTGGTGCGCTATGTTCTGCCCACAACATCGCCAGGTGGACCATGGTTTCGCAAGCTTTATTCATATCCTGCACCGAAACCCATTCCTGGCGAGAGTGGAAGGCGTGTTCGCCTGCAAAAATATTGGGAGAGGGCAGGCCCATAAACGAAAGTCGGGAGCCATCGGTACCACCTCGGATACTCGAACGTACTGGGTGGAGTCCGGCGCGTTCAACAGCTTTTACGGCCAGGTCCATTACTTCGGGATGGGAATCCAGTACTTGCTTCATATTCCTGTATTGTTCCCGAATTTCCAGTGTAGCCCTGGATTTAGGGAATCCTGCAAGTACCTCGTCGGTAATCCGCTGGAGGAGCTGTGCATGGCTTTTTAGGCCAGCCTCCGAAAAATCGCGCAGAATGAAGTGGATTTGCGCCATACCTATATCTCCCTGAATGCCTGTCGGGTGTATAAATCCGTCCCGGCCTTCGGTCGCTTCCGGGCATAGCGCATCGTTGGGGAGTCGGTTGAGAATTTCGGCGGCAATTTTCAATGCGTTTTCCATTTTGCCCAGGGCAAATCCAGGGTGTGTAGGTACGCCATGAATGGTGATGGTTGCACCATCGGCACTAAAGGTTTCATCTTCAATGGAGCCTACTTGTTCGCCATCAATGGTATATCCATAATGGGCGGCCAATTTTTTCAAATCTACCTTATCCACGCCTCGTCCGATTTCCTCATCGGGCGTAAATAGGACGCGAATAATGCCATGTGGGATTTCTGGATGTGCCATTAAAAAGGCCGCGCAGTCCATAATAGCGGCTACACCGGCCTTATTGTCGGCTCCTAATAACGTCGTACCGGAAGCGGTGACGATATCATTCCCAAGCTGTTGCTGTAAATCAGGGTGCTCAGAGAGTCGGATAACCACCGCTGGATCATCCGGCAATACCAAATCCTGGCCGGCATATTTCGAATGCACGATGGGCTTGACGCCTGCTCCGCTGCAATCCGGAGAGGTATCTACATGGGAGCAATAGCAAATCACCGGTACAGGAAAGTCAACCGTTGCGGGTATGGTGGCATACACATAGCCAAACGCATCCAGATGGGCATCCGTAATGCCCAGTTGCTGCAATTCTTCTACGAGAAGGCGGCTCAGATCCTTTTGTTTCTCGGTGGAGGGCTGTGTCGGAGAGGACGGATCCGACTGGGTATCTATCTGCACATACCGCAGGAAACGCTCCAGGGTGTGGTGGGTAAAGGCAATAGGCATCATCGCATAAACTATGGTTCATCAATGACCGGAAGGTAGGTAATTTCGATGATTTGAAGATAGGTTGGAATAAAAAACCCAACCAACGGACAAGCCATTGGTTGGGCACCGAATATTTCATACTAAACCTATACAACGTATTTTAGAATCGCAGCATTAGCGCACGAACATCAATTCGCGGTATTTTACCAATGGCCAAGCACGATCATCCACCAAGTACTCGAGGCGATCAGCACAGGTGCGGATTTCATCCATCAAGGGCTTGACGCCATGGCAGTAGGCATGTGCCTTTTCTTCGGCCGTTTCATTTTCGTTGGCTACTTTCCGGGCTTCGGTCATAGCTTCCACCGCGTCCTTCATGCCATTGATATTCTCAGAAATCTTAGTGACGATTTCCAATTGCGCTTTAAAAGCACTTTCCGGTAAACCAATCGCCTTCAGGCTAGCGATGTTGCTGGCAAGATCTGATTGGTATTCCACAGCAGCCGGCAGGATATGGTTGACCACCATTTCTCCCAAGGTACGGGATTCAATCTGAAGCTTGAGGACATAACTGTCGTTCATCACATCATAGTGGGCGTGTAGCTCGCGCTCGGTGAACACCCCAGAGCTGGTTAGCAATTCGGTGGCACTGGACGAAACATACGCTTTCAGCGCGTCGGGCGTATTGGGCGTGTTGGAAAGTCCGCGACTAGCTGCTTCCTCTTTCCATGCATCGCTGTAGTTATCGCCTTCGAAACGGATTTTCTTGGAATCAGTTATATAGCCCTTGATAACCGTGAGGATGGCGGCTTCTTTATCTGTTCCAGAAGCAACCAGTGCATCGACAGCCACTTTGAAATCCATTAATTGGCGTCCCATGATGGTATTCATAATAGTCATAGGACCAGCGCAGTTCATAGACGAGCCGACAGCGCGAATTTCAAACTTGTTACCGGTGAAAGCAAACGGAGAAGTCCGGTTGCGGTCCGTATTATCTTTCTCCAGGTCGGGAATCTTGCTAAGGAGGTTATATACCTCTTTCACCCCAGATTCGGTACCCTCGATTCCAGCCTCAATGTTGTTGAGCACTTTGGTCATGGAATCGCCCAAGAAAACGGAGATAATAGCCGGAGGAGCTTCATTTGCGCCGAGGCGATGGTCGTTCGAAGCAGAAGCAACGCTGGCGCGAATCAGGTCGGCATAGCGGTTTACGGCCTGGACCGTACAGACGAAGAATGTGAGGAATTGCAGGTTTTTGCTGGGGTTCTTACCTGGGCTGAGCAGGTTCTTTCCCGTATTGGTACCCATAGACCAGTTATTGTGCTTGCCTGAACCATTTACACCTGCAAATGGCTTCTCGTGCAGCAGTACCCGGAGGCGGTGCCGACGAGCTACGCGATCCATGGTATCCATGAGCAACTGGTTGTGATCAACCGCTACGTTCACCTCCTCAAACATTGGAGCCAACTCGTATTGGCCAGGGCCTACTTCGTTGTGGCGCGTACGAACCGGAATACCAAGTTTGTGGCTTTCTGTTTCGAGGTCGCGCATGTAGGCCAGCACGCGCTCAGGGATGGAACCAAAGTAATGGTCTTCCAACTGCTGCCCTTTTGGGGAATGTTTTCCAAGGAGCGTACGGCCAGTGAGCACCAGGTCGGGGCGAGCCGCATACAGTGCTTCATCGACGAGGAAGTATTCCTGTTCCCAACCTAAGGTCGCATGTACGCGGGTAACCGCTGAATCGAAGAGCTGGCATACAGGCACGGCTGCCTTTTCGAGATATGCCTGAGATTTCAGTAATGGGAGTTTATAATCGAGGGCGTCACCGGAATAGGTAACGAAGATCGTCGGAATACACAGCGTTTTACCTTGACCAATTTCAATGATAAAGGCCGGTGAAGATGGATCCCAGGCGGTATAACCACGAGCCTCGAAGGTAGAGCGAAGGCCTCCACCCGGAAAGCTGGATCCATCGGGCTCCTGTTGTACGAGGGCATCCCCCGTAAACTCTTCTACCACCTGCCCATCAGGCGTCAAGGTAAAAAAGGAGTCGTGTTTTTCGGCAGTACGGCCAGTAAGCGGCTGAAACCAGTGAGTATAATGGGTAGCCCCCATGTCCATCGCCCATTTCTTCATACCCGTGGCTACGAGGTCGGCTTGCTCCCGCGTAAGTTTTGCACCGGCATGGATGGTTTTTTTGAGGGATTTGTAGGCTTCCTTACTCAGGTACTCCTCCATGGATTCATCGTTGAACACGTTGCTGCCAAAAAATGAGGAGATTTTCTCACTCGGCACATCCACGAATTCCAAGTCGTAGGTCGGCCGCGTGAAGACCGTTTCTAATGCACTGAATCTGCTAAGGCTCATACTCTAGTTCCTTTTATGATAAAAAAATGTGTCTTCACGAAAGCCTGCCCGACACAGGGCAGGCAGTATCCAACATCAAGTTGATGCAGGAACTAGAGCCATTTCTTCTTTGCAAAGCCATTGCGTCAAGGAAGGAGCTCCAGTCCATCTGGATTGTTTTTTGTTTTTTCGTACCTCAAAAGTACCACCCACCCTACTGCCCTAACAAGGAAGTTTTTTCTTGACCTGTTATCGTCAAATACCCATTTTAAATCATAAAAAATTGATTAACAATTATTTAGAACCTATCCTTTTGCCATGCCCAGTTCTATAAATTGAATACCCCCGACCAAATTTTCGGGTTTCATTTCGCAGTTTTTGCGAACTTTATGCTTCTAAACCTAAACCCCTGCTGTTATGACTCGCATTCTTTTCTGCGCATTCCTGTTTCACGGTGTACTGAGTCCGGTATTTGCTCAAGAAGTACCAACAATTGATTTGGAGCACCTGGTGACAGAGTCCGAGCTGGACATTGACCCAGACGATTTGGCATTCGCCTCAACGACCAGACTCAATATGAACAAAGCACTCGAAAACGAGTTGCAGGCTTCCGGCCTATTCTCGGTCGTTCAGATTGAACAGTTACTGGCTTACCGGAAACTGGCCGGTCCGTTTCTTTCCTTATATGAGCTACAGGTAATTCCTGCGTTTGATTCTGCCGAGGTGGCGCGACTCCTTCCCTACCTCACCGTTGGGCGCTCATTGGATCATTTCCAGGGTACTTTCCGCGATATGCTTCGGGGCTCCCAGAAAGAAATCCAACTTAGGTGGGGGCGATATTTGGAAAAGCAGGAAGGATTCCAACGCGTCGATAGCAGCGGGTATCTGGGAGACCCCTCCCAGGTTTTCTCCCGGATGAGACTGCGATACGGGCAGCGACTGAGTATGGGGCTGGTGTTGGAAAAAGATCGGGGAGAAACATTTTTCCGGGATACCATTTCCGGGACACCTTCCTTTGTAGGAATCCATTTGTATTACCGGCCAGAACATAAGTTCCTTCGCGTGCTATCGCTGGGCAATTACAAAGTCAGTTTGGGCCAAGGCTTGCTCCCGGGAAGCGGCCTTGGTTTTGGGAAAAGTGGTATGGCCGCACAGACAAACCAGTACGCGGAGGAATCCGTTCGACCAGCCACCTCCGCCTCCGAGTCAGGATTCAAGCGCGGGCTGGCCGCTTCCTTGCAGGTTGGCCGAGGGCAACTCCTGTTGTTTTATTCTTCGATACCCCGAGATGGCAGTGGGTTGGAATATACGCCCGAGGGGCAGCTGTTTGCAGTGCATAGCTTGGCTACCTCCGGGCTGCATCGCACTGCCAGTGAGCAGCGCGGCTGGAATGTTCTAACGCAGCAAAGCGCTGGTAGCAGCTTTTCATTTCTTTTCCACCGGGGGCACGTTGGCATCCAGTCGCTCCTGGAACATTTTTCTCTTCCGGTCCAACCAGATCCCAAGCTGTACAATCGGTATTATTTCCAAGGTTCTTCCCTATTCAACCAGAGTATAGACTATGCCCTGCGGCTCGCCAACGGACGGATATTTGGGGAACTGGCGCATCAGGGCGGTGCACTGGCATGGATACAAGGGGGCCAAATTTCGCTGGGTAAGGAGCTAGATGTATCCTTGGTGGGAAGGCGGTTTTCACCAGCTTATCAGGCACTGGAAGCAACCCCTTTTGCCGAAGGAAGCAGGGCACAAAATGAAAATGGTTGGTATATCGGTGCCGAATTGCACCCGTCGGGCCGTTGGCACCTGGCCGCTTTCGCCGATCGATGGATACACCCATGGCCCAGGTATCAGGTGGACGGAACAGGAAGGGGGAAGGAATATAGGCTGCGCGCCGATTACGTTATCCGGAAAAGGCTGAATACCTACCTGGAATGGCGTTTGAAACAAACGGAGGAGAACCTGAGTGGAGAAGCTGGCTTTCGGGCGCTGGCATGGACAGGACGATGGCAGCTCCGCATGCACGCCGGTGTGTCGGGTCCAAACAGCTGGGAATGGCGATCCCGCCTGGATTTAGGAGGATATCAATCACCGGGAGGTGAACGGGAGTATGGATGGGTATTCCTGCAGGATATGTTGTACCGGCCAATCGCTAGACCGCTGAGCGCCACTGCCCGAATATCCATTTTCCGTACCGACAGTTGGAATGTGCGCTTTTACGAATACGAAAATGACCTGCTCGATATATTTGTCCTATCGCCGTATTACCAAACGGGTATGCGCTACTATTTAAATTTGCGTATCCGGCCGCTTCCGGGATTGACCATGGAATGCCGGTTTTCGCAAACCAGGTGGTGGCGTCCCGAACAGATAGGCAGTGGGTTGGATGCCTTCCCGGGAGGGGTGAAATCACAAATTAGTTCCCAGCTAAAACTTGTATTTTAATATCGGAAAACAGCGCAGCGAGTGTACCTTTGCGCAAATTTTAGCGCCATGGAAGTTTTCAAGGATTTTACGTTTGACGCTGCCCATTTTTTGCCGCACGTGCCGGAGGGGCACAAATGTGCCCGTATGCATGGACATACCTATAAAGTTCGGATTGTACTGGAAGGTCCATTGGATCCGCTGTACGGGTGGGTACAGGATTTCGCCGATATTAAAAAAGCCTGGAAACCCTTGGAAGAGCAGCTCGACCACCATACGCTCAACGACGTACCCGGGTTGGAAAACCCGACAGCAGAAGTGATTGCCACCTGGATATGGGAGCGTCTGTTGCCGGTTCTGCCACAGCTTACCCGTATTGAAGTGAATGAAACGCCCAATAGTGGGGTGATTTATAGGGGTAGATAGGATCAGCAACATGAGCTATCCATGCTTCGTGGTATCTGGCTTGTTGGGATTCATGCAACCCGCATGATTTGCGAACTTGCACTAAAATCTGGTAAAAAATGAAGGCACTCTCTTTTGTTCTGGCCTTTTTGCTCGCCCAATTGTTCCAGCTGTGCGCAAATCCTGGATACGACCTCTGGCTATCTTTTGACCCCCTGCCTTCCAACATCGTACAGACCAAATACGCGTTTATTAAATCAATTCACTTTGAGGGCAATCAGGATGCAGTTAGCGCCAACGCTATTGGTATCCTGCAACGCAGCCTCGGTCGCCTTCTCTCTGCGGATATCCCCTACCATCCTATCCCCGGTAAAAAAAACCAACTCGTTCTGCGTGTCCGGCCGGATGCAGCAGGGCTGCTTCCAGATGGCTTTCACCTGTACACAACCAATCAAAAGCTATACTTGGAATCCAGCACCTCCGCCGGGTTACTGTATGGTACCTTCTCCCTACTGCGCCTGATAAAATCAGCGCAACCAGTTTCCAATATCGATATCACCGATAACCCCAAGGTGCAGTTGCGCATGCTCAATCATTGGGACAATCTCGACCGCACTGTCGAACGCGGATATGCCGGATTTTCCATTTTCAATTGGCACGAGCTGCCAGAAGTACTCGACCCGCGCTATGAGGACTACGCCCTGGCCAATGCTTCCATCGGCATCAACGCCACGGCGCTTACCAATGTCAACGCCAATGCGTTGGTTCTCCGTTCCGACTATATCGAAAAAGCAGCTGCCCTGGCCGACCTTTTTCGCAAATATGGGCTGCGCGTTTTTCTCACGGCTCGATTCAATGCCCCTATGGAGTTGGGCAAATTGCCCACAGCCGATCCACTCGACCCGGCTGTCCAGGCCTGGTGGAAAGCTAAAGTCGATGAAATTTATACCCGTATCCCTGACTTTGGTGGATTCCTGGTAAAGGCAAATTCGGAAGGCCAGCCGGGTCCCCAGGATTACCAACGCACCCACGCCGACGGAGCCAATATGTTGGCAAGGGCCTTGAGCCCGCACCAAGGGGTGGTGATTTGGAGGGCTTTTGTATATGCCTCCGCGCCCGGACAGGATCGATTTAGGCAGGCATTCGATGAGTTTTCTCACCTGGACGGGCAGTTTGACGAAAATGTCCTCATCCAGGTAAAAAACGGCCCCATTGATTTCCAGCCGAGGGAACCGATTAGTCCCCTTTTTGGTGCCATGCCCCGTACCCCGGTGATGATGGAATTTCAGCTTACCAAAGAATATCTTGGCCAAGGTACCCACCTCAGTGGATTGGCTCCGCTGTTTGAAGAAGTATTACAAACAGATACCCAAGCGAAAGGAAAGGGAAGCTCAGTGGCTAACATTTTAAATGGCTCCACTTTTGGCTATGCCAGAACAGGAATAGCTGGGGTGGCGAACATAGGCACTGCGCTCAACTGGACCGGTCATTTCTTCAACCAAGCGGATTGGTATGCCTTCGGGCGAATGGCCTGGAATCCGGAAATGAGTGCCCAGCAAGTCTATTCCGAGTGGACGGCCCTCTCCTTCCCCGACCAACGCGTACAGCAAACGGCTCTGGAACTGCTGCTTTCCTCCCGTGAAACCTGCGTGCGTTATATGACGCCCCTGGGCCTCCACCATATTATGGCAGAAGGACACCACTACGGTCCTGGCCCCTGGGTGAGCGGGGTTGGTAGGCCCGATTGGAACTCTGTCTATTATCATCGGGCGACCGCCGACAGCATCGGTTTTGACCGGACCGCCACAGGATCTAACGCGCTGGAACAGTACCACCCAGGCCTACAATCTGTTTATCAAAATACCGCCACTTGCCCGGAAGCATTTTTGCTATGGTTTCATAGGGTACCCTGGTCTTTTCAGATGAAATCCGGAAGAACCCTGTGGGAAGAAATGGTCTATTTATATGACTTGGGGGTACAGGAAACCGACGAGATGTTGCAAAAATGGAACGGAATAGCAACCCGTTGTGACCCCGCACTTTTTGCGCAGGTGCAAAGCCACTTGCGCATACAACAGAAAGAAGCCACCTGGTGGCGCGATGCGTGTCTGGCCTACTTTCAGTCTATCCATCAACTACCCTACCCCTCCTTTTCCCATCCACCAAAATACCAACTGGAGTTTTACAAAGGCTTGTCCTACCCGTATGCACCAGGCATTAAACCAAGGTGGTGAATTAGGTGAAATCCCCTTTGCCCCCCGCAGCCGGAGGCGCGAAAAAATACCTCTCCCGAAAATTAATGGCGGGCAGGGTGCAAAAAGGGAAAAGCGAGGTCATTTCCTCCGTCATTTAGGCGATAGAGCGAAAGGAGTTTTTTCGACGCGGTTAGGCGAAGGGGCGCCCCTTTTTGTTTCTTTTTTTGGGCGTGCAAAAAAAGAAAGTAAGCAGAGAACAGTTTACCTTACCTATTATTTTTTCAAAAACCAAGTGGGTTCCACCTTCCCCACTACTGATCTAATCGAATGACAATGCAAAAAGTTGCCCTCATAACAGGGGGCTCTTCCGGTCTAGGACTAGCGACCGCCCAGCGCTTGCTGGCCGATGGTATGACGGTAATCATTACTGGCCGTGACATGGAGAAGCTGAACCTCGCAGCACATGCCCTCGGCTCCAATTGCCACCCATACTCGCTTGATATGGCCAACCTATCGGAAATCCCAGCATTCGTAGCGTCCTTGCAGGCTCAATTTGGCCGTATTGATGTATTGGTCAATAATGCAGGAATCAATTTGAAGAAACCCCTCCTCGATGTTTCTGATACGGATTTTCAATCAATTCTTCAGGTGAATACAACCGCGCTATTCGCCCTGACCAGAGAGGTAGTACGGATAATGCTCCAACAGGAGTCCAAGGGCGTATTGGTAAATATCAGCTCCATGGCCGCGCAATACGGCATTCCGTATGTCATTGCCTATACGGCCTCCAAGACTGCGGTGGAGGGAATGACCCGTGCACTGGCGGTAGAACTCGGGCCCCAGGGAATTCGCGTCAATTCCGTGGCTCCAGGATTTATCCGCACCCCGATGTCATCCCGCGCCCTCGATAATGATGCGGCCAGGAAGGCCAAGGTACTTTCCCGCACGCCGATGGGAGTATTAGGCGAGCCAGAAGATGTCGCTAATGCTGTCGCCTTTCTTGTATCTGACCATGCGCGATTTATCCATGGGGTAGTGCTCAATGTCGATGGGGGCAATGCCATAGGTTTCTGATGCGAGGCATAGCTTACCGGCCATCCTGAGTCACTCCGCCGCTGATTGGTGCTTTTTTATGGCCTCCAACTCCGCGTTCATGCGGGCAACCCGCCGAGGGAGGCCGGATGAACGATTCTTTTGTTCTCCTGGATCATTTTTCAGGTAGTAAAGTTGCGCTCCGGTATCATCTAGTCCGCTTTCAATCCGAACCATTGGCAATACAGCGGGCCCGGGAGCGGGCTGAATCAATTTCCAATGTCCGTTCCGAAAGGAAAAGGTGCGGCTATGTTCAACTAGTTTCTTCCGTGCTTGCTTCGATCGACCGAGCAGTGCATCCAGATGATTTTCCGAATCCATTGCAGAAGGAGGTACAGGCTGATCGACCAGAGCCGACAAAGAAGCCAGAAAATCTACTTGCGAAACCATCGCCGCTGACCATCCCGGTTGAATCATTCCTGGCCAATAGCTAATCAAGGGCACGCGGGTGCCGCCCTCAAAACTGCTGTACTTCCCGCCCCGCCAGGGTCCGGCAGGTCGGTGGTCGCCCAGCAGCTCCCAAGCCTGATCGGCATATCCGTCGTCGAGCACCGGCCCATTATCGCTGCTAAAAATAATGAGGGTATTCTCCGCCTTCCCCGTAGCTTTTACTAGATCCAGTATCTGACCGACGGTCCAGTCCAATTGCAGAATAGCATCACCGCGGAGCCCCATTCCGGATTTTCCTACAAAACGGGCGTCTGGCACCCTTGGCACGTGAATATCATGTGTTGAGAAAAAAAGGAAAAAAGGCTGGTCGCCCGCCTGGCGTACAAATTGAGTAGCCTGGCGCACAAAAACGGCGGCCATGTCCTCGTCCACCCAACGCGCCTTTGTGCCTCCTGCCATATACCCAATCCGGCTGATACCACCGATGATGGTTTGGTCGTGCCCGTCCGTTAAACCCATACGCAGCCATTCGGGGTGTTCCTTTCCGGTGGGTTCGACCCCTACTTTGGAGGAATAGCTCACCGAAATCGGGTCGGCCGGATCCAGGTTGACCACCCGGTGGTTTTCTACATATACACAGGGCACCCGATCACCGGTAGCAGGTAGTAAGAACGCATAGTCAAACCCCAGTTCCAGCGGGCCGGGTCGAATATCCCCATTCCAGTCGGGACCACTGGCAGGGCCCAGGCCCAGGTGCCATTTACCAACCACCCCGGTTTGATACCCCGCTTGTTTTAAGGTACTCGCCAGCGTTGTCCGGCCTGGTTCAATCAACAAGGCAGCGTTGCCGGGAGCGACCCCTGTCCCATTTTTGCGCCAGGGGTATTCGCCGCAGAGCAACCCATAGCGCGAAGGGGTGCAGGTGGCGGAGGTCGCATGGGCATCCGAAAATGAAAGCCCTCCCCTTGCCAGCTGATCAATCGACGGGGTGGAAATCCGCTGGGCCCCATACGCTGAGATGTCGCCATACCCCAAGTCATCCGCATAAATCAAAATGATATTTGGACGATCCGGCTGCCCCATCTGGGCGGTTAAGTGGAAAGGTAACCCCACTAAAAGAAGTAAGGGGAAGTATTTGAATCGCATCAAATGGTACATCGGCGCGTGATTTTGGTATGGTACACAGGGCTATTTCAAGGAAAGCAGCCGGCAACCTGCCTAAAGGTATTTCGCTGCTTCGGGATTTTAGGCATCTAAATTTACCAACTTCCATTTAATTCCCTACATTAAGGCATGATTTATGCGATTGACATCAACTGCGATTTGGGGGAGAGTTATGGCCATTTCCAGGTAGGGAATGACGAGGCGCTGTTTCCCTATATTAGCTCCTGTAACATTGCCTGTGGGTTTCATGGGGGTGACCCGGTGCACATAGAGCAGGCCATTCAGGGAGCTATACAGGCCGGGGTACGCATCGGCGCCCATCCAGGCTATCCAGATTTGGCTGGCTTTGGCCGACGGTACATGCAGATTCCCCCTGACGAACTTCGCGCTATATTGAAGTACCAGATAGCTGCCCTCCACGGGCTTACAGAGAGTATGGGCGGTACGCTGGCCTATGTAAAACCACATGGTGCCCTTTACAACAAAGCTGCTGTAGATGATGCCGAAGCCAGCGTGGTCGTAGCGGCTATTCAAGCCATCCGCCCCGGACTTGCGCTGATGGGCTTGGCTGGTAGTGCCATGGAACGAGCTGCCGCCCGAGCAGACCTTCCCTTTATCCGTGAAGGGTTCATCGATCGGCGCTATACCGAACAAGGGACGCTCCGCAGCCGAACCCTCCCTGGAGCTATGGTGGAAACGGAAAAAGAAGCAGCTACCCAGGCGATTGAGATGATTCAACACCAGCGCGTATGTAGTGATTCCGGGCGGTGGATTCCCATGCAGGTGGACAGTCTGTGTGTGCACGGCGATAATCCCCACGCAGCCACTTACCTGCAAGCCCTTACGCAGTCGCTGCACCAGGAAGGAATTTCCATAAAACGATGGAACACATGAATCCCTTTTCCGCCTCCTTTCGAATTCGTTCCTATGGCGACCGCGCGCTGCTGCTTTCCTGGGAAGAACGTATCGACTACGATGTCAACCGCGCGGTGCAGAGTTTGTTCCATATACTCGAATCCAACCCCTTTCCTGGCTACCTATACAGTATACCAGCCTATTGTACCCTTACGGTCGTGTTCAATCACCGGAAAACAAACGGGTACGCCGTCGAACAACACCTGCTCGCCCTACACGGCAGTGAAAAAACCAAATCCTGCGCCGATACCTGGCGCACGCTCCGAATCCCCGTATGTTATGATAGCGCCTTTGCACCGGATATCCAAGATGTAGCCCAACAAAAAGGCATCAGCGTAGAAGAAGTAATACAGCTCCATACCTCCATGGCCTACCGCGTATTTATGCTGGGCTTCCTGCCTGGTTTCCCTTATATGGGTCGTTTGCCGGAAGGCTTATACATAGCTCGGAAGGACACCCCCCGACTTAAAGTCCCGGCGGGAAGTGTAGGATTAGCCGGATGGCAAACGGGCATATACCCATCTGCCAGTCCGGGCGGATGGCAGCTCATTGGCCAGACCCCCTGGCGCATTGTTAGCCCCGAAAAAGAAGTCCCTTTTTTATTTCAACCGGGCGACCAGGTACAGTTCTTTTCTATTACTCCTGGCCAATTTGCCGATATGCAGGTACACCGATGACTGGGTTACTGCGCATTGACCGACCCGGGCTTTTTAGCGTGGTGCAGGATGCTGGAAGAGCAGGAATGCAGTACGCGGGTATCCCTGTAGGCGGTCCACTGGATCGGCGTGCGGCCCGATTGCTCAATGAGCTATTGCAGAATCCGGAGGATACCCCGGTTATTGAAATTACGCTTGCCGGACCACAGATAACCATCCTAAAAGATTGTCAGCTGGCAATATGCGGAGCCGACCTCTCCCCCACGGTAAATGGCGAAGCGGTCGAAATGTACTGCCCGATAGAGGTAGCCGCGGGTTCCATCCTGCGATTTGGTAGTGTACGCGCAGGCTGCAGGGCCTACCTAGGCGTGCGGGGGGTATGGATTCACCCACACTGGATGCAGAGTGTAGCCCCCATCCCATCTATGCCGGAGATATTGGCGGAAAGCATCCTTCGAAGAGGGCAAGTGCTGCATATTCTCCCACTGTCCAGCGTGCTAAAGCGGAAAGCAGCCCCGCTGGCTATGCCAGCAGGCCTTTCCGAGATTCGGGTGATGGAAGGCCCGGAACTAGATACCTTTGATCCGCTGGCGGTAGCTGATTTTTTTGGAAAAACACACACCATCAGTGCGGCATCCAATCGGATGGGCTATCGATTGCACGATTCGCTGCGGGGCACTGCACCCTCTGCCTCTATGCTGTCGAGTGGATTAATTCCAGGTACGATACAAGTACCTCCATCCGGAGCGCCCATCATCCTGTTGGCAGATGCTCAAACGGTGGGCGGGTATCCGCGCATTGCCCAGGTAGCGGATGAGGACCTGGACATATTTGGCCAGCTAAAACCCGGAGATTCCCTTCGATTCCGGTTGCTGTAGCCCATTTTTATGCCGAAGCAGGAAGCTGGAGGAGAAAAATAGGATTATCTTTGCGGCACACAACTAATTGTTATACACCCTGCTTATTGGGTGCCTAAACACCTCTTCATGTCCAACTCAAACAAAGACACCTCCATGCTGGCTGCCGACAATATCCGGATCCTGTCGGCCGCGATGGTAGAAAAAGCGAAATCTGGTCATCCGGGCGGTCCGATGGGGGGCGCGGATTTTATCCATGTGCTCAACAGTGAATTCCTTCAGTACGATCCAGACGACATGGGTTGGGCGTTGCGCGATCGCCTATTCCTGGATGCCGGGCACATGTCGGCTATGTTGTATGCCGGCCAGGCCTTGCTGGGCAATTATAGCCTGGAAGAAATCGCGCAATTTCGCCAATGGCAATCCCCCACCCCGGGGCACCCGGAACTCGATGTAGCACGTGGTATCGAAAACACCTCAGGTCCACTGGGCCTTGGTCATACCTTTGGTATCGGTGCAGCTATTGCCGAGCGATTTCTGGTGGCGCGATTTGGCGAAGCAGTGGCACACAAGACCTATATTTATATCTCGGATGGAGGAATCCAGGAGGAAATCTCGCAAGGCGCCGGGCGTTTGGCGGGGCACCTGGGGCTGGGTCAGATTGTCATGTTTTATGACGCCAACGACATCCAGTTGTCCACTACCGTAGATGAAGTAACCGGTGAGGATACCGCTAAAAAGTATGAAGCCTGGGGCTGGCATGTCCTGACCATTCCCGGCAACGACCACGCGGCGATCCGGCAGGCTATCCAGGCGGGGCTGGCCGAAACTGAACGCCCTACCCTTATAATTGGAAAGACCCTGATGGGCAAAGGAGCCCGGCTCGAAGATGGCAGCAGCTATGAAGGGGAAGTGGAGCTGCATGGTAAACCCCTAGGCGAATCGAAAGCCTCGTTTGCCAAAACGATAGAAGGATTGGGAGGCGACCCGGCCCAACCCTTTCAGATTTTCCCGGAGGTGGCCAGCCTTTACAAAGATGTCCTCACGCGCAAACGCCAGGATGCCAAATCGCGCAAGGCCAGCTTCGCGCAATGGGCCGCTGCGCATGTTGATGCGGCAGCCCGTTTCGCCCATTTTCTCAGTGGCGCATTGCCCCCCATCGACTGGGAGGCCATCCAGCAGGGAGCGAATAGCGCTACGCGAAACGCGTCGGCCAATGTACTATCCTATTTAGCGGATCACGTGGACAACCTCATCGTTGCTTCCGCCGATTTGTCGAACAGCGACAAAACCGATGCGTTCCTCAAAAAGAAAGCCCCCTTCCGACGGGGTGATTTCAGTGGTGCGTTTCTGCAGGCGGGGGTAGCCGAACTGACCATGGCGTCGCTCAGTGTGGGTATGGCGCTACATGGCGGAGTAATCCCCGCGTGTGCAACGTTCTTTGTATTCAGCGACTATATG
>Ga0172367_10002746_pt1 | contig 23744 bp, 18 predicted proteins | sample Lak10m_FD_114542 | JGI IMG/M metagenome (GOLD analysis project Ga0172367, IMG submission 114542) | Freshwater microbial communities from Kabuno Bay, South-Kivu, Congo - kab_022012_10m | ecosystem: Environmental > Aquatic > Freshwater > Lake | place: Democratic Republic of the Congo: South-Kivu... | reverse complement strand
TTTTCTTCCATAAGATTACCGTTTTGATAATAACGGAAACTTGTACCATCAAGTATCTCATCGATATAGGAAATTTCTGATTGAATTATTCCTTTTGAATAATATGAGCGGACAATACCATTCTGGGCAATTGCTGATGAAATAGAAAGAAGAATGAAACTAATGGTGAATAAAGTCTTAATCAAAAAAAATCCAAAATTTATCGATCGTAAAGATAAAGAAAGCAAAACTTTTTTAGGTGAGCAAAAAGATAGCAGAAAACACTTATTAAAAATAATCTATTTATTTCCGCCAGTTCAGGAAAATGAATATGTCATTTATGATTAACGGGTAACAAAATCATCTCAAAAGCAAGGGACACAAAATGAATGTCCCTTGCAAAAAAATTATCCCTGATAATTCACAAATTCTGTGTGGAAGTCGAAGTCCGCTTCTTTTACAGCTTTTATAACATCCTGGAGATCATCCTTTTTTGCTCCCTGCACTCTGACTTTATCATCCATTATCTGGGTATTAACTTTTATTTTCATTTCTTTGATGAGCGAAGTGATTTTCTTTGCGTCATCTTTTGATAAACCGTTCTGCAGATCAATAATTATTTTTAATCTGCCGTTTGCAGCATTTTCAGGCTCTTTTGGTTTCATAGCCTTAAGTGATATTCCACGTTTTATGAATTTATTTTCCAGAATATCCATAGACTGTTTATAGGTATAATCGTCCTTCGTGTTGATTGTGATTTTTTTATCCTTTTTATTCAGTTCCAGTTCTGTCTTTGAATCTTTCAGGTCATATCTCTGATGGATTTCTTTTAATGCCTGGTTCACGGCATTGTCAACTTCCTGAAGGTCAATCTCTGAAACAATATCGAATGACGCTGGTTTTGCCATATAATTATTCCTGATAATATTTATTACTATTGTACAAATGTAGCAATATTTCTGAAAAATTCAGTGATGGTTAAGAAGTTCCCTTCCTGAAAAGCGCACCATATTTTCCATAATTGACTTTGAATTTAAAAAGAATTATTATTGCGTCTATAAAATGACTGATAGTCATTAAATGAATGTAATTCAATAGGGTAATAAAAATGGGAATTACTGAGAGAAGAGAAAGAGAAAAGGAGCAGAGAAGATCAGATATAATCAGAGCCGCAGAAAAAGTGTTCTTTGCCAGAGGATTCGAGACTGCGACAATGGATGATCTGGCAGCTGAAGCCGAACTGAGTAAGGGAACACTATATTTATATTTTAAAAGCAAAGACGAAGTTTATCTTGCAATCGTACTGAAGGCGATGAAATTATTACGCGAGTATTTCGAGAATGCTGTAACTCATAAATCCAGCGGTCTGGAAAAAGTAAGAGCGATCGGCGAATCATATATCCAATTCCATGAAGACTACCCGGATCATTATAAAGCGCTCCTGTTCTTTTCAACTCTGCAAATGGACGAAACCTCCGGTCCGGGAGCAGAATTAAAAGCCTTTGTTGAAAACAAGGACGTAATGGAAGTACTTTATTCTGCAATTATAGAAGGGATTAAAGACGAATCAATCCGGAGTGATATTGACCCGTTGAAGACTGCTCTTATTCTCTGGGGGCAGACGTCAGGAGTCCTTCAGCTTATGGCGCTTAAAGGTCATGCAATAGGGAGTCATTTTATGGAAGATCCGAAGGAATTGCTTAATTACTTCCTGGATCTGATGACCAGGGCATTATCCAAAACAGAAGAAAAATTTTTATTATAAAGACTTTGACAAGTATTAAAGCGGAGCAATTAAATATGTTATTCCGATATTTTTTTATAATGATATCAATTTTGATTTTGTCGAATCCCGGCATTGCTCAGGAAAATATTCTTGAGAAATACATTAGGGAGGGAATTGCAAACAATCTTGAAATTCAGGCGCAGGAATACTCAGTTAACCGCAGCAGAGCCGGAGTAGATGAGGCAAAGGGAAAATATCTTCCTTCGATTGCATTGAATTCGAGATACTCAAGAGCCGGAGGCGGAAGAACAATCGATTTACCTATAGGCGATATCGTAAATCCTATTTATTCAGGATTAAACATGCTGGCCGGGCAGAATCTTTACCCCACGAATATTCCCAATCAGACGATAAATTTCCTGAGAAAAGAGGAACAGGAAACCAAACTGAGGCTCGTGCAGCCGATCTTCAAATCCGAGATATATTTCAACCATCAGCTTCAGGGAAAAATTCTTGAGGTGGATGAAATTACACGGGACTTAAAATCGAGGGAGCTGATATATACTATCAAGAAAGCATATTACGATTATTTGAAAGTGAGTGAAGTTGTAAAACTCTTTGAAGAATTCGAAAAACTTGCCGAAGAAAATTTACGTGTATCTGAAAAATTAGTGCTTTCACAGAAAGCAACAAAAGAAATCTTACTGCGGGCAGAAGCTGAAATCAGTGAAATCAGACAGCAGCAAACGGATTATAAGAATAAACAATCGCAGGCCGCGGCATATTTCAATTATCTGCTGAACAAAGTTCAGGATAGCAAGATCATAACCTGGGATGAATTCCCTGATAAACACAGCAAATACGAACTAGATGAAAATATCTATGCGCTCGCCCGGGCTCACCGTGAAGAGATCAGAGTCCTCGATGCGAATATTGACTTATCGAAAACTGCAACCAAAATTAACAGTTCAGCATATTACCCGGGATTATTTTTTGCGCTTGACTACGGATTTGAAGGAGAGAAATTTGAATTTTCGGACAAATCCGATTTCTGGATGGCATCATTAGTTCTGGAATGGAATATTTTTAACGGAAATCAGGATAAAGCAAAGATAGATCAAAGCGAATGGAGAGAAAAAGAACTTGATAATGCCCGGCTGCAGCTTTTAAAGAGTATCAATCTACAGGTAAGGGAAGCAGTCCAGAATTATCTTTCTGCTTTAGAAAAAATTGATGTAACAGCAAAAAGGAAAGAAAGCACCGATGAATATTTCCGTATAATCTCGAAAAAGTATGAAAACGGAATGTCTCCTTTTATTGAGTACCTTGATGCCAAAACAGCATTGTTTCAGGCCCGGGTCAATTCTATTAATACCGGGTATGATCTGCTAACTGCAGATGCCTATGTGGAGAGAATAACCGCTGCATATCCTTTAGAAAAACTTTTAACGAAATAAATTTCTGGTGGAAGAATGATAAACAGGAAAATAATTATCCCGGTAATTCTGTTTTTGATTGTCGCATGCAATCAGGAGTCAAAAACTGAGAGTGAAATACCCGTAATAAAAGTGGAGACAACAACTGTCGGTATGAAATCAGTTAAAATACCGGTTAACGTTTCGGGGAAAATAAAATCATCGAAGGAATCGCGGCTTGCCTTCAAAATACCCGGCATTATAAAAAAAATCAATGTGAAAGAGGGTGACTTGGTTCGGGAGGGGACAGTACTTGCGTCTCTCGATCTCACAGAAATAGAAGCCGGACTGAACAAAGCCAGGACTGCAGTTGAGAAGGCAGAGCGGGATTATGCCCGTGTGGAAAAACTGTACAGGGACAGTGTCGCCACACTTGAACAATTTCAGGATATCAGCTCGGCGAGGGAGATTGCCCTGGCAGATCTGAATTCAGCCGGATTCAATTACAAACATGCTCTTATCAGCGCACCTTCTGCAGGTAAAATATTAAAAAGAAGGTACGAAGAGCATGAACTTATTAATGCTGGCGAACCTGTTTTTCTTTTTGCTGCCGATTCTGACGACCTGACCATGGAAACAGCCGTTGCAGATGCGGATGTTGTAAAAATAAAACCGGGTGACGAAGCAATAGTTTTTCCTGATGCTTATCCGGGCGAAAAGATCAACGGAACAGTCAATGAAATAAGCAGGGTCGAGGACCCATATACCGGACTGTATGAAGTAACGATATCACTGAAACGCTCAAAACTGAATTTATTTTCCGGATTCAGCTCACGGGCGGAAATAATTCCCGCAAATGAAAATCCTGAAATCGTGATACCTGTTGAGTCACTTGTGGAAGCTGATGAAAGAAAAGCTTATGTGTTTATAGTTGAAGATAAACAAAAGGTTAAAAAACACAGAGTTATCATAAAAAACATCCTGAATGAAAAAATTGTGTTAGAAAAAAACAGCTTACAGCCGGGACAGGAAATTGTAACCCGCGGGGTTGAGTATCTCCGGGATGGATATTCAGTGAAAATTACAGGAGAAAATCAGAATTGAGACTGCCTAAATTAGCAATTGAGAATCATCAGTTTACGCTGATCGTTTTTATACTTATGCTTGTTCTTGGTATCACTTCCTTTGTTACTATGCCCAGATCGGAAGACCCGCCGATTTCGCCTCCCGGCACCGGTATTATTGTGATTTTACCCGGCGGAAGCCCTTCAGATATTGAGGAACTTATTGTTGAGCCGATAGAAAATGAGCTGAATGAATTAAGTGATATTAAAGAAATTCATTCTTCGATGCAGGATGGTTTGGCTCACATTTCCATAGAATTCATAAATGGCAGCGATCCTGATAAAAAATATTCCGAGGTTATCCAGAAAGTCAACTCAATAAGGGAAGAATTACCTGATGAAATCTATACGATCGATTTCATAAAATGGGAGAGCACAGACATTGTAATTCTTCAGACCGCATTGATATCAGAGACTGCGTCTTATGATGAGCTTAAATCTGAAGCAGAAAGACTGCAGGACAGGCTTGAAACGGTGCCCGACGTTAAGGATATTGAAATCATGGCTTTTCGCGAGCAGGAGGTGAGAGTATCGCTTGATATGGGAAAAATGGCCGCAAAAAATGTATCATTTTCAATGATAATTCAGGCGGTCAGCAGCGAAAATATGAATATTCCCGGCGGCAGCATCGATATCGGCAAAAAACGGTTCAGTATCAGGACAAGCGGCAGTTACAATAAACTTGAAGATATAAGAAATACAGTCGTAAGTTCTTATGACGGCAAGGTGGTTTATCTGAAGGATATTGCGGATGTCCGGTTCGATTACAGGGACAGGAGCTATATTGCAAGGGCTAACGGAAAAAGAGCAGTATTGATCACTGCGACTCAGAAGGCCAATACAAATATTTATGATGTTATGGATGGACTTAAAGCCGGGATAAAGGATTTTTCAGCAACACTGCCTGGATATATTACTTGCGAAATTCTTATTGACCAGTCGCTGAATGTCAGCAACAGGCTGACGGGTTTTTTTGAGAATCTCCTTCAGGGACTCGTCCTTGTAGGTTTTGTTGTTTTTCTTATTATTGGTCCTAGGCCCTCTCTGATAGTAATAGTCGCTATTCCATTATCAATTCTAATGGGAATTTTGTTTATCGATTTCAGTGGATACGGAATTCAGCAAATATCGATCGCGGGACTTGTAATTTCTCTGGGGCTGCTGGTCGATAATGCAATTGTCGTTACGGAAAATATTGACAGATTTATGAATCAGGGTTATCCTCCTGAAGAAGCCGCAGCCTTGGCGACAAGCCAGATAGGCTGGGCAGTAAGTTCTTCCACAATAACCACTGTGCTTGCATTTGTTCCGGTCATTATGATCGGCGATATGACTGGTGAATTTATAAGAAGTATGCCCCTTATTGTGATGTACACTTTATTTTCCTCACTCCTTATTTCCCTTACACTTACGCCTTATCTGGCATCGAGATTTCTTCGTACAAGAAAAGATAACAGAATGAATTTTCTCAGGCGAGCTGTTGACAAATTCGTGAATGGTTTTTATGACAGAATTCTTAATCTCGCGATTAAGAATCCTGCAAAAGTATTGGTCATTTCGGTTGTTGTTTTTATGATGAGTCTGTCACTCTTTCCTTTTATAGGCGTGAGTTTTTTCCCGAAATCGGACAGACCGCAGTTTATGATTGAAATAAACCTTCCAGCAGGTTACAATCTTGATGAAACTGACATGATCACCCGAAAGGTGGAAGAAATATTAAAAAAGAAAGAGCACATCAGGGTTTATGTGGCTAATGTCGGAAAAGGCAATCCAAGGGTGTATTATAATATTCTGCAGAAACAGGAAACCGCAAATTATGCCGAAATATTGATTGAACTGGATCAGTTTGGAGAGGAAATACTGAACGAAGTTATCCTTGAGCTTAGAAAGGATCTGGAGAATTTTACCGGAGTGGAGATAAACGTAAGGGAATTTGAGCAGGGACCGCCTGTGGATGCTCCTATCGCCATTCGCGCAGCGGGGGAAAATATTGATGTGCTCCGGAAAATATCATTGGATATGGAGAAAATTTTCCGTGAAACTGAAGGAGTTATTAATGTAAATAATCCCTTAAAAACGACGAAATCCGATCTGAAAATTTCTGTAAACAGGGACAAAGCAGCTTTTTACGGAATCCCTGTTATCGAAATTGACAGGACGATCAGGGCTGCGATAAATGGACTTGCAATTTCCGAATTCAGGGATGATTCCGGCAATAAATTCGATATTACATTACGTTTGCCTGTTAACGGTAAAACAAAGTTCGATGATTTTTCCAGGATATATGTATCATCAGTTACAGGAAAGCAAATACCGCTTAATCTAATCGCATCGATCGCTTTTGAAGAAAGTCCCCTGAAAATAAACCATTACAACTTTAAAAGGAATGTGCTTATCACCGGAGATGTAATAAAAGGGTATTCAGTTAATGACGCCACACAGGAAATTCTCCGGAAGATAGAGGATTATAATTGGCCCGGAGGCTATTCATATTCAGCGGCCGGAGAGCTTAAAACAAGAAAGGAATCCTTTGGGGATATGTATAAAGCTGTTTTTATTGCTGTTCTTGGGATAATTGCTGTACTCGTACTTCAATTCAAATCAATCAGCCAGCCGCTGATAATTTTCTCTGCTATACCTTTAGCGTTAATTGGCTCTTTAATTTTTCTGCTGATGACCGGTTACACATTCTCATTTCTGGCATTTGTCGGGCTGACGAGTCTGATCGGCATAGTTGTTAATAATTCAATTATACTGGTTGATTATACGAATCAGCTTTTGCCGGATGGTAAGCAGATTACAGAAGCAATTATTGAAGCAGCAAAAACCAGATTTGTTCCGATTCTGGTGACAACTTCCACTACCATCGGTGGTCTGCTTCCGCTGACAATTGCCGGGGGATCGCTATGGGGCCCGATGGGATGGACTATCATCGGCGGACTAATTTTCTCAACCGCATTAACTTTGATTGTAACTCCGGTACTTTATAAAGTGTTTACGAAAACAAAATCTTAAGAGTAATTGATATTTCCGGAATTAAGAAAAATAGATTACTGTAATATTGCTCTGATCATAATCCGGATCAGGCCAGTTTGTTTTGCAATCAATTTATTAAATTTGCGGATGATATGATGCAGCATATGTTTGTGAAAACTTTTGAAATAACAGGGGACGAGTAAAAGAATGGATACAGATAGTATTGAAAAACTTGGATTTAACGACCGGTTCAGAAAGAACGTTGAACCAGCTTTATTCGATCGGTTTACGATAGCGCGTATTATTGCCGTAAATAAAAACAGCTTTATGATCTCAACAGGCGCGAGGGAAATATTCGCGGAATTGACTGGAAAGTTTTTGTTCAATACGGATTCTGTTTTCGATTTGCCCACAGTCGGTGACTGGGTACTTGTTCAGTCCTTTGATGATGATTCATTAGCAATTATTCATGAAAAACTTCCCCGAAAATCGTTGCTCAAAAGAAAAACTCCGGGCAAAAAAATAGAATATCAGCTTATTGCCGCCAATATTGACACAGCAATTATTATGCAATCAATCGAGTCGGATTTTAATCTCCGCAGACTCGAAAGATATCTTACAATGATCATTCAAAATGATATTCATCCCATAATTTTATTAAGCAAATGTGATCTTATCAGTCCCGATCAGATTGAAGAAAGAAAAAATGAAATATCAAAAACAGCTCCGGGAATTGATATCATTTCTTTCAGCAATATCAGTAAACCGGATATTGGAATAATTAAGGCGCGGCTGATTCCCGGAAAGACCTACTGTCTTCTCGGCTCTTCAGGTGTCGGGAAAACCACTTTACTGAACAACCTGATTGACGAAGAGCTTTACAAGACATTTCCGGTAAAAGAAAAAGACGGGCGCGGCAGACATACTACAACCCGCCGTGAACTAATTGTTCTGGGAAACGGAGCAATAATGATTGACAACCCCGGTATGCGGGAGCTTGGTGTAATCTCAGCCGATTCAGCCATAAATGAGACATTTAATGAGATATCGGAAAAATCACAGAATTGCAGGTATTCGGATTGCACTCATACAGTTGAGCAGGGATGTGCAATTCTGGAAGCAGTTAAGACTGGTGAGATTTCCGAATCAAGATACAATAATTACCTGAAGATGTTTAAGGAATCACAGTATAATGAAATGTCGTATCTGGAAAAAAGGCAGAAAGATAAAAAAATCGGCAAATTCATACACAATTATCATAAAAATCAGAAAGACGGAAAATAACTCCGGGATGATAATTGTTTTTTTTTGAATAATTCTCAGATCCTTTTTTCATATCTTAAGAATGGATTGAACACAACCGCCTTAAAAAGTGAAATTTATGCCGGGTGGTAATTACTCACAGATCAAATAAAGTCACTCCTTTCATTCCTGCAAACCATTCAATTTAAAAATTTATATTAACTTTTCTCTAATCATACACACCAAACAATTCGTGGAATTATTATTTTTGCTTCGATAATGGGAAAATGAAAAATGAAGAAATTATTACGAATCCTGATCAAAAAGATATTATTTCACTCACTGCTCTTTGTAATACCTGTTTCAGCGCAGACGAGAGACCTTTCAGAAATTGATTCATACATACAGAAATCGTTAACAGAATGGCAATTGCCCGGTTGTGCTGTCGGTATCGTCAGGAATGATTCGGTTATTTTTCTGAAAGGTTACGGCACAAGGACCTTCGGAAAAAATCTTCCTGTTGATGAGTTTACGCAGTTTGAGATCGCATCCTGTTCAAAAGCATTTACAACAGCATCTCTGGCCATACTTGCTGACCGGGGCGCCCTGAATTGGGATGACAAAGTTATAAAGTATCTCCCTTGGTTCAGGATGTACGATTCATGGGTTACGAATGAAATAACGATAAGAGATCTTGTTACGCACAAGAGCGGCCTCGAAACCTTCAGCGGCGATATTCTATGGCTGAGGTCCGAATACGACAAAAGGGAAATCCTTGAAAGAGTGGCAAATCTTAAACCCGTATCCAGTTTCAGATCGAAATATGGTTATCAGAACCTTATGTTTATGGCAGCGGCAGAAGTAATCAGATCAATAACTGATACTTCCTGGGGCGATTTTATCAGAGCGAACATTCTAAATCCGTTGGGAATGGAAAATACCACAATAAGCTATGCTGAAATGAAAACTGCGGAAAATGTATCCTCAGCACATTATTACAAAGACGGAAAAATAGGGGCATATAACACGATTCAGAAAGATAATGCGTCCGGAGCGCTGGGGCTCAATTCATGTGTGTCTGATATTACCAGTTGGCTTAAACTTCAGCTTGCTGAGGGCAAATACGAAGGCCGTACTATTTTCAGCGATAAACAATGGCGCGAAATGACAGTAAATCAGATGTTCCTTGGCAATATGAATTATGGTCTTGGATGGTTTATCCGCTACAGGGATGGTAAAAAGATACTCAACCATGGCGGCGGGATGCCGGGAATGATCTCAGAAGTTGCTTTTTCTCCTGAAGACAGCATCGGAATTGTTATCTTAACCAACTCAGATCGCTCATTTACCCGTGCAATCTCGAATTATATCTGGGATTATTTTCATGGACTGCCTGAGAAAGATTATAGTAAAATGATGCTCGAATTAATTGAAAAACGCGAAAAAAGAGCTGAGGAAGCCCTGAAGAAAAAGGAAGAGGAAAGGGCTGAAAATACCAGACCGAGTCTTTCAATAGAAAAATACTGCGGAATTTACGAAGATAAAATGTATGGAAAAGTTGAAGTGAGCATTAAAGCTGACCAGCTTTATATGCAGTTTATCCCTTCACCAACATTCAGGGGTATTCTCAACCATTATCAGTTCGATACATTTTCGGTTGACTGGGAGGACGAATTCCTTACAAGGGGGTATATTAAGTTCAACCTTGATTTTAAGGGTAATGTGAAAGAATTCGAGATAGAAGTCCCTGATTCACCGGATATTATTTTCACAGAACTTCTTTTCGGCAGGCAAAAATCATAAAAGAATTTTGAGAAAGTAAATTGAATAATAAAAGTATAATTAGTGTAAATCTGCTCCAGGCTATATGGCCTGCAAGAGATCCTTTCCTTTTCTGCGTCTATCATAAGGATGATTATCCTTCGGGAAATGACTCAATGGGTCCCAATGCCTCATTGAAAGGCAGGAATCTTGGCAATGATTTTGATCCAAAGAATGCATGGAGAATGTATCACGGAAAAACGGTGCCCGGTTTTCCGGGACACCCTCACAGAGGCTTTGAAACTGTTACGGCAGTGCTGAAAGGATTTGTTGACCATTCGGATTCTCATGGCCAATCAGGCAGATACGGGATGGGGGATGTTCAGTGGATGACTGCCGGAAAAGGGCTTCAGCACAGTGAAATGTTCCCTCTGCTGAATAAGGATAAAGATAATCCTCTGGAGCTTTTTCAGATCTGGCTGAATCTTCCGGCAGCGAAAAAGTTTGCCGAATCTTTTTTCAAAATGCTATGGAGCGAAGAGATCCCGCTCGTAAAAATTTCAGATGAAAATGGCGTCGAATCTGAGGTTAGAGTGGTGGCAGGAGAATATAATAACAGCAAAGCCCCGGCCCCTGCTCCGGATTCCTGGGCAGCCGATCCGGCAAATGAAGTTCAGATCTGGATAATCGGATTACAGCCGGGATGCCTGTGGAGGATACCTCAATCTGTTAACAGAGTTAACAGAAGTCTTTACTTTTTTCAGGGTGAATCCGTTAATATTGAAAACACGGTTATCCCAAAAGGGCAGCATATAGAATTGAGATCGGATATTCAGACAATAATAAAAAATGGTAAGGATGAGAGCCGCTTACTGATGCTTCAGGGGAAACCGATAGGAGAGCCCGTAATCCAGTATGGTCCTTTTGTTATGAATATGGAAGAAGAAATAAGACAGGCTTTCAGTGATTATCAGACAACCCGGTTCGGAGGCTGGCCCTGGCCGGAATATGAAAATGTTTACCCGGGGGAGAAGGGACGATTTGCAAAACATCTGGACGGCAGGGAAGAAATAAAGTAATAGCCGGGCTGTTTCTGACTTTTTATATCTGAAAGCAATTTTTATTTCAATTCTCCGGCTTTTACAGAATTTATGCGGAGATAGATTAAAATTTAGGAGAGAATTTTTCTGCAAAACGAAATTGATCAGGTATCCGGATTTCGCTAATTTCACTATAGGATTTGTCCGGGCAAATAGAATGAGACGGTGTTAAAGCTAAGACTTTGTTCCGGCTGCCTGACGGAAAATATATTATGAATTTAACTACCTTAAGGATAATTCAATGAAAGCAAAAAACTTTCCGATTTTTCTTGCCTTTTTTGCGATGGGCTTCGGTGATGTTGTTGGTCCGCTTGTCGGATTGGTCAAGGATTCCTTCGCTATTTCAAATTTTATGGCTCAGCTTGTCACGTTTTCCGGATTTATTATGTTCGGGCTGCTTTCAGTGCCTCTGGGTGTTTATCAGGATAAAAAAGGTAAGAAATTCATACTGATGCTGGGATTGTCAATCGCCCTGATCGGGTTAATTCTTCCGATGGTCAACGGCATGTACGGAGTTAAGACAGACCTGTCAGATAGCGGCACCACCTTTTATTTCCTGCTGATATCGATATTACTGCTCGGAGCAGGTGCAACCACTCTTCAGGTAGCAGGCAATCCTATAATGAGAGATGTTTCCGATGAAGGTAAATTTTCAAGCAATCTTTCGCTTGCACAGTCAATTAAGGCAATCGGCTCATCAATGGGATTTTTGGTGCCGCCGTTTGTTCTTATTCAGTTCGGATTAGACTGGTCTGTCCTCTTCCCGATTTTTGCTTTTGTTATAGCTGTGACTCTTTTTTCAGTCGGAATGTTAAAAGTAATTGAAAAAAATGATCAGAAATCAAGCCCTGCTTCTTTTGCGTCTTCAATCAAATTGTTATTCAATAACAGCTATGTTTTAATGATGGTTCTCGGCATTTTTCTTTATGTAGGGGCAGAGGTCTCAATGAGTTCCGGAGTGCCGATTTTACTGAAAGAATCCTTTGGTATGGAGAGATTCGGATTAACAGTGAGCTGGGCATTGTTTTTTCTCCCGATACTCATTGGCAGATTTGCCGGCTCAGCAATATTAAGAATTCTTGAAGCAAAAAAGTTTTTGGTTATAACTTCTGTTTTATCGATTGCCGGTGTACTGCTTTTGCTATTGGGAAATGAATTCTTTGCTCTTTCGGGTGTTGTTCTGACCGGGTTGGGCTTTGCCAATATTTTCCCGCTAATTTTTTCAATCACGGTTGATAAGATCCCTGCAAAGACGAATGAACTTTCCGGACTGATGGTTACTGCGATTGTCGGAGGTGCAATAATTCCGCCAATTATGGGATTAGTGGCAGATAATACTTCGACACTCATCGGTTTTGTCGTCCCTCTTTCGGCTCTCATATATATTGGATGGGTGGCGCTGATAAATTTAAGGAAATAAGTTATTATGAGCCTGAAAAATGATAAAAGAATAGTGCTGACACTTGATGCCGGCGGAACAAATTTCGTTTTCGCTGCAATTCAGGGCAATGAATTTATTACCGATGAATTACGAATGGATTCAAACGGAGATGATCTGAGTCTCTGCCTTGATACTATTGTCACAGGATTCCGTGAGACTATTGCAAAACTCGGAGTAAAACCCGATGCGATCAGTTTTGCATTTCCGGGTCCTGCTGATTATGATAACGGAATTATCGGCGATCTGGCAAATCTTCCCGGGTTCAATACAGGCGGTTTTCCATTGGCGGATTACCTCGAAAATATTTTCGGCATCCCTGTATTTATTAATAATGACGGTGATCTTTATGCTTACGGTGAAGCCATTTCGGGATTCCTGCCATATGTGAACAGGCTGCTGGAAGAAGCTGGAAGCCCGAAAAGATACAAAAATCTACTTGGACTCACACTCGGAACAGGTTTTGGTGGAGGCATCGTTTCGGATGGAATTCTTTTCCGGGGTGATAATTCGATGGCAGGAGAAATATGGCTTGTCCGGAATAAACTATACCCGCAGCTTAATATTGAGGAAAGTGCAAGCATCAGGGGTGTTAAAAGGGTTTATTCACGGCTGGCCGGAATTAATTTTGAATCTACCCCCAGTCCCAAAGAGATTTTTGAAATAGCAGAGGGAATGACCGAAGGGAACAAAGAGGCTGCTCTTGGCGCATTTAAGGAAATGGGAGAGGCTGTCGGTAATGCCATCTCTGATGTGGTGACTATGCTTGATTGTCTGGTGGTGATCGGAGGAGGGCTTTCTGGCGCTTCCCCGGTTTTTATGCCTTTTATTCTGAATGAAATGAATTCCGGATTTACTTCTTTCTCAGGCAGGCAGTTTCCCCGTCTGGGAATGAAAGTATATAATCTGGAAAATAAAAACGGAATGGAAGAATTTCTGAAATCCTCCAAAAAAGAAATTTTAGTGCCGGGGACAAACAAAAAAGTGATATATGATCCGATTCCAAGGACAGGTATCGGAATTTCTCGGATCGGGACAAGCAAAGCGATTGCATCGGGCGCCTATGCTTTTGCACTCAGCAGACTATAAAGAGCAGTGTTATGAAAAATTCAGTTCTGAAAGTTAGCGCGCTCCTGTTATTATTTTTTAGTGCATTCAGTATCGCAAAGGCTCAGTCTGAGAGCGGAAATGTAAAAGTAATGACCTTTAACATAAGATATGACAATCCCGCCGACGGCATTAACAGATGGGAATTGAGGAAAACAAAAGTCGTAAGTTTGCTGAAATTTTTTGAGCCGGACATTTTCGGACTTCAGGAAGCGCTTTCCCATCAGAAAAAATACCTGGAGCAGGAACTGCCTGAATACGAATCTTATGGTTTGGGGCGTAAGGATGGAAAAACTCAAGGCGAATACTCGCCGCTATTTTTCAGAAAAGAAAAATTTGAATTAAAAAAGAGCGGTACTTTCTGGCTTTCGGAGACTCCGGATATTCCGGGGTCAGTCGGATGGGATGCCGCGCTTGAGCGGATTGCGACATGGGCAATCTTAAAAAGCAGAGATACCGGATCCGATCTTTTTATTCTGAACACGCATTTTGACCATATGGGAGAAAAAGCACGACTGAACAGCTCGGAATTGATCGTCGAAAAAATTGCCGCTCTTGCTCCCGGGCTTCCGGTTATACTCATGGGTGATTTTAATGTTACCGATACATCCGAACCCTATAAGTATCTAACCGGGCAGGAAAATCTTCTTCTTCAGGATGCAATAAAAATAACAGCGCTCCCGCATTATGGACCCACATGGTCGTTCAATGGATTTGAGGAAAGCATTTCCCCCAGGGAGCGGATAGATTTTATTTTTACCGGACCAGGTATTAAAGTTTTGAAGCATGGAATCATCTCGGATAAATTTGATGAAGGGTGGCCTTCCGATCATTTCCCTGTTTATGCTGAAATATTATTGGGTAAAGAAAATTAAGGATTAGAATGACAGGCAGAAGGGATTTTATTAAAAAAGCCGGTCTGCTGGCAGGAGGTATTTTTATGGCACCTGTTATTAAAACTCCGGTTCTGGCTCATAATGATCCGGTATTCCAAAGCAGAAGACCTGATCCCGCCGCAAGGAATTTTAACAGCACTGCGGTGGAGAGTACTATCAAAGAATTAAAATCTTTCATCCCGAATAAAGAACTTGCCTGGATGTTCGAAAACTGTTTTCCAAATACTCTCGATACTACAGTAACATTGAGGGAATTCGAAGGGAAGCCTGATACATTCGTCATTACCGGTGATATTCATGCCATGTGGCTGCGTGATTCCTCAGCGCAGGTCTGGCCTTATCTGACTTTGGTTAACGAAGACCCGGAATTAAAAAACCTGATCGCCGGTGTTATTAATAGACAGACAAAGTGCATTCTGATCGATCCATATGCCAATGCATTTAATGACGGACCAGCCGGCAGTGAGTGGGAAAAGGATCTTACTGCGATGAAACCCGAATTGCATGAGCGAAAATGGGAAATAGACTCGCTTTGCTATCCTGTTCGTCTCGCTTACAATTTCTGGAAAAAAACAGGAGATGTGTCTTGTTTTGATGCTGAATGGGTGAAGGCTGCAAAACTTATTTACAGTACTTTTATTGAGCAGCAGCGTAAGGAAAACTGCGGCCCCTATAAATTTCAGCGTGTGACCGCAGTGCAGACTGATACCGTGGCGCTGGGCGGTTACGGTAATCCGGTGAAGCCTGTAGGACTGATCTGCTCCATTTTCCGTCCTTCCGATGATTCAACAATTTTCCCTTTCCTTATTCCCTCTAATCTCTTTGCCGTTAAGAGTCTTCGCCAGCTTTCCGAAATATTTTCTAAAGTGATACAGGACTATTCTTTCTCTGAAAAGCTAAGTTCTCTTGCAGACGAGGTCGAGGCGGCCGTAATGGAATATGGAGTTGCCGGACATAAAAAATTTGGTGAAATTTTCGCATTTGAGGCTGATGGTTTCGGGAACAGGCTTTTTATCGATGACAGCAATGTGCCGGGACTTCTTTCGATGCCATATCTGAGCCTGATTGATAATGAAAATGAGACCTACCAAAATACGCGGCGTTTTCTGCTGAGCGAAGAAAATCCCTATTTCCACAAAGGGAAATATGCCGAGGGAATAGGTGGTCCGCATGTAGGGCTGGATATGATCTGGCCAATGAGCATAATAATGCGGGGGATGACTTCAGGAGATCCGGATGAAATTCTGTATTGTCTCAGAACCCTGCTAAAAACCCATGCAGGCACAGGATTTATGCATGAGGCTTTTCACAAGGATGATCCGGCTAATTTTACGAGAAAATGGTTTGCCTGGGCGAATACACTTTTCGGCGAGTTTATTCTTAAGATTTACAGGGATAAACCTGAAATTCTTTTAAAGGTTTAGTTTAATATGCTTAAAAATCCGGTGATCTGATGGGAAAACATTCCGTTTCAACATTACGGTTTACTTCAGGATATTTAACTTTATTCATGATACTATTTATTCTCTCTCCTGAATTATCAGCTCAGAATAATGATGAGCGGGGAATATATTTTTCAAAAAAGCATTACTCCGGTATTGAAATCCCAACCTACTCAGCCTCAAAGGAAAAACTGCCGCATCCAGTCATGACGGAAAACGCTGATTGGATCGATATGTACTTCAAGTGCTGGGAACTTGCTTTTCAGCATTACAGAAATCCACCAGCCGGCTCGCCTTTTGTCTCAGATATTTTAGATGAGGCATTTAACGCAAATATTTTTCAGTGGGATATGATCTTTATGACAATGTTTGCAAGATACGCTCATGAAATATTTCCCGCAGTCAATTCTCTTGATAATTTCTACTGCAGACAGCACAGCAGCGGATATATATGCAGAGAAATTTCCGAAAAAACCGGTGAAGATTTTGTTTTTATGGGCAGAGAGCATACGATAAATCCGCCGCTTTTTAGCTGGGCTGAAATTGAATCATTCAAAAATACAGGTGATGCTTCGCGATTCAAAATGGTTTTTCCGGTTTTAGAGAAATATGTGGAGTGGCTAAACAGGGATGGAGAACCCGCTTTAGCTGGTGATTCCGTTAACTGGCATAATTACGGCAGAAAATCTACAAAATCTGTTCATCATCTGTATTGGAACACAGGGCTGGGATCGGGTATGGACAATACACCAAGAGGTGGAAATGGCTGGGTCGATATGTCGTGTCAGATGATTATCCAATATGAGAACCTGGCAGAAATGAGCGCCATTCTGGGTGAGATTCGCAAAGAAGAATTTTTCAGAACAGAAGCAAATAAGATTAAAAACAGAATAAATAAGTACTGCTGGGACGAAGTGGACGGATTCTATTATGATATTGACAGTGCTGGTAATCATGTTAAATGGAAAACAGCAGGATCTTTCTGGACACTATTAGCTGGTGTTGCCTCCCGGGAGCAGGCAATGAGACTTGCAGGGCATCTTGAAGACAGTACAACCTTCTTGAGAAAAAATGTCTTTCCGACTCTTGCAGCAGATCAAAACGGATATGATCCCAACGGAGGTTATTGGTTGGGTGCTGTATGGGCTCCGACTAATTATGTTATTATTAAAGGGCTGGAAAAATACGGATATGAGGATTTTGCCGCAGAATCGGCAGAACGTTATTTATCCGAAATGTATAAAGTTTACCGGAATACAGGCACAGTGTGGGAGAATTACAGCGCCGAATTTTCCGAACCGGGAGTGCCTGCTAAACCTGATTTCGTGGGGTGGACAGGAATAGGGCCGATTGCTCTGCTCATTGAAAATATTTTGGGGTTCAGGGTTAACGCTTATGAGAATAAATTGTTATGGAGGATAACCCGAAAAGACAGACATGGGATTAAAAACCTGATGATTGGAAACAATTCAATCAATGTCATTTGTAAGGAAAGAGAAAGTTTTGAACAATCTCCTGTATTAAATGTTACTACCAACGCTGCTTTCAGACTTGTTGTGGTTAATAACGATAAAGTCACTGAATACAATTTATTGCCGGGAACACATACACTAATCGTAAAACCTTAGATTAGACTAGATCGGGGAATGCACTTGCCGATTATTTTATCGCTGGAGTAAATGGATCGCTTCTTTTTCTTAGCAATGCAGTGGTTTATTCCACAGTTTATCTGCTCTGATGATCTGGATAAAATCCATATCAAATAACCTTAACGGATTTAATTTTCAGTTCAAATTTGCCGGGCTGTTTATCGTTAATCATAAAAGAGAGCTGGCGGATTTTTCCGGGAACCAGAAGAGCTTCATTGTATAATTTGACGCCTCTGAAAACCGGAATGAAATCCTGGAACTGAAATTCCATTTCCTCCCATTCTCCGGCTTTCGTAATGAATTCTTTTTTATACGAAACACCGTCAAATTTATCATCCGTTTTGAACCTCAGGCTGTAATTTTTTCCATCGCCGCAGATATTTATCCGTACCCCTTTTGCGCCTTCAAAAGAAGATGACCGGACGCGGGTTCTTACTGAAGAAAATCCGCCATTGTTCTGCAGAGATATTGTACCGGAAAAAACAGCGTAACCGTCCGGGTTTACAATGATATTTCCTCCGGAAAGACCTCCCATCACCGAGTCATCAACCGCTTCCCAAAACCAGTTCTGCTCACTTGAACTGAAATCGATAAGTGAATTAATCAAAGAATATTCTCCATCTGTTTGCAGTGTCGTTCTGTGTGCACAGCCACAAGAAAAATCCATTCTGCCAGTGTTAGTTCTCCGAATAATGGGTGCGGAAATGTCTTTACAACAAAAGTGAGATTCTGATTAAGCGCTGTAGCGGTGAAATTTTTTCGGGATGTTTCAAATTTTTGCAAAGCTTCTTTGCGAGAGGCAATTTTATCTCTCGGATTCAACATTCCGTAAGCCGCAAATTTCTTTTCCGAATCACCGAAATCATCACCTATTCTGCTTATTTTTTCGAACGGTTTTCTGTTTTCAGTATTTTCGAGTTTTCCCCTGAAAAATCTTTCGAGCAGGACATCTGTAATAATTATATGTTCGGCAATCCCCGCAGCAGACCACTTATTTTCATCGGGTTTTGCCGTGAATAGATTATCAGGGAAATCTTCCAGAACCTTGGTAAAAGCAGCCGTGGAATTATTGAGTAATCGAAATAATTCAGAAATTGAATTTACGATTGTATGCATTTATTCATCCTTTCAGATTCTCCGGCAGAGAATCACCGTATTTATTTCGAATAAGTATAAATTGAAAATTTTTCTTAAAATATCGAAGTTAAAATCGACTTTTAATCCGGGAGGATCTCAGTTTCAAGAAATTCGTGTACTTTATCTACTTCAGACGCATTGCCAATAAATATGGGAGTCCGCTGGTGAAGACTGGAAGGCTGAATTTCGAGAATCCTCTGTTTCCCGTCAGTTGCCTTTCCGCCTGCAGCTTCAATGATAAATGCCATCGGGTTGCACTCATACATGAGGCGAAGTTTCCCGTTCGGGCTGCGGATATCCGAAGGGTACATATACACACCGCCATAAAGCATATTCCTATGAATATCAGCAACCATTGAACCGATATATCTTGCTGTATAAGCTTCGCCTCTTATATTATCAGCATCCTGCAGGAATTTGATATACTTTTTTAGCCCCAGATGCCAGTATTTGTAATTACCTTCATTGATGCTGTAGATATTTGATTTTTCCGGTATCCTGATATCGGGGTGTGAGAGGATAAATTCACCAAAAGCAGGATCAAGTGTGAAGCCATGAACTCCATGGCCCGCAGAATATACAAGAATGGTGCTTGATCCATATACAATATATCCCGCGGCAACCTGTTTATCACCTGGCTGCAGACAGTCCTCAAGAGTACCCGGTGTACCTTCGGGTGAGAGTCTTCTGTAAATAGAAAAAATTGTACCGATACTAATGTTTGCGTCAATATTGGATGAACCGTCCAGGGGATCGAAAAGGAGCACATATTTTCCCACCTTATAATGCGGCGGAATATGTATAATATCCTCCTCTTCCTCAGAAGCCATCACACATAGATGCCCCCCATGATCCATTGCGCGGATCAGCGTATCGTGGGCATAAATATCTAATTTTTTCTGAGTTTCTCCATGAACATTACTTTGATCTGTAAGACCGAGAATATCAACTAAACCGGCTTTGTTTACTTCGAGGGAAAGGACTTTTGCAGCAAGTGACAGGTCGTGAAGAAGAGCAGATAGTTCTCCGGTGGCTTCCGGATGCATTCTTTCGCCTTCAAGAATATGCCGGGTGAGTGTCATAAAAGTAGGTTTATGCATAATTTCTCCTTATCAGGCTGAGCGGGTAATTTCCTGATCTTTATACTGAAGCTGATACAAACGATAGTAGATCCCTTTTTGTGCCAGGAGTTCGGTATGGGTTCCCGATTCCCTTATCTCGCCTTTATGCATAACAAGAATTTTGTCTGCATTCTGAATTGTCGATAATCTGTGGGCAATTACTATCGATGTTCTGCCTTCCAGTAATTTTTCAATAGCCTTTTGAATTAGAATTTCAGTATCCGTATCAATACTTGATGTTGCTTCATCCAAAATAAGAATTTGCGGATTATAAGCCAAAGCCCTCGCAAAAGAAATTAATTGTTTTTGTCCAACACTAAGTGTCGCACCCTTTTCTTTTACTTCCTGATCATAGCCATTTGGAAGGGCAGTAATAAATTTAGCCGCACCAACTGTCTCAGCAGCTTTTATTATCTGTTCTTCTGATATTTCTGAAGAATTCAGCCCGATATTGGACTTCACAGTGCCCGAAAAAAGAACAACATCCTGAAGCACAATAGCAATATGCCGGCGCAGTTCTCTTTTATCCACTTCGGCGATATTTGTACCATCTACAAGAATCTGCCCCCGGCTGATATCGTAAAATCTGGTAAGAAGATTGATAATGCTTGTTTTACCGGCACCTGTTGCTCCAACTATCGCCACAGTCTGACCAGGTTCTATTTTAAAGGAAACATTTTTTAAGACGTATTCATCATCCTTATATGCAAACCAGACATCTCTGAATTCAATTTCGCCGTTCACAACGGGAAGCGGTTTTGGATTCAGAGGATTTTTTATAAATGATTCATTATCAAGTAGTTTAAATATTCTTTCCGCTGAAGCCATCGCAGTCTGCATGACATTGTATTTTTCCGAAAGATCACGCACCGGGCGGAAGAACATTTCCGTATATTGAATAAAGGCGAAAAGAACCCCCAAAGTGAGTGTGCCCTGAATTACTTCACCGCCGCCATACCAAATAATGAGAGCAATGGCAATTGAACTAAGAAGTTCGACAACAGGAAAAAATACTGCATAATAGAAGATCGAATTAATATTTGCATTTTTATGATCGTTATTGATTGATGAGAAATTTCCCATCTCACGTTTTTCTTTTGAAAAAAGTTGAACGATGCTCATTCCTCCGATATGTTCCTGCATGTAGCTGTTAAGCCTGGCAAGATGATATCTTACATCCCGGTAAGATTCTCTCACTTTCCTGCGGAAAAGGAAAGTTGCATAGAAAAGAACAGGAAGAACACTCAAAGTTACAAGTGAAAGGTCCCATGCCATTGTAAACATAAAAATGAATATCCAGACGATAATAAATATATCACTGAAAACTGTTATTATTCCTGAGGAAAAAAGTTCGTTGAGAGATTCCACATCATTTGTTGTTCTTGTAACAAGCCGTCCGATTGGTGTTTTATCAAAAAATCTGAGGGCGAGTTTCTGGATATGAGAAAAAATTTTGATTCTCAGGTCATAAATTATCTTCTGACCCATTAGCTGAGTGTAATATGTCAGGAAATACTGCATTACCGCCTGAAACACAAGAGAACCGGCGAGAAGGAGAGATATGACAAGTAGTCCATTATGATCCGCTTTTGCAATATAATCGTCAACAGCCAGTTTGGTAAGATAAGGGCGAAGCGGACCGAGCGCAGCAACGAGCACGTTCAGCATAATTGCAAGAACAACATAGCGTTTATATGGCTTGACATATCCCAGAAGTCTTTTCATTATCTGGGAATCGTAGGCTTTGCCTAATACTTCATCGTCTTTTTGTTCCATATTATGATAATTCTTTCAATTCGTCTTCTAATAATTGTTTGTAATGCAGGTCGGCATAATAACCCTTAAGCGCGATAAGTTCTTCATGTGTTCCCTGCTCTTTTATCCTGCCGTTATCGAGCACGAAAATAGTATCAGCATCCTTGACTGTTGAAATTCTGTGGCTCACAATAATACTTGTTCTGTCCTTCATAAATTCGCGAAGATTCCTGAGTATAGCTTCTTCTGTATTTGTATCAACAGCAGAAAAGGAATCGTCCAGGATAAGTATTCGCGGGTTAACGGCTATTGCGCGTGCAAGAGAGGTTCTTTGTTTCTGACCTCCGGAAAGAGTGATACCCCTTTCTCCCAGAATTGTCTCATATCCTTTGGGGAAATTATCCAGGTCGTTGTTAAGTTTCGAGATTTCTGCCGCTTTGTCAACTTCGGAATCATTGTCCTTATCAAGACCATAAAGAATATTACGCTTTAGCGTATCTGAAAAAAGGAATGTTTCCTGAGAAACAAATCCAATTCTGCGCCTTAGCACATCGAGGGGAATATGCCTGATATCGTTTCCGTCAATAGTAATTTCACCTCCGGATACATCATAAAGCCTCGGAATGAGATTCAGCAGAGTTGTTTTTCCGGAGCCCGTTCCTCCAACAATAGCCACAGTAGAGCCGCGTTTAATCTTCAGGCTGATTCCATCAAGAACGAGAGGAAAGTTTTCTGAATAGCGGAATGAAACATTGCGGAATTCAATATCTCCGGAATAATCGTTTATTACATAGCTTGTAAGTTCGTTGTTCTTTATTTCAACGGGCTCGTTGAGAAAGACAGTAAGCCTTTTCATGCTTGCAGAAGCCTGCTGGATAATATTTGTTATCCAGCCAAATGCAATCACAGGCCAGATCAGCATTCCGAGATAAACGATAAATGCGGATATCTCCCCGAGGGAAAGTTCGCCGGCAATGACTTTATTTCCGCCTGCCCAGATCACAATAATTATCGATAAGCCCGCGATCAGAAAAAGAATCGGCTGGAAATATGCCTGAATTTTAACCATTGCCATATTTTTTTCCATGTAATCCCGGCTTATTTCAGAGAAATCCTCAATTTCGCGGTCTTCAAAAACATATGCTTTAACAACTCTGATACCTGAAAAACTTTCCTGGGCTTTGGTTGTAAGATCAGAGAATTTTTCCTGGATACGCATAAAACGGATATGTATTTTTTTACTCAGCCTGTAAACGAAATATGAAAGAAAAGGCAGCGGCAGCAAAGAATAAAAAGTGAGTTCAGCGCTGGTTGAGAGTAGTATCGCAATTATCACGATCAGTTTTGTGCCGGTATCAATTGAGTACATCACAGCGGGTCCCACAAACATCCTTACTGAGCCGATGTCATTTGTGGCATGAGCCATTATGTTTCCGACACTGTTATTCTGAAAGAATCTGAGCGGGAGTTTTTGAATATGGCTCCAGAAATCTTGTCTGAGATCGTACTCTATATCCCTTGAAACGACTATTACAGTCATTCGGATAAGATATCTGAATATACCTGCAAAAAAGGCGGCGCCTACGATAAAAAGAGCTTTATCGAGTAGAACATCATAGCTAAATCCAGACGTCAGGTTATCTATACTATCCTTCAGCAGCAAAGGTATATAGACCTGCCCTAAGTTTGAAAGGAGAATAAACAGAATTCCGAGAAATAATTTTCGTTTGTAGCGAAGGAAATATTTATTTAATTTTTTTAGTTCGTGCATAATTTATATTAATTTCAGCATTAAATTTACGAAATATTTCAGACCTTCTGAAGCAGGATGCGGATTTCGGTAAATTTAATCCCGACATCCGGTCTCATTTTAATT
>Ga0172367_10002743_pt1 | contig 23752 bp, 19 predicted proteins | sample Lak10m_FD_114542 | JGI IMG/M metagenome (GOLD analysis project Ga0172367, IMG submission 114542) | Freshwater microbial communities from Kabuno Bay, South-Kivu, Congo - kab_022012_10m | ecosystem: Environmental > Aquatic > Freshwater > Lake | place: Democratic Republic of the Congo: South-Kivu... | reverse complement strand
GCAAGAAGATCAAAACATCACCGTAACCAGAGTCAAAATCAGAGATAAAAATCCAAATAGCAGCAGTGCAGACGCGGTTTAGTTCAACAACAGTTTATGCGGTGGTTCCGCTGACGCTACACAACCTGTAATTGTTGTTGGAACTCCGCAGAAAAACTCGACCACAGGGAAATGGGTGGTACCGCTTGCCCGGCGGTATAATTTTCCAGATGGGCGTTTTGCTGGCATAATTTTATCCCCAGTCCCTCTGGATGACTTTTCCGCAATATTTTCCTCGCTTGATATCGGTAAAGGCGGTGCAATATCGCTACGAGACGAGAATCAGTCCGTTATCACCCGTTATCCCGAGGTTAAAGGGGCCGGCAGTTCAATCGGTCATAACAACATCTCGAACACACTGAAACAGCTACTGCACAACCAGCCCGAACAAGGTACCTACAAAGCGGTTGTTAAATATGATCTTGTTGAACGCACCATAAGCTATCGAAAGCTAACCAACTATCCATTGTATGTCTATGTCGGCCAGTCTCCGTCTGATTATCTTGCTAGTTGGTACAAAGAAGTCCTGCTGGTAATGGGGGTGCTGGCGCTATTTACCCTGTTTACCCTTGCAGCCACCTGGCATCTGTGCCGCCGCTGGATGCATGAAGCTGTGGTGAATAACGCTCTGACAGAAAGTGAACAGCGCTATCGTGAATTGGTTGAAAGCTCACCAGCTGGTATTTATAAACGGTATCTTGGTGATGACGGAAACTACCTTTATGTCAACCCAAGCATGGCACACGCGTTTCATTGTCCGACCGCTTCAGAATTTATCGAACGATACGGCACCATTGACAAACGGTGGAAACACCCGGAAAGGCATGATGAATTCAAGGCACTTCTGCTGAAAGATGGTCGCATCAATGGCTATGAAGTCGAATGTTGCCTGGAAGACGGCAGCTCCATTTGGATATCCCTTTTTTGTGCTCTTGACGCAACTACTGGAATCATCTCCGGTTGGGCCATGGATGTCACCGAACGCATATTACTTCAGGATCAGCTGTATCAGTCGCAAAAAATGGAATCCATCGGGCAGTTGGCCGGAGGGGTGGCGCACGACTTTAACAATATGCTGAGCGTTATCCTGGAGGCAGCTCACCTGTCATTATTGAAAGTGCCGGAAAACAGTGATCTGGCGGAAAATATTACCGCCATTAAAACAGCAGCTGAACGTTCCAGCAACATTACCCGCCAATTGCTTGCCTTCTCCCGCAAGGAGATTATTGTTCCTAAACCGATTGATCTGAATACACATCTTCTGGAATCTAAAAACATGCTCTCCCGGTTGATTGGTGAACATGTCACGCTGACCTGCCATACGGCAGAAAATCTCTGGACGCTGTTGCTCGACCCGTCCCAGCTTGATCAAATTTTGATGAATCTTGTAGCGAACGCCAGAGACGCCATGCAGAACACCGGCTTTCTGATGCTCAAAACGGATAATATTCAGGTTGATGAAACCTATTGTCAACTACACCTTGACGCCCGTCCCGGTAACTATGTCCGATTGACGGTCAGCGACACCGGACATGGCATAGAGCGGGAAACGCTGAAGCATATCTTTGAGCCGTTCTTTACTACCAAAAACATTGACAGCGGAACAGGACTGGGGCTTGCCACCGTCTATGGCATTGTCACCCAGAACAAAGGCTTTATAACGGTTTACAGCGAATGCAACCGGGGAACGGAGTTCAGCGTCTATTTCCCCCGTATCATGGTTGAGTATCAAGCAGAAGAGCAGGTAATGCCGACGCAACTCATCGGGAGTGAAACAATCCTGCTGGTAGAAGATGAGCAGATTCTCCTAAAAATGACGACCAAGATTTTGCAGGAACTGGGGTATAGGGTAATCCAGGCTCAGTCACCTGAAACAGCACTTGAAATCTTTACCAATAGCGCTCAAGAAATCGACTTGGTTTTGACTGATCTGGTTATGCCAGGAATGAGTGGGCGAGAAATGGTTGACCAGATCATGAAACGCCACCCGGAGACAAAGGTTTTGTTTATGTCTGGCTATACGGCGGATGTAGTTTCCCGGCAGCAAATTTTGGAAGAAGGGATGTTTTTTATCCAGAAACCGCTTGATGTCAGGCTGTTAAGTGTTAAAATCCAGGAGGTGTTGCGGGTATCAGACGCAGCGATCCTGTGTGACGTACCGGCCACATCTACAGTGCATGAAACGTCAAATCATCCTGCCTCTTTCACAATTGAAATGTATGATGACACTGATATCATTGAACTATTTATGACAAAAGCACCCGAATATGCCGAGAATATCCGCTCTGCACTTATGCAGGGAGATTACAGCATGATGCACCATCATGCACATAAATTAAAGGGAGCGGCCGTGACTGTGGGTTTTCATGCCATTGCCCGGATTGCCGAAGAGCTGGAAGCTGCCACAGAAAATGACGAATACAGCATACTTGTCGTTAAGGTAGACCAGCTCACGCAACAGTTTGAAGCTTCGCAACAGTCCCTGAATCGGAGAACCTTGTCCGCATGAAAATTCCGGTAATTCTTTTGGTTGATGATGAAGAGATTTTCCTCTTGGCATTCAAAAAGCAGATCCAGCGTCTGGGGTATGATGTCATCATTGCTTCAGATGCTGAAAAAGCGCTGGCGGTTTTGAATTCCCAAGCCGTTGACATGGTAATTACCGACTTGAAAATGCCTCACATGAATGGCATCGAACTGATGAAAACGGCACAGCAGCAGTTTCCGGGGCTGGTGTTTATTGTCCTCACGGCAAGCGGCAGTATCGAGAGCGCTGTTGATGCAGTGCGTAACGGGGCCTTCGATTTTCTGGAAAAACCGCTTACCCCCCAGGCGCTTGATATTACCTTGAAAAGGGCGTTGGAGTTCGGGCGTATTTCGCAGGAAAATGAATCCCTACGTGGACATTACTCCGAACGCTACCGCTTTCAGAACATTGTCACCACCTCTCCCCTTATGCGACAGGCACTGGAAATCGCCTCCCAGGTGACCGGCTCCCCGCAGACGACCATCAGTCTGTCAGGCGAAAGCGGCGTTGGCAAGGAGGTTTTTGCCCGTTCGATTCACTTTGGTTCCGGCGGTTTACCGAACAACTTTATCGGCGTGAATTGTGCTGCTATCCCTGAAACACTGCTGGAAAGCGAACTGTTCGGTCATGCTCGTGGCGCATTTACCGGAGCGGACCGGGAACGGGACGGGAAATTCAGTCTGGCAAGCGGTGGCACGATCCTGCTTGACGAAATCGGTGATATGCCGTTGCAGCTGCAGGCAAAACTCCTGCGTGTCCTTGAAGAGCGCACCTTTGAAAAAACCGGCTCGAACAAACAGCTTCCGGTTGATTTCAGGATTATCGCGGTGACCCACCGTGATCTTGCCGAACAGGTGCGGCAAGGAAAATTTCGTGAAGATCTGTGGTACCGCATCAACGTCGTTCCCATCACGATTCCGCCGCTGCGAAAACGGAAAGAAGACTTGCCGCTCCTGATCGACCATTTTCTCAAGCTGTTCCGGAAACATCACGGCAAGGCACTGCCCGGCGTTTCGCGGCAGGCAATGGAACTGATCGTCGCCCACGACTGGCCCGGCAATGTTCGCGAACTGCGCAATGTACTCGAATATGCCGCCATTCTGGTGCATGACGAGCTGATCAAGCCGGAACATCTGCGCCTGAACACTCCCGCCACCTCTGTTGTATCTCCCCTTGATCCCGAAATGATCGATTATCACGTTAGGCTTCCCGTATCAGGTCTCAAGCTGAGTGAGATCGTTGATGACTTTACCGACAACGTTCTGGCAACAACCCTGAAACACTGCGAAGGCAACAAATGTAAAGCAGCAGATCTCCTCAAGGTAAACCGTAAAATATTTTATCGCTGATTACTTGTCCCCATTCAGACCCAACTGTCCCGCAAACGGGACACCATATCCTGCTGCAACGCTATAAAATCCTGATAACACGCTACAAATAATATTGGCACATGCTCTGCAAATTCTAGCCGTGCAGGTAGTTCAATAACTCAGAATGTCCCATTTACAGGACACACTGAATTATATGGAAACAACCAACCCCGATCAGCCTGCTTTGAAAAAGCAAATCTCTGTGCATAAAGGAGTACCATTGTATTAGCCACCCTAAAGATCAGTATATTGTTGGAAAAAAAGATGCCAGACTGGTTTGGTGATTTCGAAACGTTCTTGCGTGAGGGTGATTTCAAGGCTGTTGACCTGTGTCAATCAAGAAAGTGTGATGCAGAAGGTCATTTTTCACCTCATATGATCAGCCGAATTTCTTTGTCTCTGGCAAATTTTGATTTTCGCGAAGCGTCTGTTCTTCTCAAAGATGTTAGGAACAGTACACCCACACCTACTCATGGAGTTTCCAAGGGAGGGTTGATTCATGAAGCTTAAACAATTCTCCTTATGGTTTTCACTGGCTGTTATTGGTGCGCTTGGAGCCAGTACCATGACATTGGTCATGATTCAGAACGCGTACAACAGAGTGATCACTGTGCAGGAGCACCGGCAGCGCACAATGTTGCTTGCTAACGAGCAGCTGCATGAAACCGAACAATTAACACGATTGGTGCATGCATATACCAGTACCGGCGACACACGTTATCTGACCTACTACTACGATATTCTGGCAATTCGTCAGGGAGAAAAGCCACATCCGGAACATTATATTCCTGCAGAATATTGGGATTTAGTAATCGCTGGTAGAATTCAGCATCACTTTCCGGATCAAGGTGCGCGAAGCTCCATTGTTGAGCGCATGAAGTCGTTGGGCTTCAGTCAAGAGGAATTCCAATTGCTCGACAGGATATCTGTAGCAACCGAAGCTATGAAACAAGTCGAGCAGATTGCCTTCGCTGCGACGCAGGGTTTGTATGATCCTCAGACAAATTCTTTTGTTTCGGAGGGCACGCCAAACCGGACTCTTGCTAACCAGTTGGTACACAGTAATAACTACAATACACTCAAAGCGGAACTTGTCACGTCAGTTAACGGGCTTGTCGTCAAAGTTGATGAACGCACGGCGGCAGCGGTGCTTAAGGCAACAAAGGAACTGGAACGCTGGATTTTGTTGACTATTGTTAGCGTGGTTTTTTCGCTTGCAATGGTGTTGGTAGCGTTTCAGGTCATTCGTCGCCGGGTCATCCAGCCGATCGAAATGCTCTCTGATGCTGCCCGGGAACTGAAACAAGGCAACTATGCGACCCGGAGCGGGATTGGCGCTCCGGGAGAACCGTCTTCTGCAAGCTTCCGCGCAACTAACTATAAGAGTGAACACGTAGTGACGGAGCTCATGACCCTCGGCGCGACACTTGACGGTATGGCTGAGTCAATTGAACAGGATATTTCATTACGTCAACGTGCTCAGCAGGAGCTTGAAACTGCCAACCGGATGACCGAGGTTGCCAACAAGGCAAAATCGATGTTTCTGGCCAATATGAGCCATGAAATTCGTACTCCAATGAACGCCATCATCGGTATGGCCTATCTCGCGCTCAAAACCGATCTCAATCCGCGTCAAAAGGACTACATCAGCAAGGTGCATAATGCGGCTAAATCCCTGCTTGGTATTATTAATGACATTCTTGATTTTTCCAAAGTTGAGGCAGGAAAGCTGGAACTGGAACATGTGCGCTTCAGCCTCGAAGATGTCATTACCAATTCCATTGCCATGCTTCGCCAACGCGCTCATGAGAAGGAAATTGAGTTGTTGCTTGATCTATCGGATTCATTTCTGCTGAATCGATCTCACACCCTGATAGGCGATTCCCTCCGCTTGGGGCAGATTCTTACCAATCTACTCTCCAATGCGGTCAAATTTACTCATAAAGGATTTATCAAAATATCTGTTCAGGCTGTGGCTCACGACACGAATTCCGCTACTCTTGCTTTTTCAGTAGAAGACAGTGGTATCGGCATGTCAGCGGAACATCTGGAGAAACTGTTTCAAGTTTTTACCCAGGCCGATGGCTCCACCACCCGCAAGTATGGTGGTACTGGTTTGGGGTTGACTATCTCGAAAAAGCTGATTGAGCTTATGGGGGGCACAATCAAGGTTAAGAGCAGCGTTGGCAAAGGAACCTACTTCAGCTTTACCGCCCGTTTTACCCTTACGGAAGCCGACGACGCACCATCCTCCACTCTTACCGGTCACGAACAGATGCGGGTACTGATCGTCGATGATCTGCCAGAAGCACGGCAAGTATTGAGTGGTCTGCTCAAGGCAATGCGAACCGGCAGTGCACTTGTGCCGGTAGGAATAGAAGATGCGGAAAGCGGCGAGCAGGCATTGCGCATGATACAGGCAGCAGAACAGGACGGAAAACCATATAACTTATTGTTACTGGACTGGATCATGCCGGGTATGTCCGGTGCACAACTGCTTAAAGCACTGCAGCAGGCTACGCTTGTCTCTCCTCCAACAGTTGTTATAGTGTCTGCGTATGACTCTGAGGCTATGCGTGAAAATGCCTGGCAACTTGCACCAGGATCGTATTTTTTCACCAAGCCGGTCTTACCGGAGATGCTTGCAGGTTTGTTACAGAAGCTGACTGGTGGTGTCAGTGAAATGATCAGGTCTGCTGAACCAGTGGCAAACGCGGTTGATATTAAAGGAATGCGGATTCTGCTGGTGGAAGATAATCCCATCAATCAGCAGCTGGCAGTGGAGCTTCTGGCCTGTAAAGGAGTCACGGCCGACGTTGCTCATCATGGGCAACATGCCATTGATATCATGGCTGCAGTACCGGGTGATTATTACGACGCCGTATTGATGGATTTACAGATGCCGGTCATGGACGGCTATGAAACGGTACGGTATCTGCGTGCCGATAAACGCTACGAACAGCTGCCAATCATTGCCATGTCTGCACATGCCATGGTTGATGAAACTGAACGGTGTAAAAACATTGGCATGCAGGATCATGTCAGCAAACCGATCGAGCCGGAGAGACTCTATGCTGTGTTGGCTCACTACAATAAAGGGCATCATAGTATAACTTCCGACCCTGCGAGTGCGACTCTGTTAGTTGGGCAACCAGTCGAAGCGTGCGGAGAACTACCTGTCATTGACGGCCTGGATGCAGCAAAAGGAGTGCGTTATGCTAATGGCAACCGTGAGCTGTACCGCTGGCTGCTGAATAATTTTGTTATAAACTATACTGATGTAAGCTCTCGGATTGAAGAAGCCGCCAGCAAGGACTTATGGGAGGAGGCAGTCCGACTGGCTCATACGGTAAAAGGGTTGCTGGGGAGTATGGGAGCATATGCGGCGCAATCAGACGCCGAGGCTCTTGAACACGCTCTGCATGAGCATAAGCCTGACTGGCGTGTTTTTCTCGACGATTTTTCCATGAAAGTGACACCGCTTGTAACATCCCTGTACGATTACTTCACTAACAAATCAATTTCTATTTATGAAGAGGGAAACATTGTTGGAGAAGCTGAACTTTTGTCTTGGTTTAGTGAGTTCAAAATTATGCTTGAGCAGGGGGATTTCAAGGCTGTTGACCTGTGGCATGTGCGAAAGAAACAGTTGAGTACATTAATCCAGCCCCAGACAATTACATTACTATCACTGGCGCTGGATAATTTTGATTTCAGTGAAGCCGACCGATTGGCTAGAACTATCAAATTGGAAATATCAGTCTGCAGAAATGAGGAACAATGAAATCAAAAGACGCTGTTTCTATACTGGTTGTTGACGATACACCGGCCAATCTAAGTCTGATGGCAAATTTACTGGCTGAGCACTATCAGGTTAAAGTTGCCAATAACGGCGCACGAGCACTGGAGTTGGCAACAGCTACCCTACCGGACCTTATTTTGCTGGATATTATGATGCCGGAAATGGACGGATATGAGGTGTGTCGGCGTTTGAAAAGTGATCCGCATACCGAATTGGTACCGGTTATCTTTCTTACCGCACAAAACAGTGTGGAAGATGAAGAACATGGCCTGTTATTAGGAGCTGTAGATTTTATTCACAAGCCAATCAGTCCGCCTATTGTGCTGGCGCGAATAAAAACCCACCTGCAGGTCAAAGCATGGCAGGATTTTCTGCAAGATCAAAATTCGTGGTTGAAATCAGAAGTTGAACGACGGCTTTCGGAAGTCAATCGCTTGCAGGAATCATCCATCATGGTCATGGTTTCGCTGGCGGAATTTCGCGACGAATGTACCGGCAACCATATTCGTCGTACTCAGGAATATGTGCGGGCATTGGCGGAACGTTTATCCAGCCAGCCGAAATATGCAGCCAGCTTGTCGCGCCAGCAGATTGAGCTACTTGCCAAATCCTCGGCTCTGCATGACATAGGTAAAATAGCTATACCTGATCAGGTGCTTCTCAAGCCGAGCAAACTTACTCCGGATGAATTCTGCATCATGAAATCTCACGCAGTGCGTGGGTATGAAATGTTACGTACAGCCGGAAGCTACATGGGTGAGCAAGGTGATTTTTTGAACATGGCTATGGAAATTGCGTGGCATCATCATGAAAAATGGGATGGTTCCGGTTATCCTGACGCACTGGCGGGGGAACAAATTTCACTATCCGCACGAATCATGGCAGTGGCTGATGTGTTTGATGCTCTGATGGCCAACCGGCCCTATAAAACCGGTATGACCTACGAGCAGGCACTTGCCGTTGTTGTTGAAGGAAGTGGTACACACTTTGATCCACAGATTGTTGAATCATTTGTATCTATCCAGAGTGATGTTCAACGAATTGCATCATTGTGGAGTGATCGGTAGCACTATTTCAATGCCACAAAAATTTGTTTGGAAAGGATTGTTATGAAGAGAATAATTACATGGATAATGACTGCGCTGGCTTTTGTCGTTGTTCCGGTAATGGCGGTGGCGGCGGACATCTCGCTTTTTGGAACAGCGATGGATGTTTCGCTTTCCGGTTTCGGCACCATCGGCTACACGGTGTCGGATCAGAAATTCAACTATCAGCGCTTTATTGACAACAAAGGAACATTGCGCCGTGATTCAATTTTTGGAGCGCAAGTTGACGTCAAGCTGAACAATGAGTTTAGCGTGACAGTGCAAGGGAAAGTAGCGCCTTCCATGGATAGTGACACTGGTGTCGATCCGGCACTCACGTGGGCGTTTCTTTCATGGCGACCAACCAACGACTGGCTCATTCGGGCGGGGAGAATACGGGCGCCGTTCTATCTGAACAGTCAGAACATGGAAATTGGCGCCACGTATGATTTTGCCCGGATGCCGTGGGAAGTATATAACGCTGCTCAGACCAATGATGGTGACGGCCTCATGGTAAGAAAATCATGGAATGTGGATGACAACGAGTTTGCAGTAGATGCTTACTTTGCAACCGCTGAATCAAGTTACCGCTATTATGTACGTGACAGCATACCGGTAGCCGGTCTGCAGTCAGGATCACATTTTGGAAAGCTCAAATACACTGGCGGTGGTATTTCGTTATCCCTCCAACGTGGTGATGACAGATACCGTATGGGTGTAGCAAAGGGCACTGTGCGATCAAACGATATGGCTTCTCCGGTAACGTATCCGTTCGTTACTCTCGGTCCTGGAGTCGGGTATTACCAGACAACGAATCTATTGCCAGGACCGGGTGTCCCCAGCGTACAAGAAACGCGTGTTATGATGTACTCTGCGGGAGCAGATGTCGGCATAGGATATGATTTTAGGGTTATGGGCGAATACGTCTTATGCAACACTTCAAATACCGATACAAGCCCAAGCTTTCAAAGTGCCTATCTTGCCGTACTCAGGCCCATTGACAAATGGGTGCCCTATGTGAGTTTGGCCGGGATCCGTTCACTTCAAAAAAACCGTGATCTTTACAATAAAGTCAACAACACTACTGTGCCAGGCATCATTCCCAATGCGGCTGTCATAAACGCTGCTCAGCGTGCTGGAGCTGATGGCATTTATGCGTACGATCAATATACCGTGGCGCTTGGTACATCCTACCAAATAAATCCACACCACAAGGTAAAAGCTGAGTGGGCGCGCACACAGACAGGTGACATGTCAAGCGCGATTGATGCCCAACCTGGTGGCGAGAGCGGACACAAGGTGATCAACGTCTTTTCATTTTCTTATAACTTTGTATTTTAGGAGGCGGTCATGAAAACAACTATTATTGTTTTATTGATGACCGTTTTTCTTGGATCTTCGCAATCGAATGCGGGGCAAATGGTCATAATTGGTAACAGCACAGTGCCGAAGCTGGATGTTGTAACGGTACAAAAAATCTATACCGGAAAAATTATCACTGTTTCCGGGGTCAACATTATTCCTGTTGCACTAAAGCCGGGTACAATGGCGCGAGTACGTTTTTTACGGGAATATCTCAAGCAGGATGAGGATAAATACATAGCCTATTGGACCGTGAGACGATATATCGGCCAAGGCATACCACCATCTGAGCTGGTTAGTGCAAATGATGTTATCAGGTTTGTACTCTCTACTCCGGGAGCTATTGGGTATATTGACGAAGCGGAATTAAAACAAGGTGTAACGGTAGTTGGACGTAGGAACTGAGTTAACGGCAGACAGCAGATGAGCCTATCAGCTCACGCATTCGGATTACTCAGGGATTATCAGGGAGATCGGATTCAGTTCTATTCCCAAACTCTCCATACAACTGTACAGTTCGATTCCTACTTTAAACAATCGAACTGTACATAACGATGGTAAACGATTAGAATTATGGCATATTCGCTCAAGCCGCACATCGCGCAGTACAAATTTCGGTACAAGGCTTTGTACTAAAATGCTCCGGAGTTCAGGAGGTTGAGTTGAAAAATGCAACAAGTTCGAATAGTTATGTGGCTAAAAAATGTGATTCAGACACGGTTTAATTTCCTCGCACCTCCACCATTTAGCGGTCCGGCACTGTCCGGCAACATCCAAAAGCCCTTGAAAAATCAGGGGCTTTTCTTTTTGTGTTGTCCTTTTACGTCCTGTAAAGGGCATTATCGAATAAACAGCCAAACTGTCAAAACAGTGCCGACCAGGACAATAAATCCGCGCAACAGTTTTTCCGGGACACGATGCAGCAGCCACGACCCAAAGAAACCGCCACCGATACCACCTAACCCCAGAGCAATTACCGCGTGCCAGTTTACCAGCGGAGAGAACGCAAAAATGAATACGGCAGAGGCATTCATTGCCATCGCCAAAAAGTTCTTATTTGCGCTGGCTGCACGGACCGGAAGCCCTGCAACTGTGAGTGCAGCCAACATCAGGAAACCGATACCTCCGCCAAAATAGCCCCCATACACCGCAATACATGCCTGGATAGCCATAAGCAGTGCAGGGGGTACCGTACTGACAACATGTAATGGCTTGCGGCGATAGGTGCCCCAGGCGAATACCGTGGTGGCAAAGAGCACTAACCAGGGTACAAGCTTGGCAAAAATAGTTGCCGGCGTGTTAAGGAGAAGAAACGCACCACAGATGCCACCAAGGCAACTGATGATGAAGAGTTTGCGGAAGCGGATCGAACCGACATCGCTGAGCAGACTGCGCCCTGCAATAGCCGACGTGATCTGATTCGGGAACAGGGCTATTGTTGATGTCATATTTGCGGCCAGTGGATTGAGCCCGACAAGCAGGAGAGCGGGAAAGGTGATGAACGAACCGCCACCGGCCAGTACATTCTGTGTGCCGGCGTAAAATCCGGCGAGTGCAATTAAAAGCAGTGAGGATAATTCAATGTGTACCGTCTGCATCAGAAACTCCACGATTGTGTGGTGTGGTTTGCCGTAAACCTGTGGTGAAATTCTTTTTCCGGATACTCAAATCGTCATTTCCATGAAATGCCCCATTGAGGCAATCATGGTGGAAAAGAATACGGCAAAGAGGATCACCATAATGATACCGATAAGGATGCTTGCCGTGACAACCCACCTGTTTACTCCACCCACTTCCTGAAGAACCGGTACGACATTCTGTGGTGATTGCGTAGACCGTATTTCGACGATTTTTGTCTTTACCTGCCGGTAGTAGAGGTAGTTGCCGATCATCCCGGCGCCGATATGTAACAGGATATTGAGGCCGGGAATGCAGAAGACGATGAAGGTTACAACTGCAAGCAGGTACATTTTCCGGTACAGCATCCAGATGAATGTGAAGCCAAAGCAGCTCCAATTCCAGGTGACACAAAATTTCTCCCGGCCCAGCATGGAAAATTTCGAGAAGTTCTGGATGTAGTAATAGGCATTCGTACCTACGAAGGCCCGGACTTCGTCAGCAGTTATGCTGTCAACGCTGATGGTATTGTACGGGTCCAGGTTCAGCATAGAACCGCAATGCTTGCACTTGATGGCTCCCTCAAGAATATTCTCTTTGCAAAATGGACAGTTCATGTTGTGACAGCTCCAGATGTTGTGTGGTGTATGTCCAGCGTTATGCCTTTCCCAGCTTCGTTTCCAGCCTTGCGATCACCTCTGCGACCGTGCTTTCAAGCTCATCCCCGCGAACGGTAAAATAGACATACTGTCCCGTATGGTGTGACCAGTAGAGGTCATCAACGGGAAGCGGTTCAAGCAAGGATGCCATTTTCTCATAGGAGATGAAAGGATCTCCGTCAGGCCACTTTCTGTCAAGCCTGGCCTGTTGGGCATCCGTCAGAGGAACCCGGTAGGTTACAGAATAGACTTCCGCGTTCACAGGTAATCTTCCCTGACGGGTGAGAAAACCTCTACAGCGACAGATTCTTCAAAACTTTTGGCGCCATGTAGTGTATTTCCGGGAATGCACCAGCTGTCTCCCGGCCGGATGTCATACACCTCTTCTCCGATAGTCACCTGCATATGCCCCTTAACCAGATAACCGGTCTGCTCGTGGGGGTGCGAATGCAGCGGTAGTGCGGCATGCGGCTGCAGACGAAATTCCACCATCAACGTTTTTTCGCCATGCACCAGAGTCTTTTGCTGAATCCCTTCTACTGCCTGCCGATAGCCATCGACACTGTATTTGCCAAACATATCTATCCTCCTGTTGATTTTACAGATAGTTAATACCACAATCATGAGCTTATAGCGGGTAGAAATATATATGGATCTGGCTGGATATGAATTTTAGTGCTACGCTCACAAGCGCAGGTATCAATAGTATGGGCATCAAGAATGGTTCATAGATGTCTCTTAATGGGACTTGACGGTGTTACGTATCATGCGCTGCGGGGAGATATTTCAGAAAAGGGCACTCTGGGAAATGTCCATGAGGTTGTTGTCATTTTTGACTACCTCCACGACACTTTCAAAGATACGTCGTCTGGTACTTAACGAAGAGCTGTTGATTGCCGAACTACTTGAAACACGCGAAAAGCTTGAAAAGCACACAAAAGGATCTGCATGACAAACATCGACCCGCTTGCACTTAAATATGCATTCGCCCCCTTCATCGCTTTCGTTGTGATAATAAGTATTTTTATTTTTATGAAGACTCGAGGATAAAGGAGAATTGAGATGGCAAAAGTAACTGAAAAATCACTGAAGGCCCGCTGTACAGAATTGAACCTGGGGCCCCTCCGGACTACCACCTTTGGCATTCGGGCAACAAGAACCGGAAAGGGTTACACCGTTGACCTGCAATATCGGGATGCTACCCCGCCTCAGATACTTCTTGAAGGCGGGACAGCAGCTGAAGCGGCTGCCACGGTTGAAGGTGCTGCCTTCGGGGCCGCTGCGGTTAAAGTTGCCGGTGGTGACAAACCAGAATTCGCAACACGGGATACCTTCTTACGACAGGCGGGTGAACGGTGCCCCAGGTGTTCAACCAAGGATATCGGCCTGGGGCATCTGTCGTTCGTAAAAGGGGTTATAACGCAACCCTGTTCCTGTCAGCGCTGCAGTTTATCGTGGAACAATTTATTCAAGCTGGATGATTACGAGTTGGCGGTAAGTATCGATCCTTCGGCTATGTAAACAACACTATAGTTGCAGCACAACCCGACAGCCGCTGATATTTCCCTGTACATTCTATAAAAAAACAGTAGAATAGACTGTTTTCTGTTGACATTTTTTCATAGAAAAAATCAAGCCAGTTCTGAGATGAAATATTCTAAAATAAAAACTTCTGGAAGGATTGAACAATGGGTTTTAACTGCGGAATCGTAGGACTGCCGAACGTCGGCAAATCGACCATCTTTAATGCGCTCACCTCAGCCGGCGCCGAATCAGCCAACTATCCGTTTTGCACTATCGAGCCCAACGTAGGCATCGTACAGGTTCCTGATCCGCGCATGGACCAGTTATCCGCCATCGTCATACCCCAGAAGATCCAGCCAACAACAATTGAATTTGTCGATATAGCCGGACTGGTCAAAGGGGCCAGCCAGGGCGAAGGCTTGGGGAACCAGTTTCTGGGGCATATCCGCAGCGTTGATGCAATCGTGCACGTTGTACGCTGCTTTGACGATGATAATATCGTGCATGTCAATGGACGGGTTTCCCCGGCTGATGATATTGAAATCATCAATACCGAGCTTGCTCTGGCTGATTTGGACACCATTGAGAAGAAGCTGATACGAGCTGAGAAAATGGCACGCAGCGGCGACAAAAAAGCCAAAGATGAGGTCGAGTTTTATCTGCGTGTGCGGGCGCTGCTCGAACAGGTCAAAAAACTGCAGGGAGTAGCCCAGAGTGAAGATGAACGGATCTGGATGCGTGATCTGCACCTTTTGACCGACAAACCGGTTCTGTACGTCGCCAACGTAGCGGAAGACGACCTTGAGGGAGCACACCCCAACGTTGCGCAGGTCCAGGGCATTGCCGCCTCTGAAGGTGCCGGGGTGGTCGTCATCTGCGGAAAACTGGAAGCGGAGATCGCCGAACTTGATGGGGATGAAAAACAGGCGTTTCTTGATGATATGGGGCTGCCGGAAGCCGGACTTGACCGTCTGATTCGTAACGGCTACGCCCTGTTGGGGCTGATTACCTATTTTACCGCCGGAGTCAAAGAGGTCCGCGCCTGGACTATCGTGAATGGCACCAAGGCGCCTCAGGCCGCCGGAGTTATTCACTCTGACTTTGAAAAAGGATTTATCCGTGCTGAAGTAATCGGATTTAACGATTATATTGCCAGCAACGGAGAAAGCGGTGCCAAGGAAAAGGGGCTGATGCGTCTGGAAGGCAAGGAGTACGTCGTCAAGGATGGCGATGTTATGCACTTCCGCTTCAACGTTTGATGTACTACCCTTAAAAAGCCCCGGTCTTGCGGGGCTTTTTAGCACACGCTACACAGCGTACAACGATCCGTCTGTGGGGCAATCACTGCCGTGAGCGCCCCTTTTTTATTGAGCAACGCGGCCAGTTGTGCTAGTTTGCAAAACTATTTAATATTCAAATGCGGGAGATAATCGAATGTTCAGTTCTCTTATTAAAAAATTCATCGGCAGCAAAAATGAGCGTGAGCTCAAAAAAATGTGGCCGATTGTTGCCAGGATCAATGGCCTTGAAGCCTCGATATCCTCGCTTACAGATGATCAACTCAGTGGCAAAACTGTCGAATTTAAGGAGCGTCACGGCAAAGGTGAATCGTTGGACGCACTCCTTCCGGAAGCCTTTGCCGTGTGTCGTGAGGCCGGTAAACGTGTTCTCGGCATGCGCCATTTTGATGTACAGCTGATCGGCGGTATGGTGCTGCATTCCGGAAAAATTGCCGAAATGAAAACCGGCGAAGGTAAAACACTCGTCGCCACCCTGCCCGCCTACCTGAATGCCATTTCGGGTAAAGGTGTCCACGTCGTAACGGTCAATGATTATCTGGCAAAACGTGACTCGGAGTGGATGGGCAGACTGTACGGTTTCCTCGGACTGACTACCGGCATTATCATCCACGGCGTTGAGGACGAACAGCGCCGCACAAACTACGCTGCCGACATCACCTACGGCACCAACAACGAATTCGGCTTCGACTACCTGCGCGATAACATGAAATTTGACCTGGATGATTACGTTCAGCGAGGCTTCAATTACGCCATCGTCGATGAGGTCGACTCCATTCTGATCGATGAGGCGCGTACCCCGCTGATTATTTCCGGGCCAACTGAGGACTCTACCGACAAATACTACGTTATCAACGCCATCATTCCAAAACTGGAGAAAGGCGAGGCTATCGACGTCGAGGCCAATACCCTCTCCGGAAAACGAAAACAGTATTCCGGTGATTTTACGGTTGATGAAAAAGGCAAAAGCGCCGCTCTGACTGAACAGGGTGTCCTCAAGGTAGAAAAACTGCTCAAAATCGACAACCTGTACGACCCGCACAACATTGAAATCCTGCATCACGTTAACCAGGCGTTGCGCGCTCATTCCATGTACAAACTGGACGTTGATTATGTCGTCAGGGATGGCGAAGTCATGATCGTTGACGAGTTTACCGGACGTCTCATGCCGGGTCGACGCTGGTCAGACGGACTCCACCAGGCGATCGAGGCCAAAGAAGGGGTCAAGATCGAGAATGAAAATCAGACCCTGGCAACCATCACGTTCCAGAACTATTTCCGAATGTACAGCAAGCTGTCCGGCATGACCGGTACTGCCGACACCGAAGCTGAGGAATTTCACAAGATCTACAAACTTGAAGTCAGCGTCATCCCGACCAACCGGGTCCTGCTGCGACCGGATTTTCCGGATGTGATCTACAAAACCGAGGCCGAAAAATTCAAGGCTGTTATCGAGGATATCAAGGAGCATTACGCCACCGGTCAACCCTGTCTGGTCGGCACCATTTCGATTGAAAAATCGGAAGTACTGGCAGAGATGCTGAAGCGCCAGGGCGTGCCACACAGCGTGCTGAACGCCAAACAACATGAACGCGAGGCAGAGATTGTTTCTCAGGCCGGTCGTAAACATGCCATCATGATCGCCACCAATATGGCCGGTCGTGGAACGGATATTGTGTTGGGCGGTAATCCGGATTCTCTGGCAAAACAGTGGCGCAGGGCCAACCCGGAAGCAACGGACGAGCAGTATCAGGCTATTGTTGAAAAGTATAAGGCCGACTGCAAAGCCGAGCATGATGAAGTAGTCCAGCTGGGCGGTCTGCATATCATCGGCACTGAACGCCACGAGTCACGCCGCATCGATAACCAGCTGCGCGGTCGTTCCGGGCGCCAGGGTGATCCCGGTTCATCCCGATTCTATCTGTCGCTGGAAGATGACCTGCTGCGCATCTTCGGCTCAGAGCGGGTCGCCAAAATCATGGATCTGCTCAAAATCGAGGAGGGAGAGGCCATCACACACGGCATGATCTCCCGCTCCATTGAAAATGCTCAGAAAAAGGTTGAGGCTCACAACTTTGACATCCGTAAACATCTGATCGAGTATGACGACGTCATGAACAAACAGCGTGAAGTCATTTACACCCAGCGACGTGAAATTTTGTCCGGGGAAAATATTCGCGCTAGTTTTGTCGAAATGTTGGACGAAACCGTTGAAGATATCGTTGCAACCTTTGCCATCGATAAAGTGTCGGCCCAAGAGTGGGACTGGCAGGGCATTGGCGAAATTGTGTACAAATGTTTCAATCTGCAGCTCGATCTGCCACCAGAGATGCTTGGTCGTCTCACACCGGTCAATTTTAACGACACTCTCAGCGGGCAGGCACACGCCATATTTGATACCAGAGTTCAGGAGATGGGCGATGAGCTGATGGACCATCTCATCAAGGTCATGATGCTACAGGCTATCGATACACACTGGAAGGATCACCTCCTTAATATCGACCACCTTAAAGAGGGTATCGGCCTGCGCGGCTACGGCCAGAAAGATCCCAAGCAGGAGTATAAGAAAGAGGCCTATAACCTGTTCATGGAGTTGATGGTCAGAATTCGTGAAGAGGTAGTTGAACGGATCTACTGGGTTCAGCTTGATCGCGGCGGTGAAGAGATTGAGGAACTGGCCGAAGAGCAGCGCAGCCAGAAGCTCATTTTCAACCTGGGGGGTGAAGAGCGCCACCAGGAACCGGTCAAGAGCCAGAAAGTGGCCGGCCGCAACGACGTCTGCCCCTGCGGCAGCGGTAAAAAATACAAGAAGTGCTGCGGAAAATAAACAGAGAAAAAACATGTACGTACAAACGCCTCACTTTCCTTCAGGAAGTGGGGCGTTTGCATTAGCGAATCACAATTTTTTTACCACCTGAAAATAGACCGTCGGCTGTTCAAGATCACTCTGTCCGCTGGCACTTCCGGCGGTGCGCCAGGCAACGCTGCTGCGTAGATAGAAGCTTTCGGCATCAAACCAGCTGACGCCGAATCCGACACCGTTATAGATTGCGTGTGTTGTCGGGTGCAATCGAGTCGTCGTGAATCACAGAATAGCCATGATCCACAAATGTTGACAGCTGCAGACTGTCTGGCAGTGGTCCCAATTTGTCGATTCAACTTTTTGTTCTTGAAGAGCAGACAAAAATTCCGTAGAGTCAGAAAATATTTTCGAGGGGTGCCTGTATGAACATCAAAGGTTTCACTTTTTCAGCCGTTGAGGCTGCCATAAAAAAACCGGGACGCACGGATCTGGCGCTGATTGTGTCTGACGTTCCGGCGGTCGCTGCTGCCGTATTTACCACCAGTTCAGTCAAAGCGGCACCGGTGCTGCTCTCTGCCGAACGCATAACCGCTGGGACAGCGCAGGCACTACTGGTTAATAGCGGCAACGCCAATGCCTGTACCGGCGACAACGGTATGACCGCCGCCAGAGAGACTTCGCGATTGGTGGCAGAAGGTCTTGGCATCAATGACGATCTGTTGCAGGTTTCATCCACCGGCGTGATCGGCGTTCAAATGCCGCTGGATCGCTTTACGGCTGCCATCCCGGCTCTGATTGCCGGGCGTTCATCCGGTACGTTTGACGACGTGGCCCGGGCGATCATGACCACCGACACCTTTCCCAAAATGGAATCGAGGTGCTGTCAGGCAGGCGGCGTCAGCTATACGGTGGCCGGAATCGCCAAAGGGGCCGGCATGATCATGCCCAACATGGCAACCATGCTCTCATTTATTATCACCGACGCCGCCGTTGATCCGGCTTTTCTGCGGCAGACGTTCCGAGATGCCGTCAATTCGTCATTTAACGCCATCACAGTTGACGGCGATATGTCCACCAACGACACCTGCCTGATCATGGCAAACGGCATGGCCGACAATCCGGTCATCGCTGCCGGAACTGACGAAGCGCGGGTTTTTCAAACAGCCCTGGCCGAAGTGTTGCTTTCACTGGCGAAACAGATCGTTAAAGATGGTGAGGGAGCGACCAAGTTTGTAGAAATCAGGGTCAGCGGTGCAACGGATGACGCTGATGCAAAGAAAGCTGCACTGGCGATTGCCAATTCCAGCCTCGTAAAAACCGCTTTTTTTGGGCAGGATGCCAACTGGGGTCGAATTTTTGCGGCGGTCGGCTATTCGGGAGCTGCCGTTGATCAAGCACTGCTTTCGCTGTACTTTGACGATGTCTGCATGGCCAACCAGGGCGTCTTTGCCGGTGGAGATGCCGAGGCACGCGGCTCCGAAGTTCTGAAACAGAAAGAGTTTCGTGTCAACGTCAACCTGGGTCTTGGAAATGGAAGCGCTACGGTATACACCTCCGATCTCTCGCATGAATACGTTTCCATCAACGCCGATTATCGTACCTGATGCACACTCCCTATAGTCTACACACCCTGCGCCTCCGGTTACGGAGGCTTTTTTATCGCGTTCAGAACGTCAGCCGAACCTTCCCGCTCTGTGTTATCTTCTGCGCCTGCCTGTTTGTATCGAATGCCCGTTACCTGTATGCCTCAGACAGCCTGATCGATGCCGGACGGGCCACATCCATCGACCTGGTACTTGAGAGCGCCATGCGTCAAGGGCTTATAGCAGGCGGCGTTGTTGTCATAGGAGATCGAAACGGGCTGCAGTACAGCACAGCCCGCGGACGTCTCTTTCCAGCGCCGGAGTACCCTCTGCTTTCAGACCGTACGATCTTTGATATCGCCTCTTTGACCAAGGTCATCGCGACGACACCGGCCATTATGAAACTGCTGGAACAGGGGCAGATCAATCTGCTGGATCCGATCACGCGCTGGTTTCCGGAATTCGAAGGAACCGGTCGCGAAGAAACCACCATTCTTAACCTGCTGACGCACACTTCCGGCATCAATGACATCGATATTCCGGTTGAAAATCCAACAGCGGGAGCCCTGGCAAAGGTAGCGCTACAAAATAGCGGCAGCCTGCCCGGCAACCGCTTTCGCTACGCCGATATAAATTTTATTCTGCTGGGTGAACTGGTCACCAGAGTAACCGGCATCTCTTTGGAACGCTTTTCATCCGAACAGCTGTTTGCGCCGCTCGCCATGGCTGACACACTTTTCAGGCCTCCATCAGACGTTCCGCTGTCCATAGCCCCGACAGCAGGCAACAGCAGAGTTTTGCAAGCCGGCATTGTGCAGGATCAGAATTCTCGCCGCCTGAACGGTGTCGCCGGACACGCCGGGCTGTTCAGCTCAGCTTCCGATCTATCCCGTTTCGCAACCATGATCCTCAACAAAGGACGCTCACAGACGGGAGCACAACTATTCAGCTCGCGGGTCATAGCACAGATGACGGCTCCCTATTTTTACAGCAACGGTCGTATCATCAGGGGGCTGGGATGGGATATCCACTCCCCCTTCTCCTCTCCTCGCGGCGTTTTCTTTTCAGAGATGTCGTTCGGTCACACCGGTTATAGCGGCTCTTCAATCTGGATCGACCCGGACCAGGACCTGTTCGTGATCCTGCTGACAACTCGTCTCGATTACGTAAATATTCATCACTTCAACCGTCTGCGAAGTGATATTTCGACGCTGGCAGTTTCAATTTTTGGCCACCCTGCACTCGTCGATGAAATCATTACGAATCCGCAAATCCCTTGAAACGCTAATACCTTGACACGTTATCACGCCTGTGCTAGTAACTTTCAGCCTATAACTTCCGCCTCATCAACTCAGCAAGGGAGGAATCGATGAGCATTAAACTGCTGGTCGCCGATGACAGTATCACCATTCAGAAGGTAATCGGCATCATTTTCGGAGGTGACGAATACTCTCTGACGATCGTCGACAACGGAAAAACCGCCCTCGAAAAGGCCCGTGAAATAGTCCCGGACGTCCTGTTGATCGACGCTCTTATGCCCGGCATGTCCGGATACGAAGTTGCTGAAGCGATACGGGCAACTCCTGAGCTTGCACTGAAACCGATTATGATTCTGACCGGCTCGTTTGAGCCGTTTGATGAGACAAAAGCAAAAAGCTGCGGCGCCGATGATTTTCTTGCCAAACCATTTGAATCGCAGCAGATCGTAACCAAAGTCAGAGACCTGGTCGAACTGGGCGCTTCACGCAGTCACGACGCAGCAATCTGCGTGAATACTGCAGCTGTTGAAGGGCCTGATGATTCCGAAGCTGAGGCTTTTTCGTTTGCTGACTCCAGCGACGTTTTTGCCCCACTGGAAGAACAGGTTGTTACACCACCTGCAGCAGAACCGGCCGCTGAAACGGCTGCCATTCCTCCGACATCGGCCGATATCTGGGATGCCTTCACGCCGCTGGTTGAAACAGAAACCGCACCTGCTAAAGAGACCGTTTCTTTTGAACTTCCGCAAGAGACGGATGTATTTGCCCTTGCCAACGCTCAACCAGAATCCCCGGCTGAACCATCTGCCGCGCCAACGGAAGAACCCGTACATCACACCGGCTCTCAATGGATTCCGGTGGAAGAAAATACATTCGAATTTACCGAAGAGGTAGTTTCCAGAGTTCATCAACCCTCATCTCTTGAGCCGCTTGCAGCACCTCAACCTACAGAATTCGGTGATATCACCCTTGAAAATGAGCAGATTTCCTCATTTATCACGACCGCAATAGACGATGTCGCACCTGAACCTGTCGTACCTGAACCCGTCGTTCCACAGGAGGTAACTCCTGTAGAAGTGGAACCTGCTCCGCTTCCGGAATGTGTACCTGAAGAAACCGCGCCGATTCCTGCAGAAGAGGTTCCTATCGTAGCGGATGTTCCTGCAGCAGAAGTTCCCGTCGCTGAAGCACCCGCCATGACTGCCACATTGACCGAGGAGCAGCTCAAAGCGGCTATCGCCTCAGTTTCCCGTGAAGTTATTGAACGCATTGTCTGGGAGGTCGTCCCTGATCTTGCTGAAACGCTCATCAAGGAAGCCATCCGGCAGATCAAGGAAGGGCGCTGATAACTGCTCTTTTACATACATCACTACACTATGGGGATGCTTTACGCATCCCCGTTTTTTATGCAGCTTACGTAGGAGCGCCTTGCAGGCGCGATTGCTGCAATGGCCTGCAGTTCAGCCTATTGAGGCAATCGCGGCAACATGCCGCTCCTACATTTTTTAATTGAAACGCTTGAGGAAAACACCATGATCAAAAAAGCTATCGCAAAAGTTGTCGAACGGGAAGATCTGTCCGAAGGTGAGATGATCGAAGTCATGAACCAGATCATGTCCGGTGAATGTACGTCGGCGCAGATCGGCGCCTTCATCACCGCCCTGCGCATGAAGGGTGAAACCGTGGAAGAGATAACCGGTGCCGCACGGGTCATGCGTGAGCACGCCACGCCGATCCACGTCGGCAAAGGTGTCCTGGACATTGACCGGGACGACATAAATATCGACCGCGAGACGATCCTGGATGTTGTCGGCACCGGCGGTGATGGCACCAACACCTTTAACATCTCCACGACGGTTTCTTTTGTCGTTTCGGCCTGTGGCGTCAAAGTTGCCAAACATGGCAATCGCTCGGTCTCTTCGGCCTGCGGCAGTGCCGATGTACTGGAGAAATTGGGCATCAATCTGGATGTAACCGTCGAAACGGTAGAGAACTGTATCGACCAGATCGGCATCGGTTTCCTGTTCGCCCCTGCCCTGCACGGCGCCATGAAACATGCCATCGGACCGCGCCGCGAAATCGGCATCCGCACGATTTTCAACATTCTGGGACCTCTGACCAATCCGGCCGGCGCCGACTGTCAGGTCATGGGCGTCTATCGCGCGGATCTGGTGGAAAAGCTGGCTGGTGTACTGCACAAACTGGGCTGCCGTCACGGCTTTGTCGTGCATGGTTCAGACGGCATGGACGAGATGACCCTTACCGGCGCAACGCTGGTAGCCGAAGTGACTCCGACCGGCGTCACACTGTGCACGGTCACCCCCGAACAATTGGGTCTGACATGTTGTCCGATGCTGGCGCTCAAAGGGGGCGATGCCGTAATCAATGCGGAGATCGTTACCGCAGTGCTGGCGGGAGAATTGGGACCAAGAAGAGATATTGTTTTGTTAAATGCCGCTTACGCCTTGCTGGCAGCCGGAAAAGTGACCACTCCGAAAGATGGAATAGGTATGGCTGCCGAAGCGATCGACTCCGGCCGGGCACAGCAGCAGGTTCAGAAGCTGGCTGCTTTGACGACCCAGAGATAATTTCGGTTTTCGTAGGGGCGCACCCGGTGGGTCGCCCTGATGCAAAATGCAATTCCGTTGACTAGTGCGGCTGGGGCGAGCCAACGGCATCGCCCCTACAAAAACATAACCGCAACCTAGTACCAAGTAACACTTAAATAATCGTACAAAAAGCTCCCTCCCCCCTGGCGGGGGAGGGTTAGGGTGGGGGGGAGGTTGCCATGAAAGTACTCCGTTGCAGCTTCCCCCACCCCCTG
>Ga0172367_10002742_pt1 | contig 23756 bp, 22 predicted proteins | sample Lak10m_FD_114542 | JGI IMG/M metagenome (GOLD analysis project Ga0172367, IMG submission 114542) | Freshwater microbial communities from Kabuno Bay, South-Kivu, Congo - kab_022012_10m | ecosystem: Environmental > Aquatic > Freshwater > Lake | place: Democratic Republic of the Congo: South-Kivu... | reverse complement strand
TAATTAGCCAATCGAGCTTCTAATTTTTCGGGAAACACCTTGACACCTCCGGTATTGATCACAAAATCTCTTCGACCTAAAACCAAAAACCCTCCTTCTTTCACTTCAACGACATCATTGGTTTGAAGCCAATCGGTCTGCAACAAGATATCTTTTATTCGAAGACATCCTTCTTCATTGCATTGAATTTCCACATTCGGTAAAACTCGGTAATGCGCATCCACACCTATTTCCATGAGGGCAACATGAGTCAACGTTTCTGTCATACCATAACCCATAAATGCGCTGGTTCTCGATTGTTGCAACAACACTTCAGCGCGAGTGGTTAACGCCCCTCCTCCCAACAAGATGGTATGAATGTTATCAAGGGCCTGACTATTCGCCTCCAATATGGCAACCACTTGCGCAACGGTGAAAACACCAAAGTCGTAGTTGGTAGTTACTTCTGGTTTGGACGAAGGTTGTTGCCAATGCAATTGCCAATTTCGAAATAAACTGCGAAGCATCATCATTTTTCCTGCAACATATTTGGCAGGTAAGGCGCAAAACACCTTTGATTTTTCTTTAAGTCGAAAGGCTGTGGCAGTTCGTTCAGACGAACGTAAGATTTGTTCTTTTGTAAAACTTATTTTTTTTGGTTCTCCTGTTGAACCTGACGTTTGAAATTCTATACTATCACCACGTTCCAATTCGTTCAGAATTTCTTGAACCACTGGAATAAGGGCCTCGTCAATCTTCCAATCCAATCGATTTATTTTCTGCTCCAGATTAAGCATATGCCAATGGAATTAGGTTTGGTCCTTCAACTTTCCAAAATGCTTCTGTATTGTTAGTAAACAATCCACCTGTCCCCAATCCTTGCACCCCCGATAGGCCATGTTCACAAATCCAACGAGCAATGGCGTTTAATCCAACATTGCTTTCCAAAGCCGAAGTCAACCAATAATCGATACCATGCTCCTTGGCCCAAGATATCCAGTGTTGAGTCGCTGAAAACCCACCATGCAGACTTGGTTTAATTACCAAGAATTGTGGCTTTCCATGTACCAAAAAGGAAGTTAATTGCTCGGGACTTCGACCAATCAATTCTTCATCCAATGCAATGGGCACCGGAGATTTACTGGCCAATTCAAAAAGTGCCGCTGTTTGCCCTGCCCGAATGGGCTGTTCAATGCTATGCACTTTTAGGTCGGCTAATTTCTGCAAGACATGAAGGGCTTCTGTTACTGAGAATGCGCCGTTGGCATCCACTCGAATAGTTAATTCTTCGGCACTCCACTTACTGCGAAGCTCAGCAATTAGGGCCAATTCATCGTCAATATTCAGGGCACCAATTTTTAATTTGATGCAGCGATTTCCATCCTCAATCTTTTCATACGCTTGTTTGCGCATTTCATCTAATTCATTCATCCAAACCAATCCATTGATAGCAATTGGCACCAACGGAGTGTTTCCGCAAAACGAAGCGTAGGCATCTCTATTCTCTCGTGCAGAGAGAGCCATTTCCATTGCACACTGAACCGAAGAAATAGAAGAATGAATAGTAAATTCAGATTGAATACGCTCTAACTCCAGGGTGACGTCCTCTTTACTCTCAACACTTAATCCGAAAATGGGTGCCACCTCACCTATTCCAACGACTTGATTGTTTTCAATCAGATGAAGAAACCAAATTTGTTTCGATGTGAGTGTGTCTCGGCTGGTTTTAGCGGGACGATGAAAATGAAGTTCGTAGGGATGAACTTTCCAGATCATTTTTTATTCGACGTAATGGATTTCAATAGCCATTCAACTGGTCCGTTGGCATTTACTTTCTTTTGCCACAATCGAACTCCTAAATAACCAAGTACCAATAACGCAATGGAGAATGGAATCAGCACAGCTATGGGTCTAAACCAATAGATACGTTGATTTCCCGCCTTAATTAGCAAAAACAAAACACCCGTGCAGAACATCACAAGGGTGTAAAGTGAGTATTTAATTTTCGAAAGGTCATTAACCCAATTCCAAATTTTTTCTCCCCACTCATAAGTGACTAATCGTTTGGTAAAATAATTAATCAAGTTGAAAATAAACAGGATTAATCCAATTTCAAGAATTGCAAAAGCAAATCCATACATTCTATAAACGACTACATTAAACGTGAAATCTGTTAAATCAGGAACTTCACCGTATAGCGTATTGAGGAAACGCTGTGCAATGACAGAAACACCCATAATAATTATAGCTACAATTGACAATGGGGGTAACCAACCGCGAATCTTCAAATCGCCCTTACCCATGGCCACACCAAGCACAAAAAAGGCCACCCAAGGAAAGAAGGAATAATACCCGTTAAAAAAGATAAAACTGACAAGGTTGGAGAAAATCCCTTGCTCTAAATCAAAGCTCTCATACATGGGGAAAATCGGCAAATCGACATTGGTCAACACCATGGTAATCAAAATGATCATTAGTGAAAATGCACGAAGAACATTTTCATCCCACTTTGCAAAGAATGGCGCCGAGAAATAGCATAAGCCCGCAATCACCATTAAGTTCATCGGCCAAAATTTGATAAAGAGAAGTCCGATAAAAAACAACACCAATCCTCTTCTGCTGTATTGCACCAGTAAGCGGGTAGAACGCATGCGTCGTTGACGCAGCGAAATACTCATAGTAAATCCGTTCAAGAACAAGAAAAACGCTGGAAAGAAATCGAACCACACAAAATACAATTCAGAAAAGTGATTTCCCACCACGTGCTTAAGTACGTCGGTTCTATCTTTTAAAATAAAGGTTTCATTGGCGAGAATAGTCCCAATTAATGCAATTACATAAGCGAAAGCCAATCCTTTAATTTCTCTTCTATTCGTCGATGTCATGGCGTCAAAGATAAGACAAGCAATGAATTAGGCAGCTAAGGAAATAAAAAGCAAGAGAGCAATTAAAAAGGTACTTAATGCTACAATTTTTAATTCCTTGTCTAGGGCTCTTGGATTCTCACAGAGATAAACCCGCTTCGCATGAATTACCAATACCACGAACGGAGCCAAGTACCAAGCAATCTGAGAAAAATTATGAAACAATGAAAGCAAAGCCCCAACAAAAGCAAGAGCTAGCCAAACAAAATGCAAGTATTTCCCACGAGTAAATCCCAAACGAACTACCACGGTGTGCTTACCTGATTTGCGATCATTTTCATGATCGCGCAAGTTATTCAAATGCAGAACCGCTGTACTTAACGAACCTACTATTAGTGTAGAATAAATCGACTGAATGGTAAATTCACCGGTTAGCAAAAGGGGCATTGAAATGACGGAAACCACACCGAAGAATAAGAAAACGGCTACATCGCCCATCCCTTTGTAGCCGTAAGGATTCTTTCCTGCCGTGTAAGTAAATGCAAATAACAAGGCGACAATGCCCAACGCCAAGTACAAGATAAAATTCAACCAATCACCACGCAACAGAAACGCAACCACCAAGAGTGAAAGCCCAAGTGCAAAAGCAATAGCGCCAGAGACATAGAGTCCACGCTTCATCGCTTCAACGGAAATTAATCCTGCTTGCACGGCGCGCGGCGGACCAATGCGGTGCTCGTTGTCTGCTCCATTTTTGAAATCGCCGTAATCGTTCGCCAAATTCGAAAAGACCTGAAGGGCTAATGCGGTCAAAAGAGCTAGACTAAATATCCAACCAAACATCGTCGCATCATGCAACCCAGCAGAACCTGCAATAATACCTGAAGCTGCTAGCGGCAAGGTGCGCAAGCGCATGGCTTGAATCCAATTTTTCACCATAAGTTATTATGGAAATTTCGGAAACTTTTGAAAATCCGGATCACGCTTCTCTAAGAATGCGTGTTTACCTTCTTGCGCCTCTTCGGTTAAGTAATATAAGAGCGTAGCGTCGCCTGCAAATTCCATCAATCCGCGCTGACCATCTAACTCGGCATTTAATCCGCGTTTTATCATGCGCAAAGCCAATGGTGAACGCTTCATAATGGTCTTACACCATTGAACCGTTGTGTCTTCCAATTCTTCCAATTTAACCACTTTGTTCACCATTCCCATGGCTTCAGCTTCAGCAGCAGTATATTGCTCGCACAAGAACCAAATCTCGCGCGCTTTCTTTTGTCCCACGTGACGAGCTAAATAATTCGATCCAAATCCAGCATCGAAACTTCCCACCTTCGGACCTGTTTGTCCAAAACGCGCATTGTCTGATGCAATGGTTAAATCACACACCACATGCAATACGTGTCCGCCACCAATGGCATACCCGTTTACCATTGCAATAACCGGCTTAGGCAGTTCGCGAATACGCTTATGCAAATCCAATACATTCAAACGAGGAACACCGCGCTCATCTACGTAGCCTCCAACACCTTTAACGTTCTGATCGCCGCCACTGCAAAATGCTTTGTCGCCAATTCCTGTTAGAACAACAACAGCAATATCTTGACGTTCGCGACAGATATCCATTGCGTCAATCATCTCTACATTGGTTTGCGGACGAAACGCGTTATATACTTCGGGTCTATTGATGGTAATTTTAGCAATACCCTCAAAGAACTCAAACTTTATGTCTGAGTATTCTTTAATCACACTCCAAGCTCTACTCATAGTTCAACTTTTGCTAATTCAAAAAAACGATTTAATACGGAAGCATTTTCTTTTGCCGGCGTAAATACTTCCAAAACTGCCGCACCTTTTTTAGCGAAAAACAAAGGTAAGGTCTCGTGCAATTCCACCGCGGAACTTGCATACAAATATTCAAGGTTAAACGATTGCACCAAGCCCTTTACAGAGCGGTTATGAGCCGTTTCAAAAAACTGTTCTAATTGCGGCACATGCTTCGGTCCGTCAATGGTGCGGAAGATTCCTCCACCGCCATTATTGATGACAATGACCTTCAAATCTTCAGAAAGGTAATTGTTCCAAAAGGCATTGCTATCGTAAAAGAAAGATAAGTCGCCGCTGATCAACAAGGTGCTTCGCTTCGAAGCATACGCCGCACCCACAGCCGTACTCGTGCAGCCATCAATACCCGCCACACCGCGATTGCCAAAATATCGCAAATCGTGACGTTGATCGAACAACTGAATATACCTCACCACCGAACTGTTTCCCATTTGAATATCGTAATGGGATGGAATGGCTTTGTGAATGGTATTAAACACGGTCAAATCACTATAGGGCAATTCATGCAATTCACGCTCAATCTGCTTCACACTTTGCTCTTGAATACGCAATGATCGTTGCTTGTAGTCGCCAATCGGAGCCAGTTGTTTGGCCGCTTCTGCAAAGAAAAACTTCGGACTAGCGTGCACATGATTTCGTAAACACAAGAACGTATCCATATCGGCTTCGTTCAGTCCAACTTGTATATGATACGGCTTGTTCTTTCTAAAAACAGCCTTGATCTTACGTGAAATAATATTCGTCCCAACAGTAATGAGTACATCGGCATTCAGCACTTCGTTAATGTGTTCACCACATGCTGTAATGAAGCGATCAATGCAAGGAACCGCATCAAGCACATCAACGTTGCTTTGTGTTTCATTCAACACCAATACCTGTGGCAAGGCATTGAATAAAGCCAATTCTTTATTAAAGGTTGGAAAGTGATGTTGTCCTAACAATACGACAATTCGTTCTTTATTCTGAAGCAATTCAATGGCTTCTGCACAAGCAGGAACATCGTCAATCAACTGTTTAGGCACATGAGGAAATACGGGCAGTTCACGCTCTTCAAGTTCGTACAAGGGTTCGCGAAACGGAACGTTCACATGAACCGGACCTGAATAACGAATACTGTGACTTAATACCTTGGCCAATTCAGTGCTCATGGCTGCAAGAACTTCTTCGTTCTCTTCCATGCTGCAATGCATCTCGGCGTCCACAATATTGGTGAACATATTACGCTGACGTATGCTCTGTCCTTCGCCTTTGTCAATCCATTCATCCGGACGATCTGCACTGATTACCACCAAGGGCAATCGTTGATAAAATGCTTCGGCTACCGCAGGCGCGTAGTTCAGCATGGCAGTACCGCTGGTGCATATTAAAGCAACAGGAGCATGACGTTGTTGCGCTAATCCCAAGGCGAAAAAGGCAGCTGAACGCTCATCAACAATGGAATACAATTCAAAATCGGGACAAGAAGTAATTGAAATAATAAAGGGAGCATTGCGAGAGCCTGGCGTAATAATCACATCCTTCACCCCTGCTTCACGCAAACCCGCTAACACGAGCGGCACTACTTTTTTAGTCGACAACTTCATCTGGCTACGAAGATACTTCCTACGAACTCAATTCAAAAATTGGAGACATGAATGAATTGGCTTTGTTTTCAACCTCATCGGCTTCATGCATGGGCACGCTGTCTTTGGTAATTCCTGCGCCTACAAAAGCATAATAACGACCCTGATTATACTTGGCTAATCGCAACAAGACATACACCTCTACTTGCTCACCTTGTTCTACACCAATCAATCCGGTATAATATTCTCTGTCATGCGGCTCTTGCGCTTGAATAAACGGAAACGCCCGCTGAACAGGCATTCCTGCAACGGCAGAAGTAGGATGTAATCGTTGCATCACATCTTTCCAATCCCCATCATAGGTAAAATAAATCTCTGAACGCAAATGCTCAATACTACCGCTTCGAAACGTTTCAACATCTTCAACCCGCTCTACTTTACCACCAAGGGTGTTTATGGTTTGACAGATATATTCGGTTACAAGCGCTTGTTCCTGAATCTCCTTTTCGCCCCAAGGTTTAGGAATTTCCATTGCCAAGCGTGTTCCAGCCAAGCTAATGGTACGATACTGATTTCCCTTTTTACTGAATAGCAATTCGGGGCTTGCCCCTACCCATTCATTTCCTTCATCATCTACAAAATGAAATACAGTTAAATGAGGAAACCGTTGAGACAATTGCGCCACTGCTTGTGACGGAGTTATACCCTTAGACTCGAATGGTATCACTCTGCTTAAAGCCACTTTTTGAAACGCTCCTTCGCGCATCTCATTTACGGCCTTTTCCACTAACCGGATATAGCCTTCCCTGCGCAATAAGTGCCCTACTTCCCCTCTAAATTCACTGGCTTTAACAAATACACCTTCCATGGAAGGAAGAGGCGATTGATGGGCTAAGCGAAGAAATTTTAATTCCATATTATTGGTACTTCACCATACAAGTTAAGCGCGAAGTTGCCACCAATTGGCCTTGTTCATTCTCAATACGAATATCCCAAATCTGGGTCTGCCTTCCCACATGAACAGGTGTTGCAACACCGGTGACATACCCTTGTGAAACAGATTTGACGTGATTAATGTTCAACTCAAGTCCAACGGCAATTCCGTTTTGCTCATGTGCATTTTCATGTGCTCCAATACTTCCCAATGATTCAGCTAATGCAGCACTGGCGCCGCCGTGCAAAATACCAAATGGCTGATAGGTTCGCTGGTCTACAGGCATCTTGCCAACAACACGAGACTTCGACACTTCTAGAATTTCAATACCCAAATGAGTGAGCAGGTTATTTTGTAAGAACTCCATTCTTTTGCAAATTGTACCGCAAGGTAAATTAAATTTGGAAAGTGAAAGAAGAAGAAGATAAATACCGCATTCTGCTGGTTGAAGACGAAGATGCCATTGCATCTCCCCTTATTCTCAATCTCGAATTGGAAGGGTTTGCGGTGATGCACGAATCACGTGGAAACGATGCACTAAAGACAGCTCATGAGCGCTTTTTTGACCTTCTCATTCTAGATGTGATGCTTCCCGAATTAGACGGAGTGAGTCTATGCGAGACCTTGCGTTTAACTGGAAACCACACCCCCATTCTCATGCTCTCTGCAAAAGGCAGTGGAAAAGATAAGATTGAAGGGTTGAAAGCCGGAGCAGATGATTACCTAGCAAAGCCCTTCGAATGGGAGGAATTGTTGCTTCGGGTCAAAAAACTCATCAAACGCAAACAAGAAGGCACCAAAACACTCGAAGAAAACGACGAATTTGAAATTGCTCCGTGTACCATTCACTTCTCGAAATTTGAAATTAGCACTCCCACAGGAATTGTGGCTATCTCGAAACGCGAGGCCATGTTACTAAAACTATTGATTTCAAAGGCTGGCGAAGCAGTAAGCCGAGAAGATATTTTAGAAAAAGTTTGGGGATATGACACCATCACTCACAACCGAACCATCGATAATTTCATCTTAAATTTTAGAAAAATTTTCGAATCCCACCCAGGTGCTATCAAGCGATTTCACTCGGTAAGGGGGGTTGGATATAAATTTCAGTAAAAAAAGAGGCAACCATTAAAAACCGCCTCGTCTTTTTATTGGTTACGCAGTCCAAGCTGCGTTTGGTTTCAAAATTCCCTTGCAGGTTTGCGAAAAGGTTCTCTCACGTGAGAACCTTTTTTGCTTTTAGGCTTCAATGTAAACGACCCGCTTCGTTTCGAAGAATTCGTAGGGAAAATACCCGTGAATATCAGTCACTTCGGAATAGTTCGACAATGCCTTCAACTCGGCTTTCAAATCGCCCCCCTTCAAGCAAATAAGCCCATTGGGCATGGCGTTTTTATCTTGACTTGCATATTTATTCGCTGTCCAGCTCATGAGATTCTCGGCCGGAGCAACCGCTCGACTCACCACAAAGTCAAATTTTCCTTTCACCTCTTCTACCCTTCCATGAAGCGTCTTAACATTCTTCAATTGCAAGGCTTCTACCGCCTCGTTCACCACCTTGATTTTCTTTCCTATGGAATCTACCAATAGAAAATCTACTTCAGGCATAGCAATGGCCAAAGGCAGCCCGGGGAAACCTCCGCCAGTCCCTAAATCCAATATCTTACTCCCTGGTGTAAAAGGCAAAAATTTATAAATGGCTAAACTGTGCAAGACGTGGCGCTCAGCGAAGAATTCAGTTTCCTTACGAGACACTACATTTATTTGCTGATTCCATTCAAGAATAACACTTTGCAGTTGATCGAAAAGCTGCAATTGGTTGGCTGAAAAGGAAAAGTGCTTTGAAATAAGCTCGGAAGCTTTCATGACTAAAAATGCTTCTTGTTATCTTTCATTAATTCGAACATAAAATCACGTGCACGAAACAATTGCGCTTTTACAGTTCCTAATGGAAGTTCCATCATGTCAGCGATTTCCTCATACGATTTCTCTTCGAAATAACGCAATTCAACCAATCGCTTATACTTAGGTTTCAATTTCTCAACCACATCGCGCATGCGTTTAATACGCTCTTCCTTCTGCATCGTTTCTTCCGGATCAAGGCTATCCTCTTTCACTGGAATCACGAAATTCTCACCGTCTTCATTGGTAACACCGGTATCGATAGAAATTGCTCTTATTCGACGTTTACGAATGTGATCAATACAATGGTTCGAGGCAATCTTGAACAGCCACGTCGAAAATGCATATTGCGGGGTGTATTGCCCCAATCGACTAAAGGCTTTGCTAAACGCTTCAATAGTTAAGTCTTCTGCATCATCAGAATTATTAACCATTTTCAGCAACATATAATAAACCGATTCACGGTATCTATTAAGCAGCTCTGCAAACGCACGTTGATCCCCGTCGTTCAGCGCACGCTGAACCAGCGCGTAATCTTTCTTGGCCTTATCGGATAGGTGATCGGTTAATTCCATTTTTGTGGTTTACGAACTAGGTTGTGCACGTATAACATCGAATGTACTAAAAAAAGATGTTTCTCTAACATAGGGAATAACCAAACCAAGTCTTTCGACAAGCCCAATCGCTTAGCACTCACCCACAAAACAATCCATTGGGTGAGATAACGCAAAAAGATTACTCCCAATAAAATTCCTAAATAAATCAAATCATGTTTGAAAATTCCTAGGCCAATGGCTGCAAACCAAAAAACAAAATAGGTGAACGGCCAAAGTATCAATCTGAATTTGATTCCGCCCTTATACAAAGGCGCTGTGGTAAAATGACGCTTCTTCTGAAAGGTCCATTTCTTCCACGTTCGTTGAGGCTCTGATACCGTTTGCGATTGCACATGCCAATTCACTTTGGTGTTTCTTGAAGTAGATGCATCCTTCACAAACAAATCATCATCACCCGATGCCAATTTGTAATGAGCCTTGAAACCACCCACGCGAAAAAATGCCGTCTTGGTATAGGCCAAATTTCTTCCTACACCCATGTATGGCATATTCAAATTGGCATAGCCCAAATAATTCAAACCCGCAATGAATGCATCAAAACGAATTAGCTTATTCAAGTAACCAGGGTAGCGCTTGTATCCACTAAATCCAATGCTTATCTCTTTGCGCTCACCTAAGCCTTTGGTCATTTCGCTGATCCAATCTTTTCCAACCGGACGACAGTCCGCATCGGTCAACAAGACTACTTCGTATTTCGCAGCTTTAATTCCCAAGGTCAATGCAAATTTCTTTCCTTGCATCAACTGCTTGTCTTCATCAATCTCTATGATATGCAAATCAGGATAAGAAACCTTCAATGCTTTTAATATATCGTGCGTATCATCCCAACTGCTGTCATTCACCACAATCAATTGAAACTTCGGATACGCTTGCTCCATAATTACAGGAACCAATTCACGCAAATTCGCTTCCTCATTGCGCGCGCAAACAATGACAGAAACGCCTTCAACATCTTGACCATCCTGTTCTTTACGCAGTCGTGTTGCCGCTAGAAAATAGCGCAAATTATAAATGATTTGTATAAGAATAGCTAGCGCGAAAACCCCCAGCAAGAGGATCTCCCACATAGTAAATTCCCATTGATAGAACAAAAAACTCTTTTCCATTTTCACGAGCGAAGTTAGGCCTATCGCTACGTTGCGACAATAAAAAAGGGCCGACGAGCGGCCCTTTTTATCCACAATAGAATTTCTTATTTCTTAACAATTAATGGCATGTTCTTTACGCCATTGTCCACCATAACACGCACCGTGTAATAGCCGTTCGATAAGGCATCTAATCCCAATCGAACATTCGACGAATAGGTAGTTTCAGTGCGAACTACTTTTCCACTGATATCAATGATTTGGATGAACGCCTTCGCTGGCAATCCAATGAGCTGCACTTCGTTTTGCGCCGGATTTGGATACATGCTTAATTGAGAAGTCCATTCCTCCACTCCGACTGTAACACATACGTTAGTCGTTTCTTGATCTGTAAACGAACCTCCAGACGCCAAAACGCTTCCATCTGTATTCGTTACAGTGTAAGACCCTGTGCCATAGCTACAGCAAATACCATCACCAAAATCATCATAAATAGTAAAATCATAGCATCCTGAAGCTATACACAATGTTTCATTGATGTTAGCACCAACTCCTGCTGAGGCGTATGTCCCGTTTGAAGAAGCAACCACTACACCGTTCAATTGCAAATCCCATGAAGTCTCTTCCGGATAGTTATCTAAGGTAATGGCAATACCTAAGTTCGCAGCAGGTCCTACAACGGCGTTACAGCTTACAGAAATAGAATTATTCGCGGTGTTCTCATCAGTTGAATTATTCGGATTTACAATGGTCACCGTAATCGTATTCGCACCGTTCACTAAATTCACAGATGGCAAATTAATCGTAGTTGAAGCATACTGACTTAAAGAACCTGTCCAGTTGTAGGTTTGAGTTGAACCACCATTCACTGAATACTGAATTACAGCAGATGTCAAGGTAGTTGATCCCATGTTCATCATAGATACTACCGGACTCACACTCGATCCGCACACAGAAGCGGGTACGTTCGAAATAGAACTCGCTCCTGCGTCTAATGCTGCAGTTGAAGCACCAGTAGGATAACCATCAATAATCAACTGACCTGTATTTCCTGGATCTAGCCAATCTTTCAACCGTGTTGCACTGGTAGTTCCTGTATTCCAGCTAATACCAAAGCGTCCGTATGAATCCCCAAGTCCATTCTCAACAGAACCACTACATGCCGACCCCCCACCATACAATTGACCAATGATGCGGTGATCTTGATTGAACAACGGCGAGCCCGATGAGCCTGGCTCTGTGATTCCATTGTCCCACGCTGCAACATTCCAGGTTTGAGCGCCACTCCAAGTGCCTTGCGACAACGGATCATTTTCAAAACTAATTTTCTTGATATCGCCAGACGGATGGTGAATGCCCGTTGCATTAATAACGTTGTTGTTGTCAGATGCATCCCAACCTGAATATTGCACATTGTACGATGCCGGTGGTGTTGAGTTCAATTGAACCAAACAAAAATCGCTTCCTGCATTTTTAGCGCGAAGAACACAACCAGAAATAGATTGATCAGTTGGACCAGTAGTGCCCGAGCAAGTCGCTGCTTCGTGATTAAATATAAACACCGAGCTTGTCGTCACACCTCCCCAACAGTGATTCGCTGTTAAGAAGTATGGAGTTCCATCATTCGCTGTGTTGTTTACCAATGCACCTGTACACATCGCAGATCCACCATCTAAAATAATGGCCACAGCGCGTTTCTCTGTTTGCCACGCCGCGCCTTCCGGACAATTGACGTTATTGTTACATGCACCGCTGGTTCCGTATGGACCTCTATCCGCATCAAACTCAGCAAAGTGATTTAACAACACCGGACGGTAACCATGCACCACTTGGGTAATGGTAAATGATACTTGATTAGCCACATTAGCGTCAGCAATGACCTCAACCACTGCACTACCCGATTGAAGAATCGATGTTGTTAAAACACGCGACTCGTGATTATTTAAATGGTTGAAAGACCCCATGTATTCCTCACGATCAGAAGCCCAAATGAACAACTCTGCTCCCTTTGGCAAATAGAAATCTTCAAATTTGAAATTCAATGAGCGAGCCTCTGGACAAACAATACCCAATTGCCAAATCATTTTTCCGTTTCCAAGATTTCTCCATTCACCATGCGACTGAACATCAAAGCTTGTTTCGTGCTCATATCCGAATCGGTAAGGCGCCTCTTTGTATTGATCAACTACAGCGTCTTCCGCTGCTAAAGCCGCTAAATCTATCGCAGGCAAAGTCTCTACTTGTATAGATGCACTCACGTGCTTATCAGACCAATTGAATGGTTGACCGCCATGACTTACCTGAGCAATTGTGTTTAAAGACAGCGCGAACGCGCCTAAAACGAGTAATTTTTTAATCATAGTTAATTTTGGTTTCGAAACGAAAATAGCACTTTTAAGGAATACAAAAAACTTAAATCCAGCTTATTCCGGATTGTTTACCGTGATGATTCGCTCACGATTTCCGTTGATTATCACTTTCACCTGTCCATCTTGCTTCTCAAACAATTTTCGAGTATCAATGGCCAGTTCACGTTCAATTCGTGCGCGACAATTATCGTCATTATTTACATGCGTCAAAAGCAAATTGGCTTGTGGTGGCATGCTCTTTAAAAAAGTTCCATCCCAAGAAGATTCAAAGAAATGCTCCGCGCATCCTCCGCTGTATGCCACTTTAACCATGATAAATTGGTTTTGCGTATGCACATCTAAGATTTCGAAGTTGTCGATCTTTCCTTTGTAATTGATGTTCGCTGGGTCTTGAATTTGTACTTGATTTTCCAAGCTCGGATATTTTGGTGCCAGCACCTCCTGTTTAACAACTTCCTTTTTTTTCTTGCATGACACCCCAACTAAAGTGATTGCACACAAGGCTAATGCGTAGTATAATCTCATACTTCAAATTTACTTATTTCTTTCAAACGTTCTTCTAGAGCCCGCATTTCATCGCGGAAAGATGCGGCTTCCATAAATTCTAAATTGGCAGAAGCCTTTTCCATGTTCTTTCGCGCTAGCTCAATTGCCTTTTTCAACTCTGTTTCTCCCCAAGACGCAACAACCGGATCTGCAGCAATACTTGGCTGATTCAATTCGGGCTCTACATAAACACGTTGCTTGCGGTCAATAATGCCCGATGCGTGACTCAACAAGCTCGATCTGTGCTTGATAATTTGCTGTGGAGATATGTTATTCTCTTCGTTAAATTTCATCTGCTTCTCGCGTCGACGATTGGTCTCTTCTATGGTGCGCGCCATGCTATCTGTCACTTTATCGGCATACATGATTACACGTCCATTTATATTTCTCGCCGCTCTTCCTGCCGTTTGCGTTAAGGATTTATGATTCCTAAGAAATCCTTCCTTATCAGCATCCATAATGGCCACAAGCGAAACCTCTGGCAAGTCTAATCCTTCGCGAAGCAAATTCACTCCAATTAACACATCTATAATTCCTTCACGCAGTTGATTCAATATCTCTATACGGTTTAACGTATCCACTTCCGAGTGTATGTATTGACACTTTACCCCTATGCGGTCTAAATATTTTTGCAGTTCTTCCGCCATTCGTTTGGTTAGCGTAGTCACAAGCACGCGTTCATTCTTCGCAATCGTGGCCTGAATTTCTGCCAACAAATCATCGATTTGATTCAATGACGGACGCACTTCAATAGGAGGGTCTAAAAGTCCCGTAGGACGAACCACCTGCTCTACCACCACCCCTTCACACTTTCGCAATTCAAAATCGGCAGGGGTGGCTGAAACAAAAATGACTTGATTTTGTAAAGTCTCAAATTCCTCGAATGTAAGTGGTCTATTGTCCATAGCAGAGGGCAATCGGAATCCATGTTCCACCAAATTAATTTTTCTACTTCTATCACCACCGAACATTGCTCCCACTTGCGGAACAGTGACGTGACTCTCATCCATAACCATTAAAAAATCTTGTGGGAAGTAATCGATCAAACAGAATGGACGCTCACCCGGTTGACGACGATCGAAGTAGCGACTGTAATTCTCAATCCCCGAGCAATAGCCCAATTCCTTCATCATTTCAGTGTCGTAGTTTACACGCTCTGAAAGGCGCTTTGCTTCAACATCTTTGCGTTCCTTATACAATTGCTGTGTTCGCAGTTCTGCATCTTGCTGAATCTCCCACATGGCAGTGTTCAGCGTCTCCTTGCTAGTGACGAACAAATTTGCAGGGAAGATGGTGGTCTGTTCTAAATTCCCGAAAGGCTTGTTCGTATTCGGATCAAGCATGGCAATTTGTTCTATCTCATTTCCCCAAAACACCACTCTAATTGCATAATCGGCATAAGCCAAGAAGATATCTACCGTATCCCCCTTCACCCGAAAATTACCCCGCTGTAAGTCCAACTCGGTTCTGCTATACAACGCCTCTACTAACTTATATAAAAACGATTGTCGGGCAATGGGCATTCCTACATGAATAGGCACCACAGACTTGTGAAACTCGCTGGGATTTCCAATACCATAAATACACGAAATACTCGCTACCACAATCACATCACGCCTCCCGCTTAATAGCGCAGAGGTTGCAGACAATCGAAGTTTCTCAATTTCTTTATTAATCTCCAATTCCTTTTCAATGTAAGTATTGGTAACGGGCAGATAAGCCTCGGGTTGATAGTAATCGTAATAACTAACGAAATATTCAACTAGGTTACTGGGAAAGAACTGCTTGAACTCGCTGTACAACTGAGCTGCAAGTGTCTTGTTGTGACTAAGAATTAAGGTTGGTCGTTGCGTCTCTTGAATAACGTTAGCAATGGTAAACGTTTTACCACTTCCAGTCACACCCAACAAGGTTTGAAACTTCTCACCTTGTTCTACCCCTTTCACTAAATCAGCGATGGCTGTAGGCTGATCTCCTCCCGGAACAAATTCTGTTGTGAGTTCAAATTTCATGATAGATGTTTAAGCAAAAGAAATAAAAAAAGGACCTCGGTAGAGGTCCTTTTCATAACTATTTATGGGAATATTATTCAGCCACAACTTCGAAAGAGAAAGTAGCAGACACTTCACGGTGTAATTTAACTTTCGCTTCGTATGCACCCAACATTTTGATGTGCTCTTCAGAGATACTGATGCTCTTACGATCAATGTTGAATCCTTCTTTAGCCAACGCTTCAGACAACTGAACGGTGTTGATGCTACCGAAGATCTTTCCAGTATCAGAAGCTTTTGTTGAAAGCTTGATAGAAAGACCACCGATTTTCTCAGCAGTAACTTGTGCTTCAGCAAGAATCTTAGATTCTTTGTGAGCACGTTGCTTTAAGTTCTCAGCGTGCATTTTCAATGCTGATTCAGTAGCTGCAACTGCATATCCGCGTGGGATAAGGAAGTTGCGCGCGTAACCAGGCTTTACATTTACGATCTCGTCTTTAGCGCCGAGTTTTTCGATATTTTCTTTAAGAATAATTTGCATGACTTGTCCTCCGGTAATTATTTCAACATATCTCCTACGTAAGGCATAAGCGCCAAATGACGAGCCTTTTTAATCGCTTGCGACGCCTTGCGCTGGAATTTCAATGAAGTTCCTGTTAAACGACGTGGAAGAATTTTTCCTTGCTCGTTACATAACTTCAAAAGGAAGTCTGCGTCTTTGTAATCTACATATTTGATACCCGCTTTTTTGAAACGGCAGTATTTCGCCTGCTTGGTTTCAATATCAATCGGATTTAAATAACGAATTTCTGAATTATCACTCATGGTTTCTCTGTTTTAAGGATTAAGCCTCTGTACCTGCGGCTTTCTTTTCTTTTGATTTATTTCTACGACTCTCAGCGTATTGGATATGATACTTATCCATTGCAGTTGTTAAGAAACGAATAATGCGCTCGTCGCGACGATATTCGGTCTCTAGACCGCCAATAACATCACCTTCAGCTTCAAATTCGATTAGAAAGTAGAAACCAGTTGTTTTCTTCTGGATTGGATAAGCCAATTTGCGCAATCCCCAGTTTTCTTCATGGGTGATTTTTGCTGACTTTCCTTTCAAGAATTTCTTGAACTTTTCTACTGTTTCCGCCGCCTGATCATCAGACAGCACGGGAGTGAGAATGAAAACAGTCTCGTAACGATTCATGTTGTTTTGATTTTAAAATGGACGGCAAAAGTACGAAATTCTTTTGATTCCACAAGATTTTTTCGCAAATCAATTGAAAATCACCTAATCAAGTTCCCAAATGCGATTCTTCCGACGCGACATAAAATTGGAAACCGAATGATTCTGCCAAAAATAAAGGAACAAATACAACACCACCGGCGACCCGAATGTTAAGAAAGACAGGTAAACGAACGACAATCTAATACGGTTGGAATCCATGTCCAACGACTTCCCTAATTTCTCACAAACACCGAAAAAACGGTATTCACAAAAATCAAAAAAAGACTTTACTAGATTCATGGTGTTTCAATAATTGAGCGCCAATGGCGCAGTTCAAACATTGTTTATGGGTGCAATATACGTTAAAAAGGTTTAAATACCCCTGAGTTTCACTGGCGTTTTTGGGAAGCATTCCGTTCTGCTTCCACCTTCGAATGACCGTGTTGTCTTCTGGTTTCATGCCTTCCAACAAGGACATAGCCAATTCAAAACGTGACTCATCGGCGTAATGCCTTCCTAATAAAAACTGCATTGGAACGAAAAAGTTCACCACCAATTGCACAGGTATTCCTTTTTCTTCCAATTTATTAAACCAGGTAAACCAATTCGAAACTTCCTTTTCTTCTAACAACATTTTCCAACTCTGGGTCAATTCCAACAGCATGGAGGTCCATAATCGAATGCGTTGTTCGTGCTTTCGTCGCGGGTTTACTCTCCCCGAATTGAAGTCGTGCGCCTTCATGCTTTCTAAGCCATGTTTGAATTTCACCAACAAGGTTCGCTTACTCCACCAAACTTCCGAGCTGCGCTCAACCCCAGCCAGTAAAGCGGGCAATTCAAAAAACACTTCTTCGTCCTCTCTATACCGAATAATAATTTGATATGGCAATCTCCTTGCTAACTCTTCAAAGGCTTCGCCGTTCAGACCAAATCCAAAGACCCGGGCTACTTTCTCGTGCATCAGTTGAACCAAGTCGCCACTCAATTCACTTAATCGCTTTTCCCAAAGCTCTGCTCGCTCTTGCATGCGTTCAATAGTCATTCGCTCGAGCCAATTCACACGCACCAATTCATCTACCGAATGGTAACGCTCTCCGCATGGAATAGTTCGTTCACTCATTCCCAATCGCTTCATATTTTCTAATTGTGACGGAATTATGTGCTTCTTCATTTCAAACAAGGGAACACCCGGCGGAACTTCCTCATCGGCTTCATAGACCACGTGCAATATCACATCATTGTAGCGTGGATCGAATTGATGTTTGTGGGCGTTCCAATCGCTTGCCTTTACATGAATCTCTACCTTTCCGGAAATAACCTTTCCATTCAACTCAATCGTGGCTCCATTAAAATCAGGTCCAGCGTGATGATTGTAATACCCCGAAGAACGAATCACCAATTCTTCGCCATGCAAACATGTGAGTGGAAATTGGCAAAACGATTTTGTTCGCCAAATGAAATGTAAAAACGACTCCTTCATGCACCGAAGTTCAGTGCAAAATGAAAAACTCAGAACGACTTGGTATTCCTATAAAACGGCATATACACTAAGCTCGTTGAGAAGGCGAAGAATAACTACAGCTTATTCAATTTAGAAAACAAGAACGCATCCAACAAGGTCAAAGCCATCATCGCTTCTACAATAATTGTAGCACGTGGCAACACACACGGATCGTGTCTGCCTGCCGCTTCTAGCGTAACTTCTTCACCGCGTATATTGGTTGTCTGCTGTGCCTTACCAATGGTACTAGTTGGCTTGAATCCAACCCGACAAACGACATCCTTTCCATTTGAAATTCCGCCTTGAATGCCTCCATCATGATTGGTGTTCAACGAATCGTTATTCTCGCTGCCCTTTCGTAAGGTAGAAGAAAATCCATCGCCAATTTCAAAGGCCTTCACTGCATTAATCGAAAGCATTGCTTGTCCGAGTTTAGCATGAAGTTTATCAAATACAGGTTCGCCCCATCCGGCAGGAACCCCAGTAGCCACAGCGGTTACAATTCCTCCTAAACTATCTTTTTCTTCCTTCGCCTTTAAGATCGCTGCTTTAATTCGCGCTTCCGTTTCTTCATGCGGACAACGTACTTCAGAAGAATAAATCGTGTTCAAATTCAATGCGTGATAATCGACCGGAACCATGATTTTGTGAACGCTGCTCACATAGGCATGCACTGAAATATTCTGAGTTCGTAAGACTTGCTTTGCAATGGCACCGGCTACAACGCGGGCTATTGTTTCTCTCGCCGAACTTCTTCCCCCACCGCGATGATCACGCACACCGTATTTCGCATGCCAAGTATAATCGGCATGACCGGGGCGAAACACCTCTTTCAATTGATCATAATCGTCCGAGCGAGCATCTTTATTTTCAACTAAAAAAGCTATCGGTGCACCCGTTGAAACGCCTTGAAATACCCCCGACAACAATCGCACTTCATCACGCTCATCACGCTCTGTTGTGTAATTACTTTGCCCGGGTCTGCGTTTGTTTAATTCAAGTTGAATGAAATGTTCGTCAATGATTACTCCGGCAGGACAGCCATCAATAACGCCTCCAACAGCAACGCCGTGCGATTCACCGTAGGAGGTTAACTTGAATAAATTTCCGAATGTATTTCCTGCCATGTTAGTTCATCTTAACTCCGTCCACAAAGACGTGTTCTATGTTTGAATCTGCAAAGTAATAATAGAATTCAGCAAGTGATTGCATGGGCTTCGTTACAATAAACGAGGCGCGCTTTCCAACTGCAATACTTCCCAATTCATTGTCTAATTCCATTGCGTATGCGCCATTGAGGGTGGAAGCATTCACCACTTCCTCGGGTAACATACGCATGTGAATACAACCCAAACTGCCTACAAATTGCATGTTTCCGGTTGGGGAAGAACCTGGATTAAAATCACTGGCTAACGCGAAGGGCAATCCGGCATCTACCAATCTGCGTGCTGGTGTGTATGGAATTCGAAGGAAGAACGAACAAGCGGGTAATGCAACGGGCATGGTCGTTCCGGTTTGCAAGGCTTGAATATCATCGTCAGACAATTCCTCCAAGTGATCCACACTAAGTGCATTGCGTTCACAAGCGGCCTTCACCGCGCCTAAGATGGTAAATTGATTCACATGCATCTTTGCTCGTAAACCCAAAACTGCAGCAGCGTCTATAAGCGCATTCATTTGAGCGACGGTAAAATATCCGGTTTCACAAAATGCATCTACATAATCCGCCAGTTGCTCTCTCGCTACAGCAGGCAACACCTCTTTAATCATCAGTTCAACATACTCATCCGCCCGATTTGCAAAGTCTAAAGGCAAAGCATGCAGAGCTAAAAAAGTTCGTTTGATTTGAAGTGGATGGTTGTCTTTCAGCCGTTGAATTACACGTAACATTTTAAGTTCATTGGCTGCGTCTAAGCCATAGCCCGATTTGATTTCAACAGCTACACTACCCTGCTTCATCAGCGTATTTAGTCGCTCATATGCAGACTCGTACAATTCATCTTCAGACATGGCACCCAACTTAGCAGCTGAATTCAATATACCTCCGCCTCGTTTTGCAATATCATCATAAGATAAGCCTTCAATGCGATCTACAAACTCTTCTGCCCGTGATTGTGCAAAAACGGTATGAGTATGGCTATCGCAAAATCCGGGAAGAACCATTCTGTCTTCAATATCTATAATCTCTAAATCACGCCAATCTTCAATTCCTGGATATTCATTCATAGATCCCATGGCGGCAACAATCCCATCTTCAATGGCCAACCATGCGTTTTCAATAAACGGCAGTTCGCGCATCTGACTTCCCTTCACCAATCTCACTTCCTGAGAATGAACACCATAGAGGCGCTTGATATTTTTTATAAAAACTTTCATGCTTAACTAGCTCACATCTTTTATAAATTTGCCGTCCCGCGCCTATAGCTCAGTCGGTTAGAGCAACAGACTCATAATCTGTGGGTCCCTGGTTCGAGCCCAGGTGGGCGCACTACTTAAAGCCCTTTCGAGGGCTTTATTTTTTTTGCAGTGGAATTACTCGTTTGCCGCTCTTGTTTTCAACCACAAAATAATACCTTCCTGACGGCAGTTTTCCCAAATTCAAATTGAAAACCGACCATGTACCTTCTGTGACAAAGGTCCATTCATAATCCCACAACATCTGACCTGTTGCACTGTACAACCAGCAATAATTCGAACCATCTGGCGGGTAATCAGCTATTCTTACTTGAAATGAATCGGCAGAAGGCTGAGGAAAAACCACAACCGAATGATCACTCGGTTGAGCGTAGAACTTTTCAGACAACAACAAAAACGCTCGCCAAAAATCAGGAATGCCATAGCCCATAGAATCATTCGGCAAGGCATAGCAACTGGAACTTCGCTCAACTGCATCTTTGATTTCTAAATTAGTGGCCTTCGGAAACGCTTGCCACAAACACGCGCATAAACCTGCAATGATCGGAGAACTAAACGATGTCCCATTCCCACGTGATATGGTGCTATCCAATGCCGCAAATACGGTATGCTTGCCCATACCCATAACATTGGGTTTGACATAATCAATTCCCGGAGGTGCATAGCCCGAGAAGTTCGCGTGAATTCCATTGGCATCCACTGCACCCACGCACAACACATCTTTAGCATCAGAGGGCGCTGTAATTACTCGCCACGATGGATCATCACCGTTGTTCCCTGCTGAATTAACCACTAAGGTTCCTTTCAACTCACATATCTCAGCGGCTTGTGAAATACGAGTGGTCACTCCATTCATATCGGCAGGCTGATACGACATCGATTCCTCATCAAAAACCGAATAGCCTAGTGACGAGTTAATTACGTCAATACCTATGCTATCGGCCCATTCCGCAGCTTGAATCCAAGTGTCTTCCTCCAAACGAACTTCTTGCGAAGCGTCTTCTGTTCTAAACAAATAATAATTCGCATTAACACTGGTACCATACAAAGAATCAGGAATAATGCCTGCCATGTGGCTGAGTACAAACGTGCCGTGCGTAGCGTCTAGATATACATTCGGATTGTTGAATCGTAAAAAATCGTGAGTTTCAATGAGCCTTCCTTCTTGAAAAACTTTTTCCAAGGCCGGCAATTGATTGGCTAAGATGTAACCGGCGTCGAAAACAGCTATATCCATGTTCTCACCTTGAAATCCCATTTCATGCAAAAACTGTCCATTCAACATGGTTATTTGACGATCACTTTCCCCATAATCTATTCCGCCAACCACCTCTTCTCCTTGCTTCATTGCTCGGACATTCACCCAAGGAATCTCTGGTAATTTTTTAATTTGAAATACGCAATCTAAGCCAAGCACCTCGGCTCTCCAAGTGTCGGCCAATGAAGTGTCTATCAATTGAACCGTAATTGAATTAAACCATTTGCTTTTTAATAACACCTGCGAATTACCCAACTCAAGCACTTGATTGATGTAGTTCTGATTGACTGGAATATCCAGCGAATCAAAGCCAAGACCTTGTGATAGCCGACGATCAATGGCCTTCTGAGAGAGGTAGGTTGAGGGGTTTTGAAGCGTATGAGGCGAGTTTGCCTTATTTCTAAATTGAACAAAATACGTGTTTGCTGAAGTCTGAGTCCATGCGCTGAAACTCAAGAATACCGCAATCACAATTAATAAACTCCTCATTTCCCAGCAGCCTTTAATGTTCCGTTTTCGTAATTCTCTACTTTCTCAACACTGCCATCTAATTTGTAATATTTCTTTTCGCCGTGAAGTTTATCGTTTACATAAATGGCTTTGATTTTTACCAACTTAATTTCATTCGGAGCTTCCACAGGAACTTCGTCCTCTTCCACTGGTTGAGGATCTGGTTTCACATCGAAATACTCCGTGTAAGTGCCGTTTCGCTTGAAATCCTTGAACTCACATTCTGATTTGATTCGTCCGCTTGGGTACCGATCGGTATAAACCCCTGATTGCAAACGAGCCGAAATAATCACTCCTTTTTGAAAGACCAAAGAACGTTGCAAAATTCCTGATTCCGAATAATAATTCCACAAGCCATCTTGCTTACCCTCGTGGTATTTCCCTTCCTCCATTTTAATGCCGTTTGGCCAATTGCGAACATAATCGCCGTGTTTGAGATTGTCTTTGTAGTGCCACTTCATGAGCACTTTACCTTCTGGACTGTACTCTATGGAATGTCCGTTTAAAAAACCGTTTTGAAAATTGCGTTCAAACGATATTTTTCCATTTTCGAAATACGTAAGTGACGGCCCATTCAGCTCGTCGTTATGGTATTCTTCGGTGCGAAGCAAATTGCCTCCATCACCATAATAACTCCACTTTCCTTCTTTCAAACGTTTCCAGCTTCCGTCGATTTTCTTCCCCTCGTATCTACCCGTGCTTAGCACCGTTTTTCCATCTTCATGAAAATTGGTCACTTCATTCAGCGTTGAATCTTGAAGGTGGTTCACCTTCGACATGAGCTTACCGTTGTTCTGATAAAATTCAAATTCACCAAAGGGAACTCCGTTTTTAAATTGCCCCTTGTAATACATGACTTTCGGATTGGCCGCATACACGCGAATCCAAGTTCCCTCGCGCTTTCCAGCGCTATTGTATGCGTTGTAATCCTTTCCTTTTTCTCCTTTGGGAAACTCTTTTCCAGGTTGCGCCATTGCCGCAAAGGCCCACAAAAACACCATTAGGCTAGTCAAAAAATGTCGCATCATTGATTCGTTTATTTTTCAAACGGAAAATTAGGCCAAAAGAATCAATTATGTCGGAAAAGAAAAATCATTTTATTCAACCTCATAGATTCACTAAATTCGTCGGCAAAATTCAAACACATGAAAGTTACCGT
>Ga0172367_10002741_pt1 | contig 23760 bp, 27 predicted proteins | sample Lak10m_FD_114542 | JGI IMG/M metagenome (GOLD analysis project Ga0172367, IMG submission 114542) | Freshwater microbial communities from Kabuno Bay, South-Kivu, Congo - kab_022012_10m | ecosystem: Environmental > Aquatic > Freshwater > Lake | place: Democratic Republic of the Congo: South-Kivu... | reverse complement strand
GCCGGGTTGTTCCGCAAGACCAGCGGTGCGGTGAGTGTGTTGCAATCGGCGCTGCGCGGGTTTGAGCCGCACATCCAGGTTGCCCTGGTGTTCGGTTCCGTGGCGCGCGGTACGGCGTCCATCAACAGCGATGTGGATGTACTGGTGATTGGCGATATTGGGTTTGTCGAGATCGTCCAGGCCTTGCATCCTGCGCAGGATGCGCTGAAGCGGGAAATCAACCCGGTGGTGTATGCGGCGGATGAGTTTGTGCAACGGGTGCGGCAAGGCGACGGCTTTGCGCGTGAGATATTGGCCAACCCCAGATTGTTCTTGATCGGGAACGAAGATGACTTTGCAAAACTTGCTGGCGATACAGCGCCTGCTGCCCCATCAGCCGACGCGTGACGCAGTGTTGAAGCTGCTGGCCTCGGCTGCGCGCAATCTTGAAGATGCGCAGTTGCCAGCCTTGAGCGCGGACAACCGCTTTGACGCAGCGTACAAAACCATTATGCAGTGCGCGATGGTGGGGCTGTGGGCCAACGGCTACCGTACTTCGACCAGCCAGCCAGGGCATCACCAAACCGCCATCCAGAGCCTGCCGCTGACCATGCAATTGCCCAAGAATACGGTGATCGTGCTCGACGCCCTGCGCAAGCAACGCAACCTGAACGACTATGAAGGCGACCCGATTGCCGACAGTGCGCTGACCGCCTGTTTGACCGAAGCCGAAAAATTGCTGGCGCACACCCGGCAATGGCTTGCGACCCATCATCCAGAATTGATAGGTGACCAATGAGCGCCAGCCTGCACAAGGAAATCAGTTTCGAGAACGAAATCTGCGACCACCTCGCGGCGCACGACTGGCTATATGCCGAAGGCGATGCCAAGCAATACGACCGCGTCCGTGCCTTGTTCCCCGCCGATCTCATCGACTGGGTGCAGCAAACCCAGCCCAAGGCGTGGGAGGCGTTGAGCAAGAACCACGGCGCGGCAGCCGAGGCGGTGCTGTTGGATCGCCTGCGCAAATCGCTGGATGACCGGGGCACGCTGGATGTGTTGCGGCATGGGGTGGAGTTGCTGGGCTTGCGTCAGCCCTTGCAACTGGCGCAGTTCAAGCCCGCGCTGGCGATGAATGCGGAGACGGTAGCGAAATATCAGCAGAACCGCCTGCGCGTGGTGCGGCAGGTGCGTTATTCGCTGCATAACGAGAACGCTATTGACCTGGTGCTGTTACTCAACGGCATCCCGGTTGCCACGGTGGAGCTGAAAACCGATTTCACCCAGAGTGTGGAGGATGCGGTGGATCAATACCGCTTCGACCGCAACCCTAATGGTAGGTCGGGATTTATCCCGACAAACGGCAGTCGGGCTGAAGCCCGACCTACAGGGTTTACGGAACCGTTGTTGTCTTTTCCGCACGGGGCGTTGGTGCATTTTGCGGTGAGCAATGCCGAAGCACGCATGACCACCAGGCTGGAAGGCGCACGCACGACCTTTCTGCCTTTCAACCAGGGCGACAACGGCGCGGCAGGCAACCCGCCCAACGAGCATGGCCACCGTACCGCCTATTTGTGGGAAACGGTGTGGGCACGCGATAGCTGGCTGGAGATTATCGGCCGTTATCTGGTGGCCAAGCGCGATAGCAAGAAGCAGATTCAGCAGATAGTCTTTCCGCGTTTTCACCAACTGGATGCCACGCGCAAACTGCTATCGGCGGTGCTCAATGAAGGCGCGGGCGGCAAATACCTGATCCAGCATTCGGCAGGCTCGGGCAAAACCAATTCGATTGCGTGGACAGCGCACTTTTTGGCAGATTTGCACGATGCAGACCACAATAAGCTATTCGACACCGTGCTGGTGGTGTCTGACCGCAATGTGATGGATGCGCAGTTGCAGGGGGCGATTTTTGACTTTGAGCGCACCTCCGGCGTGGTGGCGACCATCAAGGGCGAAAGCGCAAGCAAGAGCGGCGAACTGGCGCAGGCGCTTTCCGGCGGCAAGAAGATTGTGGTATGCACCATCCAGACTTTCCCCTTTGCCTTGAAAGCGGTGCAGGATCTCGCCGCGACAGAGGGCAAGCGTTTTGCGGTGATCGCCGATGAGGCGCATAGCTCGCAGACCGGCGAGGCGGCGGCCAAGCTGAAAGAGGTGTTGAGCGCCGAAGAGTTGCAGGAGCTGAACGATGGCGGCGAGGTTTCCAGCGAGGACATCCTTGCCGCGCAAATGTCGGCGCGTGCGGCAGAGCGCGGCATTACCTATATCGCCTTTACCGCAACACCCAAGGCCAAGACGCTGGAACTGTTTGGCCGCCGCCAAAGCCAAGCTGTAGGTCGGGATTCATCCCGACAGCAAGAAGTCGGGTTAAAACCCGACCTACCGGAACCTTTCCACGTGTATTCGATGCGGCAAGCGATTGAAGAAGGCTTCATCCTCGACGTGCTGCAAAACTACACACCGTACAAGACCGCGTTCAGGCTGGCGCACAACGGGCAGGAGTTAAGCGAGGCCGAGGTGGAACGCAGCGCGGCGCTGAAAGGCATCATGCGTTGGGTGAAGCTGCACCCGTACAACATCAGCCAGAAGGTGCAGGTTGTCGTCGAGCATTTTCGCGATACCGTGGCGCCCTTGCTCAACGGCCGCGCCAAGGCCATGGTGGTGGTGAGCAGCCGTCTGGAGGCGGTGCGCTGGAAGCTGGCGATTGAAAAATACATTCAGTCGCAAGGCTACAAAATCGGCACGCTGGTGGCGTTTTCGGGCGAGGTGAACGACAAGGAATCGGGCACCGATGCCTATACCGAGACCAGCGCCACGCTCAACCCCAACCTGCGCGGGCGCGACATGCGCGAGGCGTTTGCCACGGACGAATATCAAATTTTGCTGGTGGCAAACAAGTTCCAGACCGGATTCGATCAACCTTTGCTTTGCGGTATGTATGTGGATAAACGGCTGGCGGGCATCCAGGCAGTGCAGACCTTGTCGCGCCTTAACCGCGCTTATCCGGGCAAGGATGCCACTTATGTGGTGGATTTCGTCAACGATGCCGAGGAAGTGCTGGCCGCTTTCAAGACCTATTACGCCACGGCCACACTATCGGACGTGACCGACCCGCATCTGGTCTATGACCTGCGCAGCAAGCTCGATGCAGCCGGATACTACGACGATTTTGAGGTGGATCGCGTGGTGGCGGTAGAACTCAACCCCAGCGCCAAACAAAGCGAACTGGCGGGCGCGCTGGAGCCGGTAGTGTCGCGCATTCTGCAACGCTACAAAATTGCGCTCGAACAACTGAAAACCGCTCAGGCCAGACAAGACAGCAAAGAAACCGAGCAAGCGCAGAACGCGTTGAATGCGCTGGTGCTGTTCAAGGCCGACATGGGCGCGTATTGCCGCCTTTATGCCTTTTTGTCGCAGATATTCGATTACGGCAATACGGCCATCGAAAAGCGTTATTGGTTTTTCAAGCGCCTGCTGCCGCTGCTGGAATTTGGTCGTGAGCGCGACGAGATCGATTTATCCAAAGTCATCCTGACCCATCATCACCTGAAAAACCTCGGCAAGAAAATCCTGCCGCTGAACGACCAGGGCGAATACCCCAAGCTCGATCCCATGAGCGATGCCGGCAGCGGCATGGTGCAGCAGAAGCAGAAAGCCTACCTCGCCGAAATCATCGCCACGGTCAACGAACTGTTTGAAGGTGATGTTTCCGAGAACGACAAGCTGGTGTATGTGAACGATGTACTCAAGGGCAAGCTGCTGGAATCTGACATTCTGGTGCAGCAGGCAGGCAACAGCACCAAACAGCAGTTTTCCGACTCGCCAGACCTGGCGCGGGAAATCATGAACGCGATCATGGATGCGCTGGCTGCGCACACTACGATGAGCAAGCAGGCGCTGGATTCCGATAAGGTGCAACGCGGCCTGAAGGATGTCTTGCTTGGGCCTGCGCAATTGTATGAATCGCTGCGGGAGCGAGGCGAAGCTCGGCCTGGTAGTTGATCAAGGATGAACCCGGAACACTTGCAATTGCTGGTCACCCGCGTCATGCCTTATGGCAAGTACAAAGGCCGCTTGATCGCCGACTTGCCCGGAAACTACCTCAACTGGTTCGCGCGCAAGGGATTTCCGCCAGGCGAGATTGGTATGTTGCTGGCGCTGATGCAGGAGCTGGATCATAACGGGCTGTCTTCGTTGCTGGAACCCTTGCGCCAAAAATGAGTAGTCGTCGCAAGGGGCTGGAGTTGGACGCTTTCTGTGTCTGGGATAACGAAACGCTAGTGCTGAATATTCTCGGCAGCCCCAGTGCCAAGCGGGATGCCATCGGCAAGCCGAAAGGCCGTCAGCTTTGCATAAGCGTGACCGCCGCACCGGTAGCGGGCCGGGCCACCGACCATATGGTACGGTTTCTGGCGGAGGCTTTTGACGTTTCGGTCGGCGATATCGAAGTGGTGTTCGGCAGGTACAACGTCAACAAGCAACTGCGTATCAAATCGCCGAAACAACTGCCGGCCGTCATCGCCAAACAGCTATCCCGCGAAACCAGAAATGCCTGACAGACTAAAAACGTCGTTTTTGTCGGTTTTGCTACGCATGGGATTTTTTAAACATATCCATACCAAACAATTGGTTAAGTAAATAACACCCGCTGGCATGCTGTTTGCAGAAGGTTGGACATCTCTGGTCATCACGGACACAGGCATTCCACCATGGCATCCCTCAGCAACAAGGTACAGGACGTTTTCAGCGAACCCGGCTGCGACAAGAACCAGGCCAAGGGCGAGAAGGAACGCAAAAAAGGCTGTACCAAGCAGTTGACTCCGGGCGCTGCGGCGGGCGGCTGTGCCTTCGACGGTGCCAAGATTGCGCTGCAGCCGATTACCGACGTGGCGCACCTGGTCCACGGGCCGATTGCCTGCGAGGGCAACGGCTGGGATAACCGCGGGGCGAAGTCTTCCGACTCCCTGCTCTACCGTACCGGATTCACTACCGACATCAACGAACTGGATGTGGTCTATGGCGGCGAAAAACGCCTGTACAAGTCCATCCGCGAGATTCTCGACAAGTACGATCCGCCAGCTATTTTCGTCTACCAGACCTGTGTGACTGCGCTCATTGGTGATGATATCGAAGCCGTGTGCAAGGCTGCCACCGCCAAATTCGGCAAGCCCATCATTCCCGTCAACGCCCCCGGCTTCGTCGGTGCCAAGAACCTCGGCAACAAGCTGGCCGGCGAGGCGCTGCTGGATTACGTGATCGGCACCGAAGAGCCGGAAACCACCACGCCATACGACATCAACATCATCGGCGAGTACAACCTGGCAGGCGAATTGTGGCAGGTGAAGCCGTTGCTGGACGAGCTGGGCATCCGCATCCTGTCGTGCATTTCCGGCGATGCCAAATACAAGGAAGTCGCCTACTCGCACCGCGCCAAGGCCGCGATGATGGTGTGCTCGAAGGCCATGATCAACGTGGCGCGCAAGATGGAAGAACGCTACGGCATCCCGTTCTTCGAGGGCTCGTTCTACGGCATCTCGGACATGAGCGAATCGTTGCGCCAGATTGCCAAACTGCTGGTGCAGCAAGGCGCGCCGGAAGATCTGCTGTCGCGCACCGAGAAAGTGATTTTCCGCGAGGAAACTCGCGCCTGGGAAGCGATCAACCATTACCGCAAGCGGCTGGAAGGCAAGAAGGTGTTGCTGATCACCGGCGGCGTGAAGTCGTGGTCCGTGGTGTCGGCGCTGCAGGAAGGCGGCATGGAAATCGTCGGCACCAGCGTGAAGAAATCCACCGCCGAGGACAAGGAAAAAATCAAGGAACTGATGGGCGAAGATGCCCATATGTTCGACGACATGCGCCCACGCGACATGTACGCGATGTTGAAGGACTCGCGCGCCGACATCATGCTGTCGGGCGGGCGCAGCCAGTTTGTCGCGCTTAAAGTGAAAATGCCCTGGCTGGACATTAACCAGGAGCGTCATCACGCTTATGCCGGGTATGTGGGCATGGTAGAACTGGTCAAGCGCATCGACCAGGCACTGTTTCACCCGGTATGGGAGCAAGTACGCAAGCCCGCGCCGTGGGAAGTTTCTACTCCCTCCCCCTTGATGGGGGAGGGCTGGGGAGAGGGTGCGTTGTCAACCGTAGCCCCCTCACCCCAGCCCTCTCCCACACGGGGAGAGGGAGCCGTAGTAGCAAAGGCCGCATGATGGCGACCGTCACCACCAGCCATAAAGCCTGCACCGTCAATCCGCTCAAAATGAGCCAGCCGATAGGCGCGGCGCTGGCTTTCATGGGCCTCAATCACTGCATGCCGACGCTGCATGGATCGCAGGGCTGCACGTCGTTCGGGCTGGTGCTGTTTGTGCGCCATTTCCGCGAAATGATCCCGATGCAAACCACCGCGATGAACGAGGTGACGACTATCCTCGGCGGCATGGACAACATCGAGCAGACCATCATGAATATCTGGGAGCGCGCCAAGCCGGATGTGATCGGCCTGGCCTCCACCGGTCTCACCGAAACCAAGGGCGACGACGTCGACGCATACTTGAAGTTGATTTACAAGAAACATCCGGAGATTGCTGATTTAAAAGTTATTTATGTTTCGACGCCGGACTATCAAGGCGCATTCCAGGATGGCTGGAGCAAGGCCGTAGTCCGCATCGTGCAAGAGTTTGCGACACCATGCACCGTCAAACAACTGGACCGCGTCAACGTGCTGCCGGGTTCTCACCTGACGCCGGGCGACCTCTACGAGATCCGCGAAATCATCGAATCGTTCGGCCTCAGCCCGGTATTCATCCCCGACGTTTCCGGCTCGCTGGATGGTCATATCCCGGAAGACTTCACGCCGACCACGCTGGGCGGTACCACGCTGGAACAATTGCGCACCATGGGCGCGGCCCGGGCGACCATCGCCATCGGCGAACAAATGCACTCCGCAGCCATCGAGCTGGAAATGAAAACCGGCGTTCCGTCCACCGTGTTCGACCGCCTCACCGGACTGGAAGCCAACGACAAGCTGATGCAGCACCTGTCTGCGCTATCCGGAAAACCGGTACCGCAAAAATATCGCCGTCAGCGCAGCCAGTTGCAGGACGCCATGCTGGACGCGCACTTCTTTACCGGCGGCACCAGGATCGCCATCGGCGCCGAACCCGACCTGCTGTTCTCGCTAGGCAGCATGCTGGCGGACATGGGCTGTGAAATCGCCGCCGCCGTGACCACCACCCACTCGCCTATCCTGGAAAAACTTCCCGCCGAAGAAGTGCTGATCGGCGACCTGGAAGACCTGGAAGCCCGTGCCAAGGACTGCGACCTGCTGATTACCCACTCGCATGGACGGCAGATGGCTGCGCGCCTGGACATCCCTTTCCTGCGCTACGGCGTGCCGACCTTCGACCGCCTGGGTGCGGCGCACAAGGTCACCGTAGGTTATCGCGGCACCATGGAGTTCGTCTTTGAGTTGGGCAACACCTTTCTCGCCGACGAGCACGAAGTTACCCCCGCCACCTGGACCAACAGCAGCGAGGCAAGCAGCTGCGTCTCCGGCGGCAGTTGCAACAGTTGCCAGGGCACCACCGATGCGGATCATCCGCAGGTTGCGTTTAGTTAAACCACGAAAGGATAACAGTATGAAAGTCGCATTCGCCACGCAAGACCTGAAACGGGTCGACGCCCATTTCGGCTGGGCCAAGAACATCGCCATTTATGAACTGACACCGACGGGGTCCACCTTCATCGAGGCCGTGCAGTTCGACGGCGACCTTCAGGAAGACGGTAACGAAGACAAGCTGGCGCCCAAGATCGAAGCTATCAAGGATTGCGCCCTGCTCTACGTCGCCGCCATCGGCGGATCTGCCGCGGCGCGCGTCGTCGCCAACAAGATCCACCCGGTCAAGGTGAGCGGACCGGACGACATCGCAGAAACCTTGGTCAAGCTACAGGACGTGCTCAACGGTACGCCGCCGCCCTGGCTGCGCAAGGCGCTGATGAAGGATCAGGAACGCGTTCTCGATTTCGAGGATGAAGCAGTTTAATTAACCGCGGGGAACACGGGGAGTGCTTGAAAACGCTTTAGGTTTCCCCGTATCCCAGTGGTTCAAAAGCATTAAATTTTAGGAGACATCATGTCAGCCACCGCTACAGCAGTTGCCGAGACCACCACAGACCCGTGGGAATCGCCCTTCGTCATCGAACTCGTCAAGCAATGGCGTGCGCAGGACACTCACGGGGCCTGGGAAGGCAAAAGCAATGCAGATCTTCTTGCGCCCTACATCATCACCAAGGAACAACGCCGCGAAATGCCGATTATCGGCGACCCGGACCCGGAAACCATCTGGCGCCTTGAGTTGTTTTACAACGCCGTCGGCCTCGCTATCGAACGCGAAACCAAGATCATGGTCGCGCCCATGATGAAGATGCACCACGAAGGTTTCGGCAAGATGATTCTCACCGCTGGCCGGCTGGTAGTGGTCAACAAGCATCTGCGCGACGTGCACCGCTTTGGCTTCGAGACCATGGAAAAGCTGGCGGCCGAAGGCGAAAAGCTGGTTGCTGCATCGGTTGAGATGATCAAGAAATTCCCGGAAGTAGCGAATTACGGTTAAAGGATTTTAACCACGGGGAACACGGGAAAATCAACAGAACATTTTTTGTTTTGTTTGGTTTTTCCCGTGCTCCCCGTGGGCCAAAAAGCAGTTTGTATTAAATCAGGAGCGAGCAATGAGCGATATCGATACCATCAAGGCCGAGGTCAAGAAACTCAACGGCCAGGCCACACAACTCAAGATGGATCTGCACGATCTGTCGGAAGACCTGCCCACCGGCTGGGAAAAAATCCCTGAAATCGCGGAAAAAACTTTTACCGCTTATCAACAACTGACAGAAGCCCGCAAGAAGCTTGCGGCAGCTGGAGGCTAACATGGCATATACCGTCACACTACCCAGCGGCGTCGAATGGACACCGCAATTCGCCGAACATATCGAGGAAGAAAAATGCATCGGTTGCGGCCGCTGCTTCCGCGTATGCGGGCGCGATGTACTGCAACTGGTCGGCATCAATGATGAAGGCGAACGTATCACCGTTGCATCGGAAGATGACGACGATGACGAATACGAAAAAAAGATCATGACCATCGCCCACCCGGAAAACTGCGTCGGCTGCGAAGCCTGCTCCAAGATCTGCCCCAAGAAGTGCTACACGCACGCACCGGCCGCAGTTTAAGCGCGTAAAATCCCGGCATGAACTCGTTAGCGCCATCCCCCATAGCCATCCCTGTCCGCATGAGCGATCATGCGGACAATCGGATGGACGAATTTGACGATCTGGTTGACCTGCTGACGGATCACCAGCGCGAAGATAGCGATGAAATGCGCGAGCTTGTGGTATTCGTCGTCAACGCATGCATGGGCGACAACCACTTGTGGCAGGACATGGGACTACCGCACCGCATGGCGCTCAATGAACTCATGCAGAAGAACTTTCCATCACTTGCGGCCAAAAATACCGGCAACATGAAATGGAAGAAATTCTTCTACAAGCAGCTGTGCGAACGCGCCGATATTTTCATCTGCAAATCGCCCTCTTGCGGCGTTTGCATCGACTACGACAAATGCTTTGGGTCGGAGGAAGCGTCCTCCTGACATCATGATCCCGGAGCCTGCGGCGCTGCAAACCATACGCGCCTATCACCAACGCAGCAAACATCGCTTCGAGGCATATGCCCCCGGCCCCGGCACACTGGACTGGGATGCCCAACCGGCGCCGTTCAGGGATTTTCAAGGAGCAGTCAGCATCCCCTTGCCCAGCCTGGCAGATGCCTTGCAAAACCCGCCGCTCGCCACTGCACTACGCCAGCCGTTTTCCTCGCTTGGGCAATCGGCTAACGTCATCGAACCCGGCTTGGATGCGCTGGGCGTATTGTTCCAGCTGGCGCTCGGCATCACCGCGTGGAAATCGTACGGGCCTGACCGCTGGGCGGTTCGCGCCAATCCATCCAGCGGCAATCTGCATCCGGTCGAAGGCTATCTCTTCCTGCACGGCATGACTGGATTGAGTGACGGCTTGTATCACTATTGCCCGGACAGTCATGCGCTGGAACTGCGCGCCGAATTCGACGCCATCGATGGCCCGCCGCAAATGCTGATCGGGCTTTCCAGCGTCATGTGGCGCGAAGCCTGGAAATAGGGGGCGTCTCAGAAAACGGATCGTAAAGTACGCTAGGCGCCCAGTTTGGGGGCTGGCCGAAAAGGGAGGTGGCCCCGGGAAACTGGACAGGGGGATGAGTGATAACCCCGCTTTCACAAGCGACCGCGCAAGCGGTCGTCAATTCGTAACCCGCCGGGGCGCTGCTGTCCACGGGGGCCGAGCCTCCGGTTTTCTGTTGGAGCACCTACAGCAACGGCGCCAACGGGTTCAACGTGTTGTCAGCCAGTTCCGTGCGAACTCGCTCGCGGGCGCCGGGCGTCCGAAATGGAATCCCTGGGCAAGACGACACCCCATGGCCAACAATGCGTTTGCTTGTTCAACCTGCTCCACCCCTTCGGCCAGGGTTTCCAGTTCCATGCTCCTCCCCATCGCTATGATCGCCCCGACGATGGAGTGGTCATTTCTGTCGGCAAGCATGTCACGCACGAACGATATGTCGATTTTGAGCTTGTTAACGGGGAAACGTTTGAGGTAGGTGAGCGAGGAATAACCGGTTCCGAAATCATCGATCGAGAGCGCGAAGCCGGCTGCGGCCAGCGTTCGCGTGATTTCCACGGCGCGGTCGGGATCCCGCATCATGCCGCTCTCGGTCAGTTCGAGCTCGATACGGGCGGGGGCGGTACCATTTTCCCGGGCGATCCGGAGCACGGTGTCGACGAAGCCGTCGTCTTCCAGTTGCCGTGCGGAAACGTTGACCGCCACTTTCCCGGGCAGCGCGAGACCCGCGGTTTCCCACTGTCGAATCTGGCGGCACGCCGCCGCCAGCGCCCATTCGCCAAGCGGAACGATCAGGCCGCGCTCTTCCGCGATCGGCACGAAATCGGCGGGACTTAGGGTGCCCCATTCCGGATCCGTCCAGCGCGCCAGCGCTTCGGCGCCGATCAGGGCGCCGCTCGACAGGTTGACCTGCGGCTGATAGTGCAGGTGCAGCCGCTCCTCATGCAGCGCCTTCTCGAGACGATGGGCGATCAGCAGCCGGCGGGCCAGTTCGTCTCCCATCTCTGCACGGTAAAAGCGGTGCCCGCCGCCACTGCCTTTGGCGCGGTACATGGCGATGTCCGCGTGCTTCATCAGTTCCTCTGCGGTTTTTCCGTCCTCGGGAAATATCGCGACACCGATGCTGGCCGACACCGTGAATCCCGGGTTGCCCGCGGTCACCGGGGCCTCCAGCGCTTGGGCGATGCGCTCGGCGATCCGTGTGGCGGCTTCACCGGAATCGGAGGCGATGATCACGAACTCGTCGCCGGACAGGCGTGCGAGCGTCTCCTCTTCGCGCAGGGCTTGACGAAAGCGCCGCGCCACTTCCACGAGCACGCGGTCGCCGGCATCGTGGCCGAGGGTATCGTTGATCTCCTTGAAACGGTCCAGATCGAGAAAGAGCAGCGCGAGCCGATGATTGCGCCTTTCGGCGGCCGCCAGTTCATGCCGCAGGCGATCCATGAACAGGGCGCGGTTGGGCAATTCCGTCAAGGGGTCGAAGAAGGCCAGCTGTTCGATCCGCGTCTCGGCCGCCTTGCGCTCGGTGATGTCCTGCACCGTGCCTACCGCTTTGCGGGGGGCGTGCGCGGCATCGAATTCGATCTGCGCGCGCTCCGACACCCAGCGTGTTTCTCCGCCCACGAGAATGCGGTGCCGGAGATGGTAGGGGGCGCCCGCGAGCGCGGCCTGCCAGGTGGCATCCACCATCTCCCGGTCATCCGGGTGCACGCAGTCGAGGAAGGTCTCGTAACTGATGGCCGCATCCATGGCGACGCCGAAAATCCGATAGGCTTCCGGCGACCATGTCAGGCTTCCATGAGGGAAATCGAGCCGCCAGCTTCCGATGTGGGCGATTTCCTGGGCGCGCAGCAACGTCGCCTCGCTCTCGCGCAGGGCCTCCTGCAGGCGGGCCTGCTCTGTCATGTCCTCGACGATGACCAGCAGACGGGCTTCTTCTTCTTCTTCTTCTTCTTCTTCCGCAAGGCGGATGCCAGTCAACGTCACCCGCACGGGGATCGCCTCACCAAGCGGGGCCTTGCCCATGTGGAGAAGCAGATCGCGCTTGACGGCGCCGGATTCGCGCACCTCGCGCAAGTGGGATTCGATGCCCTCGGCGTGGATCAGCGCCGTGAGCGGGCGCCCGTGCGCTTCCTGCTCGCGAAGACCGAAACGCTGGGCAAAGGCGCGGTTGATGGAAATGACCGTGAAGTCGGCGGTCAGCACCGCCAACCCGTCGGGAATCGCGGAAAACACGAGCTCGGCATATTCCCGCAGGGACAGAACCGTCCGGCGGTCGGCCTGGGCATAGGTGTCCATCGCCAAGCCCATGTCGAGCAGCACGATCTTGAGCAGGGATTGGAGCGTGGAGATGCAGCGATGATGGTCGCCGCCCAGGCGTTGCCAGATTTCGGGCAGCAGGTCGACAAGGTACTTGGCGTAGGCGCCGAGGTACCACTGTGTCTCCAGGCCGATGCGTTGATGCGCGATGCCGACGCGCAGACGGTGGCGCACATAGGCGTCGCCGTAGTCGCCGGCGGTAAGGGTGGCGAAGTACTGGGCTTGGGTCTGCTTCAGGCGCTCGAGCGTTTCTTCATCCGGGATGAAGCGCCGGATCTGCGCGAACCGCAACATATGATCGTAGAAACGTCGGACGAACTCCGGCCCCAGGTCGGAAAGCGCTTCGTGGAGATCGCGCAAGCGGGCGACATCGTCTTCGGTGAATTCGAGAAATGCCTTGCGAATGGCCATGCCCGCGTCGTCCAGGCCGAGCGCGGCCATTATCTGCCCGACCATTTCTTCGACCGGCTTCATGTTGCCTGCCCTCGCCGCCACCCACTCGGTCGACACAAAAGTGCTTGCTTGCTTGCTTGCTTGCTTGCTTGCTTGCTTGCTTGCTTGCTTGCGCAAGGTTTTTGCCAATTCACTGTTCTTGTTCTTCATGGACTCATCCGATTGCATGCCGGCGGCGCGCCGAAGGTCTCGCAGAACATCCGGTACAAGTGCCGCTCCAGCAGGCGCCATTGCTGTTGAACCGTGCGGAACCGCACCTTCGCCCTGCCTCCCGCCAGGCAGGCCGAAAGCTGAATATTACCACTGCCGCCCCGCAGATGATCGGAAAGGCGCTTGCGCAGGTCGCGCGTCGAGCCGATGTACACGACCGGGGTCCGGTCGATACTGATCGGCTCGGCATTGCAGCGGTCCTCCGCACCGCCTTGCGGACAGTGGGGTGCCCGTATCTCATAGACGCCTGGCTGGGGTGGAACTTGCATCGCCAGTGCCGGCAGACTCATAGGCAGCAACGGGGAGAACCCTTCCGTCGCCGACTGATAGTCCTCGCCTGCCGCCCGTCGACGGCTGTCGGGAATCGCGAGTTGATGTCGGATCGCCGCGATCGATCGTCTTGAAAGGGTGGCGCCATATTGCCTTTCCAGAAGCGCTGCCAACTGTGCGTCGGACCACGGGCGCCCAATCTCGCCAGCAAGGAGCAGGTTTCTCTCTTCTTTTACCATGAACTCGATTCGATGACAATGCACTTGTCGTTCGCCGGGAAGAAGACTGGCAAGGGGCAGCGTCCTGCCGTCGGGCAGCGTGCATGCGAGGCGGCGCACCAACCGGGATATGCGCCCGGGGTCGGCGACCATGGGCAAGCTGGCGCAGGCAGTCAGAAACCTTGACACGCCTGCCTGCGTCAATGGGGCGAGGGCGAGGGGATAGCCTGTGACGAGAAAATCGCGTTGCATGTCCAGCAAGGCAGTCATCAATGCGTGCGTGAGGCGATTACGGCTATTGACGAGCCGTAAGCGATGCAGCAGCGCGATGTCGCCATCAGGATGGGTGTCAAACGCGCGAAGACGGTCGAGCGCGGCTTCGTCGAAGCGATATTCCCGGGCGAAAGCAGAAGCGCGGTAGATGAAGCTTGGGCGATCATTGTCAGCGACGAACCTGCCGAGACTGGAAGTTGGGAAAAAAGAAGCAGATGGCGACTGCTCGACGTTCGCCCCGGCGAGAAGTCCGCATGTCACCCAGGAAGCGGACTGGTAACGCGGCGAGCCTTCGATGGTCTCGATGGTGCGCTGATAGGCCCTCAGGGGCTGGCTGAGACATCGGGCGAGAACGATTTTTCCGAGCACAGCGGCATCCGGCCGATTGATTTTGAATGGCATGGTTCTTGTGGATGGGGCGTTAAGCCGGTTGCAGCTGCCGCAGCGGCCTGAACTTGCCCGCGCCGATCTTGGCGCTGCTGCGCCAGAGGTAATCGCCGGTCAGGTTGATGTGCTCCCAGCCGAGCGGCGACAGGTACTGCAACAGGCCGTCATCGACGGTCTGGCCGTGGCCACGCAAGGCGTTCGCGGCCCGTTCCAGATAGACCGTGTTCCACAAGACGATAGCCGCCGTCACCAGGTTGAGGCCGCTGGCCCGGTAGCGTTGCTGCTCGAAACTGCGGTCGCGGATTTCGCCCAGCCGGTTGAAGAACACGGCACGCGCCAGCGCGTTGCGGGCTTCGCCCTTGTTCAGCCCGGCGTGCACGCGGCGGCGCAGCTCGACGCTTTGCAGCCAGTCCAGGATGAACAGCGTGCGCTCGATGCGGCCTAACTCGCGCAGGGCGACCGCCAAGCCGTTCTGGCGTGGGTAGCTGCCGAGCTTTCGGAGCATCAGCGAGGCTGTCACCGTGCCCTGCTTGATCGAGGTGGCCAGCCGCAGGATTTCATCCCAATGGGCGCGGACGTGTTTGATGTTGAGCGTGCCGCCGATCATGGGCTTCAGCGCGTCATAGGCGGCGGCGCCTTTCGGGATGTAGAGCTTGGTGTCGCCCAGGTCACGGATGCGCGGCGCGAAGCGGAAGCCCAAGAGGTGCATCAGCGCAAAGACGTGATCGGTGAAGCCCGCCGTGTCGGTGTAGTGCTCTTCGATCCGTAGGTCGGATTCGTGGTACAGCAAGCCGTCGAGCACGTAGGTCGAGTCGCGCACGCCGACGTTCACGACCTTGGTGTGAAACGGCGCGTACTGGTCGGAGATGTGGGTGTAGAACGTCCGCCCTGGGCTGCTGCCATATTTCGGGTTGATGTGGCCGGTGCTCTCGGCCTTGTTTCCGGTTCGGAAGTTCTGGCCATCCGACGATGACGTGGTGCCGTCGCCCCAATGCTCGGCGAACGGGTGGCGGAACTGCGCGTTGACCAGCTCGGCCAGCGCCGTCGAATAGGTGTCGTCGCGGATGTGCCAGGCTTGCAGCCAGGCCAGCTTGGCGTAGGTCGTGCCAGGGCAGGACTCCGCCATCTTGGTCAGGCCCAGGTTGATCGCGTCGGCCAGGATGGTGGTCAGCAGCAGATTCTTGTCCTTGGCCAGGTCGCCCGATTTCAGGTGCGCGAAGTGCCGGGTGAAGCCCGTCCATTCATCCACCTCCAGCAGCAATTCGGTGATCTTGACGTGCGGCAGGATCATCGCCGTCTGGTCGATCAGTGCCTGCGCCGTATCGGGCACCGCCGCGTCGAGCGGCGTGATCTTCAGGCCGGACTCCGTGATGATCGCGTCCGGCAGCTCGTTGGCCAGCGCCATGCGGTTGACGGTGGCGAGCTGCGTTTCCAGCAGCGTCAGCCGTTCATGCAGGTACTGGTCGCAGTCGGTGGCCACGGCCAGCGGCAATTCACGGGCCTGCTTGAGGCTGGCGAATTTCGCGGGCGGCAGCAGGTAGTCCTCAAAATCCTTGAACTGGCGCGAGCCTTGCACCCAGATGTCGCCGGAACGCAGCGCGTTCTTTATCTCCGACAGCGCGCACAGCTCGTAGTAACGCCGGTCGATGCCGGCGTCGGTCATCACCAGCTTCTGCCAGCGCGGCTTGATGAAGTCGGTCGGCGCGTCCGCAGGCACCTTGCGGGCGTTGTCGCTGTTCATGCCGCGCAGCACCTCGATAGCGTCGAGCACGTCCTTGGCGGCGGGCGCGGCCCGCAACTTGAGCACGGCGAGGAATTCCGGCGCGTAGCGGCGCAGCGTGGCGTAGCTCTCGCCGATGCGATGCAGGAAATCGAAGTCCTCGGGCTGAGCGAGCTTCTGCGCCTCGGTCACGCTTTCGGCGAAGGCATCCCAGGACATGACGGCCTCGATGGCGGCGAAAGGATCGCGGCCAGCTTGCTTGGCCTCGATCAGCGCCTGGCCGATGCGACCGAACAGCCGCACCTTGGCGTTGATCGCCTTGCCGGACGCCTGGAACTGCTGCTGATGCTTGTTCTTGGCGGCGTTGAACAGCTTGCCCAGGATGCGGTCGTGCAGGTCGATGATTTCGTCGGTGACGGTGGCCATGCCCTCGATGGCGAGCGCCACCAAAGTCGCGTAGCGGCGCTGCGGCTCGAACTTGGCCAGGTCGGCGGGCGTCATCTGGCCACCCTCGCGGGCGATCTTGAGCAGGCGGTTCTGGTGAACCAGCCGCTCGATGCCGAAAGGAAGATCGAGCGCTTGCCAGGCTTTGAGGCGTTCGATGTGTTCGAGCATGTGGCGGGAGTTCGGCTTAACCGGTGATTGCCGCAGCCAGGCTAGCCAGGTCGTCTTGCCGTTGTCCCGGCGTTTCAGCAGATCGTCGAGGCGGCGGCGATGCGCGTCCGATAGCGGCTCGGCCAAGGCGTCGTATATCCGCCGGTTGGCGCGAGTGATTGCTTCGGCACAGATACGTTCGATGACGCCAGCCGTTGGAAGGAGAACACTCTTTCGGCGCAGGCTGTCCACCAAGGTCGAGGCCAGCACAATGCCCTTGTCGGTTTGCCATGCCAGTTCATCAAGGCTGTACACACTGGGGCGGTAGTGCCGCGTTGTGAACGGCTGGAAGCCAAAGACGGATTGCAATTCCAGAAGGTGCTCGCGGCGTGTTTCAGCCCGCTGGCCGTAATCCGCCCAAGCTTCGAGTGGCACCTTCAATTGCGTGGCCACCAGACGCAGCAACGGCGGGAACGGTTCCTCGTCCAGCGCAAGCATCACACCGGGATAGCGCATGTAGCAGAGCTGCACGGCGAAGCCCAGCCTGTTGGCTGGGCCACGCCTCTGCCGGATGATGGAGAGGTCGGTTTCGCTGAACGTGTAGTGACGGATCAACTCATCCTTGGTGTCCGGCAATGCCAGTAGGCTTTCGCGCTCGGCGGCGGACAGGATCGAACGGCGGGGCATGCGGTTTCCTTCTTCTTGAAAACGTAGGTTTGTGAAAAGCCCGCCAAGGCGACCGGCGCGGCACGGGAAATCAAGGCATTGCGATTCTCGAAAATAGTTCTTGAAATTCTATTCTTGATTGCATATCATCTCAACGAGTTTCGATAAGAAAGGATGCCCATGCGACCGTCTGTTGTGCTTGACATGAAGCGAAGCGCAGTGCGTGAAGCGGTAGGCCGCTTTCGCACCGCGAACCCGCGCGTCTTCGGTTCGGTGCTGCATGGCACCGACCGGGATGGCAGCGACATCGATCTGCTGGTCGATGCGCTGCCCGGTGCCACGTTGTTGGACTTGGGCGATTTGGAAGAAGAACTGAAATCGCTGCTCGGCGTTGACGTCGATCTGCTGACACCCGGCGATCTGCCGCCGAAGTTCCGGGCCAAGGTGCTCGCGGAGGCGCAACCGGTATGAGCGAAAACCGACTGCCCGATTACATCGACCACATCCAGCAAGCCGCAACCGATGCGCGCAGCTTCGTGGAAGGGATAGCCAAAGATGATTTCTTGGCCGACAAGCGCACCCAGCAGGCCGTCATCATGAGCCTGATCGTCATTGGCGAGGCCGCCACGAAGGTGATGGATGGCTATACCGACTTCACCCAGGCGCACGCCGAAGTGCCGTGGCGCAGCATGCGCAATATGCGCAATCGCATGGCCCACGGCTATTTCGACATCAACCTCGATGTGGTGTGGGAAACGGTACAGGAATGGCTGCCGGCGTTGCTCCAGCAATTGCCCGCCGTGCGCCAGGATGCCGACGATGAAGGCCGCAACGGTATGGTATGGAACCATGATCCTTGATCCTCTGTTGATCGCCCCCCACCCTTGCAATGCCGCCTGCCGCAGCGAGCGCGACGACAAGAAGCTCTGGCAGGCGTCGCTGCGCATGGAGCAAGCGCTGTGGCCGGAAGAATTCGAGCGGATGACCCGAGAGGTCGAAGAAGCCCTGAGGGAAGCCGACGACCCCAACGCCAAGTCCTACACCCACGAAGAAGTCATGCAGGCGATGCAGGAACGTATCGACCGGGCGCGAGACAAGCCATGTTGATCGGCTATGCGCGTGTCTCGACTCAGGATCAGAACCTGGAGCTGCAACGCGAAGCCTTGACCAAGGCTGGATGTAAGAAGGTCTTCGAGGACAAGGTGAGTGGCACGCGGGCAAACCGGCCCGGCTTAGCCAAGACGCTCGAAATGCTGCGCGAGGGCGACACACTGGTCGTCTGGAAACTCGACCGGCTAGGCCGGTCGGTCAAGCAACTGGTCGATCTGGTCGGCGATCTGCACAAGCAAGGCGTCCAGTTCAAGAGCCTCACCGATTCCATCGACACCGGCACACCGTCCGGTCGCTTCTTCTTCCACGTCATGGCCAGTCTTGCCGAAATGGAGCGCGAGCTGACCGTCGAGCGCACCCGCGCCGGACTGGAAGTCGCCAAGCAGCTCGGCCGCAAGGGCGGTCGCAAGCCGAAGATGACCGACAGCAAGATCGAATCGGCCAAGAAGCTGCTGGCCAGCGGTGTGCCGCCCAAGGACGTGGCCAAGAACCTCGGCGTGTCCATTCCGACGCTCTACCGCTGGGTTCCTGCTTCAGCGCAGGCTTAGCGTACTTTACGATCCGTTTTCTGAGACGCCCCCAAATATGGCGAACGTGCTTTCCGCTACTGCCAGCTGGATACTGGCCATGCCGTAGGCGCCCTGAGCTACGCCGCCGCCCTGCTTGGCTGGCCGCTCACCGAACAGCCCCGGGTTGCGACAGCAACACTGGCTCAGTGGCTGGGCCTGGATCGCGCCGAAGACTTTACTGCTGGCCGCCAGCCTTACACCGAGCTGGAAGAAGCCGAAACCCTGCTCTCGCTGACCTCTCAAGCCGTCGATTGGGCATGGCTGGAACAGGCCGTTACCACGGCACGCTGGCACGGCAAAGCCAGCGCCATCGACCGGCATCCGATGTATCGCTGGCCGGTCATCGACGAGGTTGCTGCTGCCAGCCGCCGGCAAGGCGCTACGCCGCCTCAAATGCCGCTCGATGCGGGATTGTCGGCGGTGGAAACCGGCCGGGATATGGCAGCCGCCAGCATCATCCTGCAACGCCGCAGCGCGCAACGCTTCGACGCACGACATGTCATGCCTGCGCAGGATTTCTACGCCTTGCTGGATGCCGCCCTGCCGCGCGACCACGCGCCTTGGGATGCGCTTGCCGCAACGCCGCGCATCGCACTGGCGTTATTCGTTCACCGCGTAGAAGGCCTCACCCCCGGCCTCTACTTGCTGCCCAGAACCCCGTATCTAGCCACATTGCTGAATGCCCGGCTTGATGCGCGTTTCCTGCGCCAACCGGTGGAAGACGCGCCCGCCCGGCTCGGGCTGCAATTACTGATCGCGGCGCCGGCAGGTGAACTGCATCGTACTTCCCGTAGCATCAACTGCCATCAGGATATTGCATCGAATTCCTGCTTCGCCCTCGGCATGGTGGCCGAGTTCGACAGCCCGCTCGCACGTGATCCTTCCATCTACCGCGACCTCTACCGTGAAGCCGGGCTGATCGGGCAAGTGCTCTATCTGCATGCCGAAGCACTCGATTTGCGCGGCACCGGCATCGGCTGCTATTTCGACGATCCGTTTCACGAATTGCTGGGCTTGCAAGGCGATACCCTGCAAAGCCTTTACCACTTTACGGTGGGCTTGCCGCTAGACGACAGCCGCATCGAAACCACCATTACTTACGATCTGGAGATGTCATCATGACGACCGCCTTTCAGCGCATCAATCCGGCACAGGCCGCCGACCAGATTAGACGCTCGCGTGCCGGCCTTACCACGCTCGCGCTGTTCGATACCCGCGACGAGGCGAGCCACCACAAGTCCCACATCAAGGGAGCGGACCACCTGACCGAGCGCAATTTCGGCAACGTCGTTGCGACCCTGCCGAAAAACATCCCGGTGATGATCTACTGTTATCACGGCAACGCCAGCCAGGTCTATGCGGGCATGTTCGCCGATTTTCGTTTCAACGAAGTCTATAGCGTGGATGGCGGCTACGAGGCATTGGCTCCAGTCCTGCCGGACCCGCCGACCCTGGGACTGCAATCCAGCCCGGCATTGGTCGAATTCATCACGCAATATCATTTCGAGCCCGGCAACCTCGACAGCCCATGGGATCACGCCCTGACCCCGCTGATGCGCGCCGCGCTGCTCGGACGCGACGATCTGGCAGAAGAGCTGATGGCTCACGGCGTCAACATCCACCTGCGCAACAGCGACGGCAACAACGCCCTGTGGCTGGCCTGCGTCTCCGGCAATGCCGATCTGGTGCAGCGCCTGATAGCCGCCGGCATCGACCTCGACAATCGCAATGCCACCGGCGCCACCACGCTGATGTACACGGCATCGAGCGGCAAGCCGGAGATGATGAAGCTACTGCTGGCGGCTGGCGCCGACCCCTATATCCGCACCGACGACGACTATCTGGCGGTCGAACTGGCTGCGACCGAGGAGTGCCTCAGGCTTTTACGACAAACGGCTGATTGAAGCCGCCGAATGGTTGGGCGGCAAATTGGCGCATGCCTTATCATGCACGGCGCACTGGCGGGCGGTCATCCTGCCGCCCGTTAAGAGCCTATTGCAGACATTCAACACGATAAGGATAGAAAAATGAAAGTTTCACATTTCCTGCTGGCAGCTATTTTAACCTCCGGCCATGCCATGGCTGCCGATAGCGATGCCAAGACTGCCGTCGGCGGTGGCGTCGGTGCTGTTGCAGGCACGGCAATCGGCCAGGCGGTCGGCGGAAAAACCGGTGCCGTCATTGGCGGTGCAGTAGGCGGCGGTGTCGGCGCGGCAGTCACCACCAAGGGCAGCGGTCAGACCGGGGCAGTCGTCGGCGGTGCAGCAGGCGGCGCAGCCGGCGCGGCAGTCGGCCAATCCATGGGTGGCAAGACCGGCGCTGTGGTCGGTGCCGGCGTCGGCGGTGCAGCCGGTTCGGTCATTGGCAAGAACGTCACGGAAACCACGCCCAAGACCACGGAAAAAGTCGTGGTACACGCCACTGGGATCGTAAAAGCAAGCAGCGACGGTCATCACCACCACAAAAAGAAAAAACGCCACGGGCATGATAAGCAGGACAACTGGAAACATGGCAAAGGGCACGACCGCCACGACGACTAAGTCTTCAACCCGACAAAAAACCCCGCGATGCGGGGTTTTTTGTTTTCGATGCACGTACCGTAACGTTTACACAAAACTCAATACTTCTACCGTCACATCCTCATCCCCCAGGATCGCCTGACAGGCCAAACGCGACTTGGAGCCTACGCCAACCACGGCATCCAGTTTTTCGTTTTCCGCACGCTGAATCTTGGACAGGCTCTTGCGGCCTTCCTGCACAAAAATATGGCAGGACCCGCATTCGGCCTTGCCATCGCACTTGTGTGCAATCGCTTCACCACCCGCCAGCAGGGCAGACAGTATGCTGCTACCGGCAGATGCTTGTACGGTTTTCCCGGAAGGTTGTATGGTCAGAACTGGCATTGCTTTTACTCCTTGCTTGAATGGTTGTCGGTTTTGTCGCAAAAATCACGCAACAGCACGTAAAACTCAGTGCGCAAGGGCTAAAAGCAAGTGGCGTACCGGTTTTCTGGATCGAAGAACCGGGGATGTTTTAATCCCAGTCGCTAGTCGGTGGCTAAAGCCATCCTGCATGTGCCATGGAAGGTTCAACAGCTACTGGTCAGTGACAATTCTCATGAACGTGGCATCGAAAACGCGATCATGCTCGCTGAATATTTCCGTAATTCGCTGGTAAAACTGAAAAATTGCTGTAGCCACCTCCCCTTGCCGACTCAGCGTGGAGGCCTCGTGTATCAGTTGCTTCACCTCCTGCAATAACTTCACGTGCTCATCATGATGCAGACGAATCTGCTCTTTTTCATCCTGCGTCTTGATGACGCCATGCAGGATTCTCTCCTCGTTTTCAAAATGCTCCTCGACAAGATCAAGATAATCGTAAAAGAAGGAAGGCAACTGACCCTGACACGACGCCACTTTTTCTTTAGCGCAACGATTACAATCAGCCGAGGATGCGAACTCGCTGCAGGTAGCACGCAAATCGTTCATAAACCGCGCCAGCCTTACATGTTCCATCTTGATGGAATGGCGGTCATCCATCGAAAGTGCACTAAATTTACGTTCTAGTTGCGGCATTTTTCCCTTGTCTCGAATATCCACTCACTACTTACCGGATAGTATATTAGCAAGCGTTAAACCAAAACCGTCTGTCGCCAATTTATTCATGCATATCCCGCTGCGTCAGTCGGATACGACAATCGCGCCGACTCTTTCTCACAAAGCACCAGCAATTTTTGTGCACTGAAAAATCCCGTATTAACTGCTTTTCAGCATGATTGAAATGTGGCTTGCGGTCTGCGCCGTAAAAGCTGCCTATCCAGTTTTTCTCGGCGATTGGAACTGTCCTGTGCATACATAGGACACTCCAATGGGATAGTTGATTCCGAATGTCTTCGCCAGAATGGCCGAGCAGGAGCAATGGGGGCAGGTCAGGATGGGAATCCATACTCGGCAAAGACGACATCGCAGCCATCGTCGCCTACATCGCAAAAGCGTTTCACCCGCTGCCTGGCTGAACAATCTCCGGGCCGGCCGCGCTCATCTCGCTGAAACGTCGTCATATCGGCTATACGACGTTCCCATCAGCGCTGTGGTTGAAACTTTGCGACGTTACGCAATATCCTGCGCTCATGGCAATGTATATTGCCCTCACACAATTTAAGGAACCACCCTCATGAAAATCAGCGCCCGCAATATCTTTTCAGGAAAAATCACCGCCATCACTCCCGGAAACGTCAACACGGAAGTGGAGGTCACTCTGGGTGGCAGCGATAAAATTGTCGCCATCGTCACCAACGGCAGCGTGAACAATCTTGGACTGACAAGTGGCAAGACCGTCACCGCCGTGATTAAAGCGTCTTCTGTACTGGACATGACAGACAGTGAAGGCACCACACTGAGCGCCCGCAACGTTCTGGCGGGCAAGGTCGCCAGCGTAAACACCGGCGCCATCAATGCCGAAGTGGCTATCGCGCTATCTAGCGGCGCCGCCGTGTATGCGACCATCACCAACGAGGCAGTCGCAGAACTCGGCCTCAAGGCAGGAGTCGCTGCCAGCGCCGTATTCAAGGCTTCGTCAGTAATCCTCGGCGTTTCAGATTAAATGCTTACCTTGGCGCGCTGTCCGTCACCTCGGCGGGCAGCGTCGTCATCTGCTTGTTGCACTGATCGATGCGATCTGAAAAGCTCTTGAGCCTGACCCAGTTGCCCTGTAGCAGGCGCCAAGCCACGACGCGTTCGTAATACAAGTCGATCTGGATGGGGAATTCATCCACGTCGAACCCCT
>Ga0172367_10002740_pt1 | contig 23765 bp, 21 predicted proteins | sample Lak10m_FD_114542 | JGI IMG/M metagenome (GOLD analysis project Ga0172367, IMG submission 114542) | Freshwater microbial communities from Kabuno Bay, South-Kivu, Congo - kab_022012_10m | ecosystem: Environmental > Aquatic > Freshwater > Lake | place: Democratic Republic of the Congo: South-Kivu... | reverse complement strand
GTTGACCATCACCCGATCCGCGCGGCGGTACAAGAATTGCTCCAGCCATTCGGAGAGGGAAATCAAAATTGGGTTGGTCAGCACGCCGACGGCAATCGCAAACTGGGGCCACAGGTCGCGCACCTCGAACAGAAACTTCGCCCCTTTGAGCCGTGCCAGCGCCCAGGCAGTCGCTCCCTGAAAAATGGGCGGCGACGTGCCCCAAACGAGGTCAACGTTTTTGACTCCCAGCCCGATCCAAAACGATGAAATCATGAAAGAGAAAAATGCCAGCACGCGATGAACGAAAGATTTGTGATGCGCGTCATACACAGCGGCGCGTAAAATCGTCACGCCTTCCATCTCCGCGTGGGATTGGTGGGTGGAACTGCCTGTAATGTAGCTAATTGGCGAAGCAATCACCGTCACCCGATGTCCGCGCGAAACAAGCAGGCGAGCAAATTCATGGTGACGTGTGCCGCCCGGCTCACCGAGCGAAGCAAATGCCTGATGAATAACGAGGATATGCATTGGAAAAGGCAAGGATGAAAGATAAAGGATGAGGGATGAAAAATCGCCAAACGCGCGAAATGATCTACCGTCCTTTGTCCTCCGTCCGATTGGCAAGCAGTTCGCGGGTCTTCTCCACATCCTCCTGGATTTTCCAAATCAACGCTTCGATGGAGTTGAATTTTAATTCGTTGCGGATGCGGGAGACAAACTCCAGTTTGACATGCTGCCCATAAATATCGCGGTCGAAATCGAGCAGGTAGGCTTCGAGACTGAGAGTCTTTCGGTCAGGGGTGAATGTTGGGTTGTAGCCGATATTGGTTGCCGCCATGAATTTTTCACTGCCGAGGCGCGCCCAACAGGCATAGATGCCGTTGGACGGAACGACTTTGCCCGACGGGTAATCGATATTGGCGGTCGGAAAGTTGATGGTTCGCCCGCGTCCCGCGCCGCGGATGACCTCGCCGCCCAACGGATAGTCATAGCCAAGCAGGTGGGCGGCTTCGCTCACGTTACCGGTGGAAACCAGTTTGCGAATCTCTGTCGAGGAAACCACGCCGCTTTCGTCGCTGACCGCCTGAATGACCTCCACCTCGTAGCCGAGTTCGCGCCCAATTTCAGCAAGGCGGTTGGCGCTGCCCTCGCGTCCCCTGCCGAGGGCAAAGTCGTAGCCAACCAGCAGGCGCTTGAGTCCAATCGCCCGCTGAATGCGGGACATATATTCGAGCGCAGTCGAACCCGCCAGTTCGCGGGTGAAGGGCTGGGTGATGACCACATCCACGCCGAGCGCGCCCAGCAGTTCCGCCCGCTCATCGGGTGTGGTCAGGCATTTGATTTCCTGCCCCGAAAGCGCGCTGGCAGGATGCGGGTCGAAAGTCAGCAGCACGGCGGGGGAACCGTCGGCGCGCGCGCCATTTACCAGGCGGCGGATGATTTCACGGTGTCCGCGATGGACGCCGTCAAAGACGCCGATGGTTAGCCATGCGTTTTGAGTGGAAACTTCTTCGAGGGAGTGATAATGTTTCATCGGATAAAAAAGCCGCCACGAAGGCGGCTTAATCTTATTTTACTATGCTTAGTCTGAAGTAAAGAAAACCTTCTTTGGCTGCCATTCGCGCGAACCATCCTCGTTGACGACCATTTCCATCAACGCGACCAGTTCGCCCTGCGTGCTGACGCCGCGCACTTTGGTCTCGGCAGGCTCGCCTTGCACCTTGACACGATGCCCGTGACGGACGCCTTCCACCTCGTCGGGGTTGAGTTCGATGGCGGTCCAATCGCCCAGGGCTTCGGCGGCGGGAATCAGGTACTGGTACCAGTTACCGGCGGTGAAGGCTTCCTGCAACTTCCGCAGCGGAACCGAATCGCGCAGCGAGAATCTTCCGCTCTTGGTGCGGCGCAATCCCACAAGATACGCCCCACAGCCGAGCATCACGCCCAGGTCATTCGCCAGCGAGCGGACGTAGGTTCCCGAAGAGCAATGCACGTCGATGACCACTTCGGGCGGCGCCCATTCCAAAATTTCGAGGTGATGCACGGTAATCTTGCGCGGGGTCAGGTCAACTTCCTCACCCTGACGCGCCATTTCGTAGGCTTTGCGTCCCTGCACTTTTACGGCGGAATAAGGCGGGGGCGTCTGCTCGATTTCGCCCACGAAGGTTTGCAGCGCCTTGTCGAATTGCTCTTCGGTCACGTTGAGCGGGTCTTTGGAAAGCGTGACCTTGCCTTCGGCATCGAAGGTGTCGGTGGAGCCGCCCAAACGAATAATGGCTTGATAACGCTTGTCCGAAGCCGAAACATATTCGCTCAAACGCACAGCGGGTCCGACGAGAATAACCAGCACGCCCGAAGCGCGGGGGTCGAGGGTTCCTGTATGACCTGCGCGGCGCAACCCCGTTCCATTTCGAATTGCCTGCACCACATCGTGGGATGTCATGCCGACGGGCTTATCTACTACGAGAGCGCCGGAGATGGCGTTCTTTACGTCTTGACTGTTCATGAGATATTCCTCCTGAATTATTTGTATACCCTATTATGACAAAAAACGTCCGAATATGCAATAGTTCGCTGGTCTCAACCTGAATTGCAATGGCATTGCAGCGGCTTTACAAGTTGAGCATTTCACGCGTGACTTTGAGGACTTCCTTTTGGATTGTATCCAAGCCGCCCTCGATATCTGCGCCAGCGGCTGCGGCATGACCGCCGCCCTTGAAGTGTTTGGCGATTGGGGAAACATCCACGCCGGGCACCAAGGCTCGCCACGAAATTTTGACGTGGTTATTGCTCTGTTCGACGAAGACCATGCCAACCTTGTGACCGTCGATGGATGAAATCATGTTAATCAGGTCGGCGTCGTCATTGCCGCCATAGCCTGCCGCGCGGCGGTCTTTCAGCGAGAGCGTGCCCCAGACAATGCCGTTTTTGCTTTCGAGGCTGGAGAGTCCCGCGCCCCAATATTTGGCGGCGGGGAAGGATTTACGCACCAGCGAGTGCATGTAAATCTCGGTCATATCCACCCCGGTTTCCATCAATGCCGCAACCTGGCGCAAGGACTCGGGCGTGGTGTTGGAGGTGCGGAAGCCGAGGGTGTCGGTGATGATGCCCGTCAGCAGCGCGGCGGCAATCGGCTGGGTGATTTCAAAACCCCATTCGGGCAGGTGGTTGGTGAGAATTGCCGAAGTCGCAACCTCTTCCGCCTCGATGAGATTTAATTTTCCAAATCTTTCGTTTGTCTTGTGATGGTCGATATTGATGTCGGGCTGACCGAAGTTTTCAAAAATGCTCCCCGTGCGTTTGAAATCGGCGCAGTCCACAGTGATGAACGTATCATGACCGCCCTTCGGCTCCTTCTCGATGAGTTTGCCGCCCTCGAGGTATTTGAACGAAGAAGGCAAACCGTCCGCCAGAATCATCTGAACCGATTTGCCCGCGTCGCGCAAGGCAAGACCGAGTCCCAGCAATGACCCGATGGCATCCCCGTCTGGTCGAACATGCGAAGCAATGACGACTTTCTTCGCCTCGCTCAACCTATTTTTTATCTCCCCTGAGATTTGACTGTCCACTGATATTGTTCCTCCGTGTTGTTTAATACAAACAGGGGGCTTACGCCCCCCATTTTATTTCTTATTTCTCAACCCCGCCAGAACCTTTTCGATATGATCGGCATTCTCCGGCGTGGGGTCCCAATGAAAACGTAATTTTGGAAAGGCGCGCAGTTCGACTTTTGCGGCGAGGACGCGGCGGAAAAATCCCGCAGCCGATTCCATGCCCGCCAGAATTTCGGCGGAGCGTTCAGCGCCTTCGATGGCAGAGACGTAAATATCGGCATACGCCAGTTCCCTGTCAATCTTTACGTCCGTAATGAAAATTTGTTGCAGGCGCGGGTCGTTCACCTCTCGAATCAATAACTCCGAAAGTTCCTGGCGCACGCGGTCTGCGATACGTTGTAAGCGAATTCCTGATGGCATAAGATTAGATGACCAGTGACTAGAAAACTAGACGACTAGAGACTAGACGACTACTCAACCACATAACAAACCAACTGGTCGTTGATTTGAATATCGTTGAAACTCTTGAACCCGACGCCGCACTCGTAGCCCTGGCGGATTTCTTTCACGTCCTCTTTTTCATGGCGGAGCGAGGAGAGGTCGCCTTCGTACACCATATCCGTGCCGCGGAAGAGGCGCACGCGCGCGCCGCGCTTGAGTTCGCCGTCGGTGACTTTGCAGCCAGCCACCCGCCCAAACTTCGAGGCAGTGAACACATCCAGCACCTGGGCGCGTCCAAGAATCCGCTCCACCAGTTTGGGTTCGAGCATCCCCTTGAGCGCCTTCTCGATGTCTTCGGTCATGCGGTAGATGATTTCGTAAAGACGGATGTCCACGCCCTCTTTTTCAGCCAGGCGGCGACCGTCCACATCTGCCTGGACATTGAAGCCGATGATAATGGCTTTCGAGGCGGCGGCAAGCATCACGTCGTTGTTGCCGATGTTGCCGGTTTCGGCGTGCAAAATCCGCAGACCGATTTCGCCCCCGCCGAGTTTGTTCAACTCGCTGACGATGGGGTCGAGCGACCCCTGCACGTCGGCTTTGACGATCAGGTTGAGTTCCTTCGCCTCGCCCGACTGCACATTGGCAAACAGGTCTTCGAGCGAAACCTTCTTCTTGGTCTGCGAGAGAGTCTTGGCGGCTTCTGCGCGTTCGCCGACAATGGCGCGCGCCTCTTTTTCCGAGACGACCACCTGGAACAAATCGCCAGCCGAGGGCATTCCGCTTAATCCCATTACCGCCACCGGGGTGGAGGGTCCCGCCTTCTTGATGGGCTTGCCTTTGTAATCGGTAATGGCGCGGAGTTTGCCATAGGCGGTTCCCGCCACGACGATATCGCCCGCGTTGAGCGTTCCATTTTGAACCAGCAGGGTCGCCATCACGCCCTTGGATTTATCCAGTTCGGCTTCGATAACCGTGCCGATGACCTTGCCCGCCGGGTTGGCTTTGATTTCGCTACTGTCGGCAACGAGCAAAATGCCTTCGAGCAAATCTTCGATGCCCTGTTTTTGTTTGGCTGAAACAGGAACGACCATCGTTGTGCCGCCCCAGTCATCGGGGACAAGTTCGAGTTCCGCCAGTTGCTGCTTGACTCGGTCGGGGTTGGCGTTGGCTTTATCCACCTTGTTCAATGCCACCAGCATGGGAACGCGAGCCGCCTTGGCATGGGCAATGGCTTCGCGGGTTTGGGGCATCACGCCGTCATCGGCGGCAACCACCAGAACCACAATATCCGCGCCCTGCGCGCCGCGCGCCCGCATTTGGGTAAATGCGGCATGACCGGGCGTGTCGAGGAAGGTGATGAGGCGTCCCTTCTTTTCAACTTGATACGCGCCAATGTGCTGGGTGATTCCGCCCGCTTCGCCTGCGGCAACTTCGGTCTGGCGGATGGCATCCAAAAGGCTGGTCTTGCCGTGATCGACATGACCGAGGATGGTGACAACGGGCGGACGCGGTTTCAAAAATGCGCTGTTCTCGCCGGCAATCATCTGACGCCAGTGAGGCACTTCCCCCGTTTCTTTTTCCTGTTCTTCTTCGACGGCTTCGAGTACCGCTTCCAGACCATATTCCCCGACCACAATCGCGGCGGTGTCGAAATCCACCGTCTGGTTGATGGTCGCCATCACGCCGTTGGACATTAATTTTTTAATAAGGTCAATCGGGCTTTTCCCAATCTTGGACGCCAGGTCACGAATGACGATATTGGCGGGTAGTTCGATTTTGTTTCCGTTGCTGCTCATAAGCCACCTCCTTCTGGTTTGCGAATCTCAAGACAAAAGATTTGCAGTTGCTTTAAAAAGTCAAAACGAGATGCCCGTGAGCGAGTGGCTAATCGTTCACATGGCTCTATCCGTTGGTTTCCGCTGGAAGGGATTTCATAAAATCTTCGAGGCGGGCGCGGTCTTCCGCGGTCAAATCAGTTTTCAGGGCGTGCGCCAGGGCGCCTTTCAAACCGCGCATCCAGCACTCGCGTTTGTCGTGCAGGTAGGCGCCCCTGCCAGCCACTTTACCGCCAGGATCCACCCGCACTCCGTCAGCCGCGCGGACAATCCGCACCATCTGACGCTTGGGCAGGACTTCGCGGCAGCCCACACAGGTACGCTGGGGCACATGCTTCACACGTTGAACAGGTTTCTTCGTCACCTTCAAATTACCCGAAGGAATCCATCCCCTTCAAGGGGGAAGGAACGGTTACTCCCAATCATTTCCAGCTTCGTCGCCGCGCTTGTGAATCTTGCGTCCGACCACTTCGCCCAGGTCTTCATCGAACTGAAGTTCGACGGCTTTCTTCTTGCCCTTCTTACCCTTCTTCTTGTCGCCGCTGGCATCTTCTTCGGCGCCACCGGCATTCTGGAAGATTTCGGGCTTCATCTTGAAGAGTTCATCGAGAGCGACGCCATCCTTGGCGTGTTCCTCGTCTTCGACCACTTCGACGGCTTGTTTCTTTTCCTTCTTTGCCTCAGCCTGTTTCTTCGATGCAGACGTTTCTTCCACCGAAGCGGGTTCCGCCTCAGGGGCGGCTGCGGGTTGTTCGATCACCGCCACGGCTTCAGGTTGGGACACAGGTTCGGGAGCAGGCTCGGGCGCGGGTTCGGGGAAGGTCAACGCGGCAAGCGTTTCTTCGATGTTCTGCATCGCCTTCGAGCCGATGCCCGGCAAGCCCAGCACCTTGTTGGCGTCGGTCTTGATGGCAAACATCAAACTGCCGATGGTTTCGTAACCAGCTTCGGTCAGAATGTTGAAAACATGTTCCTTCATGCCAGCCTGTTCGAGCGGCATGGAGAAGGCTGCCACGGGCACATCGGCGCGGGCGGCGGTAATGCGCTCCTCTTCCACGCGGATGGCTTCTTCCTTGATTTGGATGGTGCGGCGTTCCACACGATCCACGAATTGACCGAGGGCGGTGTATTCTTCGGGGGTGACGGGACGATTCTCCGCCTTCTTCGCCAAAATCTCCTCGATCTGCGGAATGGCTTCCACAGCAGCGGGAAGCATGGCGGCGAGTTCGGGGTTGTCCTGCAATTTCTTGAGCGCGTCGCCCGAGGCTTCGCTCAACGATTTGATGTCGATGCGCCAGCCAGTCAACTTGGCGGCAAGGCGGGCATTTTGTCCGTCGCGCCCGATGGCGAGACTCAATTGGTCTTCGCCCACCACAACCGTCGCCGTGCGCGCATTTTCATTATCGACGAGGTACACGCCATTGACGCGGGCGGGGCTGATGGCTTTGGAAATATAGACGATGGGATCGGGGTCCCACTGGATGATGTCGATTTTTTCGTCGTGCAATTCCTTGACGATTGCCTGAATGCGAACGCCTTTGATGCCGACGCAGGCGCCGACCGGGTCGATGCCCGCCTGGGTGGCAGATACGGCAACCTTGGCGCGGGCGCCGGGTTCGCGTGAAATCGCACGGATTTCGACAATGCCATGATAGATTTCAGGGACTTCATTTTCCAGCAGGCGGCGCAGGAAGTTGCGATGCGCGCGCGAGAGGATGATCTGCGGTCCGCGTGTGCCGTCTTTGACTTCCATCACCACGGCGCGCACACGGTCATGCAGTTTGAGACGTTCGCCGGGAATCTTCTGATTGTTGGGCATCACGCCTTCGGCTTTCATATCCAAGCCGATGGTGGTGCTTTGGGCGTTGGCGGTTTGCACGAGTCCCGAGACAATCTCGCCAACCTGACGTTCGAAGTATTGCATTTGATTCGACCGTTCCGCCTCGCGGATGCGCTGCTGAATTACCTGGCGGGCGGTCTGGGCGGCAACGCGACCAAAATCGGCAGGGGTGGTTTCGACCACGACCATATCGCCAAGTTGCGCTTCGGGGTTGACCTTGCGGGCGGCATCCAGCAAGACTTCGGTGCGGTCATCCACCACGTTATCTTCGACGACTTCCTTCTCGGCGTAAACGGTGACGCTTCCGGTTTCGGGGTCCAGTTTGGCTTCCACATGTTGGGCTGTGGATGCGCCAACAGCCCGCCGATACGCAGACACCATCGCGGATTCAATCGCGAAGACCACCACGTCTTTGGCGAGTTGTTTTTCTTCCAGCATTTCATTGAAAGCCAATGCAAATTCGTTCTTAGCCATGTTCCCTGCTCCGTTTACTCCTGTTCCTATTATTACAAGCAAAAAAGTGGGGGCAACCCACTTTTGATGTCGTCTCTATTGGGTTGTCCGTTCGGGCGGGATTCTAGCATAGACAAAGGGAAGGCGCAAGGTTTACGCGGATTTATGGCTTATATCTGCCTCGCCGCCGCAAAACAGAACATAAATTCTGATATACTGTAAAAAACTTCAGGACTGCGAGAAACTCAATGGCAAAAACACACACCCGTTATGTCTGCCAGCAATGCGGACGAGTCGCCGCTTCGTACATGGGCAAATGCCCGCAGTGCGGATCGTTCAACAGCATGGTCGAAGAAGTCGTCCACGAGGAGCCTGCCGCCAAGGCTGGGAACGCGCGCGGGTTGACCGGGCGCTCCCAGCCGCGTCCCATCGATGAAGTCGGCGGCGAGGCAGAGGATCGAGTTCACCTGCCCATCGGCGAGTTCGCCCGCGTCCTCGGCGGCGGAATCGTGGTTGGCTCCATCGTCCTTGTCGGCGGCGACCCAGGCATCGGCAAATCCACGCTGATGCTGCAAATGGCAATGGAGATGGCAAACTCGCAAAGGGTGTTGTATGTTTCGGGTGAGGAATCCGAACGGGAGATCAAAATGCGCGCGGTGCGTTTGCTGGGCGATAAAAAAGATTTGCCTAAGAATCTTCTGCTGGTGACGGAGACCAACCTCGAAGTGATTCTGAATCACGTGCGGGAAACCAAACCCGACCTGCTGATTGTGGATTCCATCCAGACGGTTTATCTGTCCGATTTGGATTCGTCGGCGGGGTCGGTCTCACAGGTGCGCGAATGCGCCTCGCAATTGCGCGAACTGGCAAAGTCTTCGGGCATATCCGTTTTCATGATCGGGCATGTGACGAAGGAAGGCGCCATCGCCGGTCCGCGCGTGCTGGAACATATCGTGGATACGGTGCTGTATCTCGAAGGCGACAGATTCCAGGCATATCGTTTATTGCGTTCGGTAAAAAATCGCTTCGGCGCGACTGCCGAAGTGGGCGTGTTCGAGATGCGCGAAGGCGGGCTGGTGGAAGTGACCAATCCCTCCGAAGCGTTTCTTGCGGAGCGGCTGGTTAATGCGGCAGGCTCAACCATTGCCGTCACAATGGAAGGAACACGCCCGATTCTGGTCGAGATTCAAGGCTTGACTTCGCCGACCCAGTTTGGGAACGCGCGGCGCACGCCCAACGGCATCGACTTCAACCGCCTGCTGTTGATTTCTGCCGTGCTGACCCGCCGCGTGGGATTGAAACTTGCCGAGCAGGATGTTTTTGTCAACGTGGTGGGCGGCATTCAGATCGATGAACCCGCCGCCGACCTGGCAATTGCCGCCGCGATTGCCTCCTCGTGGAAGGATGTCCCCGTCCGCGCCGAAGCCGTGTTGATCGGCGAGATCGGTCTGGCTGGCGAGTTGCGGATGCCCGGTCAAATGGTGGCGCGTCTGCGCGAGGCGCAAAAGCTTGGTTTCAAAACCGCCATTGTGCCGAAGGCGATTCGTCAGGGCGAGCCGTACCCGAAGGGAATCGAGATCGTCGAGGTCAGGTCGCTGGATCAGGCGTTGAATGTGGCTTTGAAGAAGGGTGAAAAGTAGTGAGTGAGAAGTGAGTGAGAAGTAACAAGTGAAAAGTGAAAAGTGAAAAGTGAAAAGTGAAAAGTGAAAAGTCCTCCTTGCAAGATGAAGGAGGATTTTTCTTTTGCAACCATTCCAGATATGGGGACGTATATTTGCCAGAAGGAGAACTTAACATGAAGACAAAAATTATTCTGGCATGGATCGCGCTGGCGCTGACCAGTTTAGCCTGTGGTTTCAACATCGACCTGCCCAAGGCGCCTACGCCGGGTCCCGAAGTGACGGATGAAATCAATGTTCCTGTTCCCGATGCAGAGGAGGTCAGTCTGCGTCTTTCGTTTGGCGCGGGCGATTTGAAACTGAACCCCGGCGCAGAGAAACTGGTGGAAGGAACCGCCACCTACAACTATCCCGACTTCGAGCCTGTGATAAAAAGCGATGAGGGCAATGTCAACATCCGCGTGGGAGACAAGGAATTCAACTCTTTCCCCGCGTTCAAAAATTTGAAAAACGAATGGGATTTGAAACTGGGCGACACACCGATGGATTTAACCGTTGAGTCTGGCGCCTACGATGGCGAACTCGAACTGGGCGGACTCTCGCTCAACAACCTCACCATTCGGGACGGCGCGGCGAACGTGGAACTGGCATTCTCTGAACCCAACCTGGTCGAGATGTCCACCCTCCGCTACGAGACGGGCGCGTCGGACGTCAAAATGAGCGGGCTTGCCAACGCCAATTTCAGCATCTTCGATTTTTCGGGCGGCGCGGGCGACTACACTTTCGACTTTTCGGGCGAGTTACAGCGCGATGCCTCGATCAAGATCGCCAGCGGATTCAGCAACCTCATCATCAGCATCCCCGAAGATGTGGATGCCGTGGCGACCATCGACAGCGGCGCATCGAACATCAACGTCGGGTCGAACTGGAGCAAGAGCGGCAACATCTATAAGCAAAAAGGCGAAGGCTTCACCCTGACCTTTGTCATCGAAATCGGCGCGGGCAATGTGACCCTGACGAAGTAGAAAAATATCATCGCAAAAAGCTGACGATTGTTTGATCGTCAGCTTTTTGTATTAATGGCTTGCTGTCTTCGAAAACAGGTTGATGACCAGGATACCAACGAGAATCAGCGTAATGCCGATACCACGCGCCCAGTCCATTTGCTCGCGCCAGATCAATATGCCGATGAGCACCGTCAGCACGATACCGATTCCCGACCAGAGGGCGTATGCCGTGCCGAGGGGAATGACTTTCAGGCTAAGCGAAAGCAGGTAAAACGAAAGCCCATACCCCGCCACCACGACCAGGCTGGGGATAAGTTTTGTGAATCCCTCCGAAAATTTCAGGGCGGTGGTGGCAATCACTTCGCTGAGAACGGCGAAGAAGAAAATGATGGCGGTTTTCATGGGCATGTCCTTGTAAAGTAGTAGACCTATTTTATTCCATCTCCCCTGAACTGCGTTTCATACAACTGACTATATAACCCGCCAACCGCCAGCAGCTCCTCGTGCGTGCCTCGCTCGACAATCTTCCCGCGATCCATCACCAAGATCAAATCCGCCGCCAAAATCGTGGACAGGCGATGGGCGATGACAATGCTCGTCCGCCCTGCCATGACGCGCTTCAACGCGTCTTGAATCAGGGATTCGGATTCGCTGTCGAGGGAACTGGTGGCTTCGTCTAATACGAGAATGCGGGGGTCTTTGAGAATCACTCGCGCCAGGGCAATGCGTTGTTTTTCGCCGCCGCTCAGGCGGTATCCGCGCTCACCGACGATGGTGTCGTAGCCTTCGGACAAGTCCATGATGAAGTTGTGGATGTTCGCCGCGCGCGCGGCAGACTCGATCTCTGCTTGCGTGGCTTCGGGCTTGGCGTAGGTCAGGTTGGTGCGGATGGTGTCGTGGAAGAGGTAGGTTTCTTGCGTCACCATGCCGATGGCAGCGGAGAGCGACTCAAGCGTCACATCGCGCAGGTCATGCCCATCGATGCGGATCGAGCCGTCGGTGGGGTCGTACAAGCGTGGGATGAGATAAGTCACGGTGGTCTTGCCTGCTCCAGAAGGACCGATGAGGGCAATCAACTGTCCCGCAGAGGCGGTGAAGGAGATTCCCTCCAAAGCGACATCTCGGGCTTGGGAGGTCGAATCAGCTTCGGGGGAATCATCCTGACGATTGACGGTCGACGACTGACCATTCCCACCCTTTGAGTTTTTACTGTCCACTGATGACTGTCCACTGAACACTGCCTTCACGTCTTCCACCTTCCCATAGCGTTTGACATCCTTTAGCAGTTTGGAGTCGTCCACCTCGTAATTGAAGGTGATATCCTTGAATTCAAGTTCGCCTTTGACCTCCTTCAATGCAACCGCATCGTCTTTCTCGACAATATCATGCGGCAAATCCAACACCTCGAAGACGCGCTCGAAGGAAACCATGCTGGTGGAGAATTCGACGGGCGCGCCAGCCAGTCCTTGCAGCGTGCCGTAGAGTTGACCGAGGTACGAGCCGAACGCGACGATGGTGCCGATGGTGAAGACGTCGGTGATGACGAAGTATCCGCCCAAGCCGTAGACCAGCGCCGTGCCCACCGCTGTCACCAGCCCGAAGATGACGAAGAACGACGAACCGACCACCGCGCGTCGAATGCCAATGTCGCGGACGTTTGCGGCGCGTTCGCGGAAGCGCTTCTCCTCCTCGCGCGTGCGCCCAAAGAGTTTGACCAGCAGCGCCCCGCCGATGTTGAGCGTCTCGTTCATGTGCGCGTTCATCTGCGCGTTGATGTCCATCGACTGACGGGCGATGTCGCGCAGGACGTTGCCCAACCGTTGGGCAGTGATGATGAACAACGGCAGAATCAGCACGCTGACAGCGGTCAACCGCCATTCGAGCGTCAGCATGACCGAAAGCAGGGCAATGGCTTCAATAAAATTGGTCACGATGTTGACGATGGTGTTGCTGATGGCGTTCTGCGCGCCGACCACGTCGCTGTTAAGACGGGACATCAGTTCGCCCGCCTTGGTGTTGGTGAAGAAGCGCAGCGACATCCGTTGCAGGCGAGAGAACAGCGCCGAACGCAGGTCGAAGATCACGCCTTCGCCGACTGTCGAGTTGAGTCTGCGCTGGACGACGCTGATTCCCCCGTTGAGCGCGGGGATGAACAACAACGCCAGTCCCAGCCAGATGAGGCGCTGGGTATCCTTTGCTGGCAGCACCACGTCGATCATGTTGCGGAAGATGAGCGGCGTCAGCAGGGACAGTCCCGTGCTAAGCAGGATGGTCACGAGCATCCCCGCGATATGTCCCCAATAAGGTTTAGCGTATTCGAGGACACGCAATAAAAGTTCGCGGGTGACTTTGGGCTTTTCGTCGCCCTGACGCATTGACATGAAAAAACCGTAGCCGTGCATAGTCTTGTAGTCTCCTGGTGGTCTTGTCTGCTGGTCGTTGGAAGGTCACTTTCTGACCAGCCGACTAGCAAACTATAAGACCAGAGGACTAATCAGGCAACTGGACATGGGGGGAGGTTAATGAAAGTCTGACATGGAGGGGAAGAAGGTAAAATCTCCGCAGGAGACCAACCCATGCCGAGGAAAACCCCTTTCGTCATTTCATCCGTTCTTACCGTTATCTTTCTCATCCTCTTCGGACTGCTGCTCACTTTCGGACAATTAATCGCGCTCAATGGCTTTAGCGAAAGGGAGGGAAATGCTTCCCTCCTCACCGCCTTTGCCTGTCAGGGCGCGGGGATGTTGATTTGCGCCATTCTTGCCTGGCGGCTGACCAAAGCCTTCATCCAAAAGTTCAACTGGAATCAAGCGCTGGCGGTGATGATCTCCGTTTTTGTCTCCACAATCCTCGGCAGCGGACTGGCGTTCGTTTCCCTGATCGTCTCGCTTGGCGTGGCAGAAATCATGTGGCAGGCATAGGGCGGCTCAAAATGCGCTTTATTTCGGAGCAAAAGGTCATAATTTATCCGTGACCTCCATCACTTGCCCGTTCTCATATTCCACTATAAAATCGTGATTGTCGGTAGGAATTACCTGTTTTATATGAAGAGGTTTGTATGCAGATTACACGTCAAGCAGATTATGCCGTAAGAGCGGTGCTTCACCTTGCACGCAAAGGCGAACAACGCGTTGCCACCAATGTCATTGCAGATGAGCAACACATCCCCCCCTCCTTCCTCGCCAAAATCGTCTCGCAACTTTCCATTGCGGGGCTGCTGCACACTTCGCGCGGCGCGCGCGGCGGCGTCACCCTGGCACGCGAGCCCAAAGAAATTTCCCTGCTTGAAGTGATCGAGGCAATCGACGGTCCCATCCAGTTAAACGAATGCGTCGGCGAGAACAGCGCCTGCTCCTTCGACGACAACTGCCCCCTGCGCCCGGTCTGGTGCGACGCTCACGAACAATTGGTGAACAGGCTCAAAGGCACGAACTTTGCCGACATTCTGGCAAAAGGTTCCGCCTAACCCAAGCGAATACGCGCAAGCCTCTCGGCTATAATAGACGGGAGGCTTTTTTGATTCCACTACCGAAGGAAAAAACCATGAACGCCAGACGAATTTTTGCCGCCCTGATTTTTTTGACAACCCTGACAGCCTGCGCCCTGCCGGGCTTATCCACCACCCCTACCCCCCAGCCCACGCCGACAGTGGATACGGCTTCCATCGAAACGATGGTGGCTGCGACGGTTTCCGCCCTCGTCGCACAGACCGAGCAATCTGCCCCCAGCCCCGCCGCCGCCGCCGTTGTCGTCGTCACAGCAGAATTCACACCCATGCCCACCGCCACAGCCATGCCCACCGCCACATCGACAGTTACATCAACCGCCACCGCCGAAAGTCCCTCCCGCAGCGCCCTGACCAAACAGGATGACGGCTCCCTTCTTTTTGTGGATCATCTTGCAGGCTACGAAATCAAACTGCCCGACGGCGGATTGATTGTGCGAATCAACGAAAAGGAATATCTCGACGCTTTTTCATTGGAAGAAGCCGCCAACCCGCACATTCAACAAGCCCTGCTCGGCGTGCAAGGCGAAGACCCCAACCTCCTGCGGCTGTTTGTCCTCGACTCGACACCCGATCACATCCAAAACGAATTCGTGACCGATGCGCGTTTTGTGCTCGAAGCGGGAAAGACCCTCTCTCTAACTTCCTACGCCGACCTTTCAGCCATTGCCGAAAAAATCCCCGCCGAGGCAGGGGCATTCAGGTTCGAGGTCGTCGCTGTAAAAACCTTCACCGCCGCCGGGGGCGCGCAATTTGGCATCATCGAAACCAAATCCTCCTTCCAAAATGCTGCCGGGGCAGATGTGCCGCTTTACCAAAAGCGGGTCTTCTTCAATACCAAAGGCGGCGTTCAATCCATCGTCCTGACCACCCTCGAAGGCTTGAAGACCGTCCTTCTGCCTGTTTTCGATGCGACATTGGAAACCATCAAGCCGATAAATTAATGCGCCGCTCCCTGCCCTTGACCCTGCTTGCGATTTTCCTGCTTTCATGCGGATTCCTCGCCACGCCCATCGCGCCGACGGCTGCGGTTCCCCCCCCGACGACGACTCCCAGCCCCAGCAGCACACCGCCGCCCCCGCCCCCCCAGACTCCCCAGCCGACAGCCACTGCCACGCCCGCGCCCATGTTCCAGCGCGTGTTGATCGTCAGCTTCGACGGTTTGCGTCCCGATGCGATTGCAGAGGCAAAGATGGTCAACGTGTTATCTTTGATGCAGACCGGCGCATACACCTTCGGCGCGCAAACCATCATGCCGAGCGTGACCCTGCCCGCTCATTCATCCATGTTGGTCGGGACCTGCCCCGCAAAACATATCGTCCGCTGGAATCAATACGTGCCCGAAAACGGCTACGCCATCGGCACGGATATCTTCGACCTCGCGCGCGCAGCGGGCTTGCGCACGGTGATGGTTGTCGGCAAGGAAAAATTGCGGCAGGTGACAGAACCAGCCAGCACCGATTATTTTGCCTTCGTGGATGACACCGATAAAATCAACGACCCCTTCACCATCGAGCAGATCGCAATCCAGCAAATCCTCAAAGACTTCAACCTGATGTTCGTCCACTTTCCCAATGGCGATTTGAAGGGACACGATCACGGCTGGATGTCTTACAAACAATTGAAGCAATACGGGCGTGACGATGAGGCGTTTGGCTATATTTTGGAAACGCTGAAAAATATGGGCTTATACCAAAGTACGTTGATCATCGTCACCGCCGATCACGGCGGACACGACACCACGCACGGCACAGACATCCTGGAAGATATGACCATCCCCTGGATCATGTCTGGAATGGGAATTCAAAACCGTCAATTATCGACGCAGGTTCATATCACCGACACCGCCGCTACCGTCGCGTATGCGCTCGGGTTGCCCATTCCCCCAGAATGGGACGGGAAGCCCGTCTTCGAGGCGTTCAACCTGCCCGCCGCGGAACGGACATTGCCCGTCTGCCATTGATTTGATTTCTATCCCCAGCGCACCGCATTACACCGTTCGCAATCCTGCCTTGTGCAGAGCAATGCGAACGGGTTTTCATTTAATTCATCGATGACCGCCCGAATCAAACTTCGGAGGTGAACCGCCTGCGCCAGCGCATTGCCAATTTGAACGCGGCGGGTGTGCTTTTCGACTGCGGGGGCAATGGCATCAAAGCCCTCCGAATCGCCGGGGAAACCCGGGCACTCCACCACACGATCCGACAACAGCGCCCAGCGGATAAACTGCATCCGCCCGGCGAGTTTTTCGGCATAGTGAATGCTGGTGTTGACGCGGTGATCCACGCCCAAGAGCAGCACCCAGCCATCCTGATCTGCCAGCGCGCCAATGGGCGCCAGCGGATTGAAAATGGTCTGCGCATTCAAAATTGCATCTGCATGAATCCCGGCAAAGGATTGAATGGGATGCATGGAGCGTTTTGCCCTGGGATGTTTGCGAAGGGTTTCGGGCAGGGTTCCCATCATTTTATCGGCGGGCATGTCAGGATGATATGCCTCTGCCAGTTTATTGAGATTTGTCTCGCCCCCGTAGGTGATTCCGTTGCGCGGCGGACCCACCTCCGGGTTGAGCATGGTCTTGTAGGTGAAGGTCGGCATGATGACGCCGCGCACCGAATCGAGCAACGCCACAAGCATCACCTCTGCCCCGCCTTCGACATGCCCGAACGCCTTCAACGAAGCATGGGCAATCACCTGGCTTTTCTTCAAGCCAAGTTGTGAAAAACCATTTCTGAGATCACTCAACCCTATCATCGTCCGCTCACCAGCCTACTCGCCCCGCCAAACGGGTTTACGCTTTTCGATAAAGGCTTTCATGCCTTCCTTCTGGTCGGCGGTGGAAAACAGCGGGTAGAAATTTCGTTTTTCCGCGCGCAAGCCCTCGGTAAGCGAAGTCTCGAACGCGGCGTTGACCGAGTCCTTTGCCATGCGAACAGCCAGCGGCGCGCGCGAGGCAATTTCCTCTGCAAAGGCGACGGCGGCATCCAGGTAGCCTTCGACGGGGACGACCCGATTCGCCAGCCCAAATTGCAGGGCTTCGGCGGCGGTCAGCGTGCGGTTGTTGATGACCATTTCCATGGCGAGGTTTTTCCCAAGCAGGCGGGCAAGGCGCTGCGTTCCACCCGCGCCGGGGATGATGCCGATGGTGACTTCGGGCTGACCGAATTTGGCAGATTCAGAGGCGATGATCATGTCGCAGGAAAGGGAAAGTTCACAGCCGCCGCCCAACGCCCAGCCTGAAACTGCCGCAATCACCACTTTTTTGATTCCGCGAATGCGGTCCCATTTTTCCACCCGCCCCTGTTTGATCATGCCGAAGGGGGAGGATTCAGCCATCTCTTTGATGTCCGCCCCGGCGGCAAAGGCTTTCTCGTTGCCGGTGATGACCATCGCCCCGACCTTTTCATCCCTGTCGAATTCTTCCAGCGCGTCGAACAACTCGCCAAGCATCAGGTTGTTGAAGGCGTTCATCGCCTGCGGACGGTTGAGCGTGACAATACCCACGCGCCCGCGAATTTCCGTTAAAACCGTTGAGTAGGTCATATTTCCTCCGAATGGATGGGTTGGGTAAAACTCATAGCCTGCAAATTATAAACCGATGTCGGGCGGCTTCACACCGGCACATCGCTCATGTAACGCGCGAAAGCCTCGGGACGCATAAAAAGAGGAATAAAAATACAGGCTGAAAATCCGCCGAGGTGCGCCCAGTACCCGGTGCCATATTGCACGCCGTTCATATAGCTAAAGACCGCCGGGGGAATTTGAATCAACAGATAATACAGCACGAACCAAAAAGCGCGGATGCGGGGCCAGGTGGGGATGAAGGTGATAAACCACAGGGTCCGAATTCGCCCGCTGGGGAACAATACGAAATAAGCGCCCATCACCCCAAAAATCGCGCCGCTCGCCCCAATGCCCGGAATCGACTGGCGCGGCAGGGCAAGCGCTGTCAACAGGTCCGAAGTGGTTCCCGCCAGGAGATAAAAAATGAGGTAACGCCATGCGCCGCAGGCATCCTCGACACGGCGACCAAAGACCCACAGGAAAAGCATGTTGCCCAGCAGATGATCGATGCCGCCGTGCAGAAACATGGAGGTCATGGTGGAAATGATACCCGCCCCCTCCCGCGCCCAAAGCAGGCTGGGGGTGGAGCCAAAAACTATGAACACGCCGCGAAGCGCATCCTCGGGCAGGGTCAGTTCCCAAATCAAAATGGCGGTATTGACGGCAATCAGGACAACCGTCATATAGGGAAATCTACTGTAACGATTGGGTTCCGTATCGTTGAGAGGTAACATAAATCACCTGCATCAAAAGGAAAAAATAAAGGCATTAAGCCGCTCGAAAGCAGAGACAAACAACAGCACGAAGGGCAGCAAGACCAAAATCCAGCCGGCAGATGCCATGAAAAATCGGGCAATGGGCGTCCCGCCCGAACTGACATCCTTGAAAATCAGCGACCAAAGACGGGAATGGGAACGAACCGAGGCAAGCGCAATCATGTATCCGCCGAGCAGCGTCCAAAAGAATCCGATCCACAGCAGGAAATCGGAAGAAATCAACAGGTTCATGCCCACATGTACCAGCAGCAGCATAAAGTAGAGAAGCGGCGGACCTACCGTAAGACGGGCAATCGAAACGGCAGGGGAAAAATAAGCGATCTTGTCCTGGCGCAAGTTTTCGATTTGGACTGTTTTCCAGTAAATATCGTTCTGCTCGGCTTTGGATTTTGCCTTGAGCGCCGCAATGCCGTATGCCTCGATAGCCTTCTCGATATTCCCCTGTTCTTCATACATTGCCGCCAGTTCCAGCGGATTATTCTTGAAATGCCGCAACCGTTCGAATTCCCGCCGCGACTGGGTATCGCCCGGCGCCAGCGCCAGCAGGTTTTCGAGGGCAGGCAGGCGCTCGTCCATATCGGAGGATAATTCCGCAATCAGCCGCCAGACATCGGCGCTCGCCCCCCCGCTCTTCGCCAGGGACCGCGCCAGTTCCAACGCCTCATCGTGTTTTTTCGATTTGACGAGGTCCCGCGCCCGCTCAACCTGTTCTGCCACATAAAGGTTTTGCTTCTCCTGCCGCTTCTTTTTTTCAGCCAGCAGTTGCTCCAGATATTGATTTACATTGACATTATTGGGGTTGATATCGAGCACCTGTTCACAGGCATAAATGCAGTCGTCCAGGTCATCCAGCAAACCTGTCAGCCACATCCAGGCGGTTTCATTGCGCGGGTTGATTTCGACAATATCCAGAAAAATATCCCGCGCCGTCAACTCATGACCAGCGCGCACCGCAGACATCGCTTGTTGAAGCAAGGCATCTTCCCTCATGCTCACCTTTCGGATGAAACGGGATGTGTGGACGTTATTTTACACTGCATTGCAAAGAAAAACCCACCCAATCACAAGCGCAAGCAGCAGGCTGGAATTCTCCCCGCACAGATGGGGCGTCAATACAGCCTGGCGGCAATTTACTTGCCAAGCGTCGAATCAAGATGTAAGATGGGGAGAAAATTCAACTCCCGCAGGAGGATATAAAAATGGATGTAAATTATTGGAATGAGTTTGCCGAAGAATATGACGAGCATGTGATCGACGCCTTTACCTACGGGCGTTCGAAGATGATTGGGCAGCAGGTGAAACGCTTTGCCTCGCCTGAAAAGGATGTGGCGGATTTCGGCTGCGGACCCGGCAAGATGCTCCCCTACCTTTCCGAAAAATTCCGCGCCGTGTACGGCTATGATTTTTCGAACAAGCTGCTCGAATCCGCGCACAAACGCTGCGATGGACTGAAAAACGTCCATATCGAGCGGGCGGATTTGTCACAGCCAGTGACGCACCTCCCGCTGGTCGATGTGGTGATCTCGCTCAACGCCGTGCTGATGCCCGACCCCGAACTACGCTTCAACTTCCTGCAAGGCATGGCTTCGCGCTTGAAGCCCGGCGGGCATTTAATTTTGAACGTGCCCTCGGTGGAATCCCTGCTTTTCAGTTATTTCCGCGAAACAGAATGGTATCGCAAGGCGGGCGATTCTCCGCGAAAAGCCGAGGAACTTGTGGATGCCAGTTACATCATTCAGCCAAACCGCACCGCCCAGGGTATCTTTATCCGCGGCACAGAGCCGACCAAACATTATCTGCGCGAGGAGTTGATCGTACTGGCGCAAGATGAAATGCACCTCGAAGTACTCGATGTGCTGAAAATGGAATATGACTGGAAAATCGAGATGGAGGACGACACCGTCCCCGATTGGATGGGCGATCCCTATCCCTGGGATTGGATTCTGGTTGCAAAAAAATCTTAAGAGACTGTTTAATAACTTCACCACGAAGTCACGGAGACACAACACTTGCGCCGCACTGCGTTCGGCGCAGTGCAGGTGAGCCGCAAAGTTTTTTCCCTTCGGGTCTTTGAGACTTTGTGCTTTTGTGATCGGTATTCAGACACTCCATAAAAAGCAAGGATTAAACACAAAGCCCCTGACGGTTGCGAGACCGTCAGGGGCTTTGTACAAACTTTAGATAACCACGCTGACCAATCTTCCCTTGGCAACAATCACCTTCTTCGGCGCTTTGCCTTCGAGGAATTTCTGCACGGATTCGCTTGCCAGCGCGGCGGATTTGATTTCATCCTCCGTCGCTTCGGCAGGGACGACGATGCGGTCGCGCACCTTGCCGTTGACCTGAACCGGCAACTCGATGGAATCTTCCTTCGCGGCGGCTTCGTCCACCTGCGCCCAGGCTTGGGTGTGGATGGAATATGGTTTGCCCAGGTACGCCCACAATTCCTCGGCGATGTGTGGGGCGACAGGCGCCATCATCTTCAAGTATATTTCCTGCGCCTCCTTCCATTCGTCGCTGCCCACTGCGCCAGCCTCACGCGCCTTGTACAATTCATTCAGCAATTCCATCAGCGAAGAGACGATGGTGTTGAATTCGAAATTCTCGAAATCATGAGTCACCTTGCGCAGGGTTTGGTGAACCTTTCTTCGTAAGACCTTTAGGGTCTCCGTAGACCCTAAAGGTCTGTCAGGGACAGCATCCGTGAACAACGTCCACACGCGGCGAATCCAGCGGGCGCTGCCTTCGATGCCTTTGGAATCCCAGGGCGCGCCCATCTCCCAGCGGGCGAAGAACATCAGGTAGGCGCGGATGGTATCGGCGCCGTATTTTTCCACCAGCACGTCGGGCGCGACCACGTTGCCGCGACTCTTGGACATCTTCTCGTTATCTTCGCCCAAGACCATGCCCTGATTCCGCAGTTGCAGCATGGGTTCGTTCCCTTTGGTGATGCCAATATCGCGCATTGCCTTGTGGAAGAAGCGCACGTACAGCAGGTGCATGGTGGCATGTTCGATGCCGCCGGTGTAGGTATCCACCGGCATCCAGTAATCGTATTCCTTCGGGTCGAAGGGACCCATGTCATATTTCGGCGACAGGTAGCGCATGGGATACCACGACGAGCACATGAAGGTGTCCATCGTATCGGTCTCGCGGATTGCCGCTCCGCCGCAGACGGGGCAGGTGGTGTGCTTCCAGGTGGGATGCAGTTTCAGCGGGGATTCGCCTGTCGGCTTCCACTCCACGTCTTCGGGTAGGAGGACGGGCAGTTGGTCTTCGGGGACGGGATTCCAGCCGTGCTCCTCGCAATGAATCATCGGAATCGGCGCGCCCCAATAGCGCTGGCGGCTGATGAGCCAATCACGGTAGCGGTAGTTGACCGATTCCTTGCCGACGCCTTTTTCTTGCAACCAGTCAAGGACGGCGGCGATGCCGGGATTCTTGCGCCCCTTCGACTCGTTGACCTTCATCCCGTTGAACTGGGCAGAGTTGACCATCACGCCGCCGCCGTCGTAGGCTTCGGGCATGGTGTCGCCGTCCAGGTCGGGCTGCCCTTCGGGCTGGACGACGGGGATGATTTTCAGTCCGTATTTGCGGGCGAAGGCGAAGTCGCGCTCATCGTGGGCGGGGACTGCCATAATCGCGCCCGTGCCGTAGGACATCAAAACATAGTCCGCAATCCAAATTGGGATGCGCTCGCCGTTGACGGGGTTGATGGCGTAACCGCCGGTGAAGACGCCCGTCTTTTCCTTGTCCACCGCCCCGCGCTGAATATCGGACTGCCGCGCCGCCTGAGCCTTGTACTCCTCGACGGCGGCTTTGTTTTCGGGCGTGGTGATTTTCTCCACCAGCGGATGCTCGGGCGAGAAGACCATGAAGGTCGCGCCCCACAAGGTATCGGGGCGGGTGGTGAAAACAGTGACCAGTGACCAGTCATCAGTGGAGTCAGGCTGACCACTGTTTACTGAAGGCTGGTTGCTTTCAATACGAAACTTCACCTCTGCTCCTTCCGAACGGTCAATCCAGTTGGTTTGCAGGGTCTTCACTGTGGGGGGCCAGTCAATACCGTCGAAGTTCAGCAGCTCGTCGGCATACTTGGTGGATTTGAAGAACCACTGGCTCAAATCTTTTTTGATGACGGGCGTGTTGCAGCGTTCGCAGTGGCGGTCGTCGCCCCAAACCTGCTCACGCGCCAGGGTGGTGTTGCAGTTCGGGCAGAAATCCACCGGGGATAATTTGCGGTACGCCAACCCGTTCTTGAACAACTGGATGAAGAACCACTCCGTCCATTTGTAATAGCTGGGGTCGCAGGAAACCGCCTCGCGTTCCCAGTCGAACATCGCGCCCATGCTCCGCAGTTGCAGGCGCATTTTGTCGATGTTTTGCAGGGTGCGGGTCATCGGGTGAACGCCGCTTTTGATGGCGGCATTTTCGGCGGGCAGACCGAAGGCGTCGAAGCCCATCGGGAACATCACGTTGTAGCCGTTCATGCGCTTGAAGCGGGCGCGCGCGTCGGACGGCGTCATGGCGTACCAATGTCCGATGTGCAGGTCGCCGCTGGGATAGGGCAGCATGGTCAGGGCGTAGAACTTCGGCTTGTCGGGGTCGATGACCGAGCGGTAGAGTTGGTCGGCGTCCCATTTTTCCTGCCACTTCTTTTCGATGGCTTTGGGATTGTAGGATTTATCGGGGCGCGGGGTTTCTTCAATCGGTGTCTCGTTCATGGCACAATCTCCTTTGATGCGGATTCCTTTTCCGTTATTTTCATAAAACAAAAAACCTTCATCCATTATCAGGACGAAGGTTTGCTTCGCGGTACCACCCGACTTACGTTGAACTTTCAACGCTCAACGCCTCTCATACGCTATAACGGGCTTACCCGTGAATGACTACTCGCAGACGCGCCGCGCTTCACCATCCAAGCCTTCCCCGCAGGGATAACAGGCGAGTTCAGTCTGACGCGCTCCCGTTGGGCGCAAACGCTGGGCTTCCACCTCGCTTTCCCAACTCGCTGACGGGATGACCTACTACTCCTGTCCTGGCTTTTGTCAGGCAGTTCTTCGCTGCCCTGAAATGATTTTGGGGCAAGTACAAGACCTGCCCCAACGTGTGTGGACCCAGAGGGATTCGAACCCTCGACCTTCTCAATGCCATTGAGACGCGCTCCCAACTGCGCTATGGGCCCT
>Ga0172367_10002739_pt1 | contig 23766 bp, 22 predicted proteins | sample Lak10m_FD_114542 | JGI IMG/M metagenome (GOLD analysis project Ga0172367, IMG submission 114542) | Freshwater microbial communities from Kabuno Bay, South-Kivu, Congo - kab_022012_10m | ecosystem: Environmental > Aquatic > Freshwater > Lake | place: Democratic Republic of the Congo: South-Kivu... | reverse complement strand
TCGAATGAACTCGGTCACCGTTTGGTGAGCCGATGCGTCGGTGGGTTTGGTGGGCTTTTTCATTACACCCCAAGCCTGCACCAAACGGTGGCCACTTTGCTACTGCATGGATACGGCTAAGGGGCGGTGTGGGGGCACATGGCCAACAGGGGAGGGGCAGATGACGGTTCAGGGGCAGGATTAGGATTAAGAGTAGGAGTAGGAGTAGGAGGGGGGCGTAGGGGCTTCCCGACAGGAATGTCTGCCCGCCTGTTTGGGAGCCAGGCAGGGATGGCGGGGGTTCCAGGGACTTTGAAATACCCCTGGGGCTGGCAGGGTGTTGTGGTTTTAAGGTTTGACGATGGAACGGGGGGTGATGTTTGAATGAAGTCCTGGGAGGCGATGGTGGGCTTAGTTGGTATTTAGAATAGTTCTAAATATTGACACGGTTCAAATTGGTTTTAGGGTTGGGCGCGTGAAGACGGATGCGAGCCCTGGGTGGCAAGACAAGTTGGATGAGCGCTTGAGCAAGAGCGGGCTTCGATTTACGACGCAGCGGAGGATGGTGTACTCGGTTTTGATGGATGAGCGGGATCATCCGACGGCGGAAATGGTTTTTCTTCGGGCGAAGAAGCAGAATCCGGACATTTCGATGGCGACGGTTTACAACTGTCTGGATGCATTGGTTAAGTGCGGGATGGTGACCCAGGTCAATTTGCATCGGACGGCGTCTCGGTATTGTCCGAATATGCAAGAGCACTGCCACTTTTATTGCAGCGAGTGTGGGACGGTGCATGACATTAGGTTGGAGTCCGCAGCGGAGTTGGTGAAGATGCCGGTGGGATTTGAGGCGCAGCATTATGACATCTCGATTGATGGACGGTGCCCTGAATGCGCGAGGAAGAGCGGGGGACGGCGAGTTTGAGCGGGCTAGGAAGTGCGGATTTTGAAACGAGAACATGAGCACGGCGACAGAAACGATCGAAGGGTTGGTGAAGCAGGAGTACAAGTATGGCTTCGTGACTGACGTGGAGAGCGAGTCGGCTCCTCCCGGGTTGAACGAGGACATTGTGCGACTGATTTCTTCCAAGAAGGGGGAGCCTGAGTTTTTGTTGGAGTGGCGGTTGAAGGCGTTTCGACATTGGTTGACCTTGACGCCTCCGGAGTGGCCGAAGGTGACGTATCCGCCGGTGAACTTTCAGGACATGACGTATTACTCGGCTCCGAAGAAACGAGGGGACGGGCCGAAGAGTTTGGACGAGGTGGACCCGAAGCTATTGGAGACCTACGAGAAGTTGGGTATCCCGCTGCGAGAGCGTGAGCGATTGGCTGGGGTGGCTGTGGATGCGGTATTTGATAGTGTGTCGGTTGGCACGACGTTTAAGGAGAAGCTGGCGGAGAAGGGCGTGATTTTTTGCTCTTTTTCGGAAGCGGTGAAGGAGCACCCGGACCTAGTAAGGAAGTATTTGGGATCGGTGGTGCCGTACACGGACAATTTTTATGCAGCGTTGAACTCGGCGGTGTTTAGCGACGGATCGTTTTGCTACATACCGAAGGGCGTGCGATGTCCGATGGAGCTATCGACGTACTTTCGGATTAACGCGGCGAAGTCGGGGCAATTTGAGCGCACGTTGATTGTGGCGGAGGAAGGCAGCCATGTGAGCTATCTGGAGGGCTGCACGGCACCGATGCGGGACGAGAACCAGTTGCACGCGGCGGTGGTGGAGTTGGTGGCGATGGACAACGCTGAGATCAAGTATAGCACGGTGCAGAACTGGTATCCTGGGGATGAGAACGGGGTTGGAGGCATCTACAACTTTGTGACCAAGCGCGGTCTGGCGAAGGGAAGGAACTCGAAAATCTCGTGGACCCAAGTGGAGACGGGGTCATCGATCACCTGGAAGTATCCGAGCTGTGTCTTGCAGGGTGAGAATTCGGTCGGAGAATTCTATTCGGTGGCGGTGACGAACCACTGTCAGCAGGCGGACACGGGGACGAAGATGGTGCACATAGGGAAGAACACGCGGAGCACGATCATTTCGAAGGGGATATCGGCGGGGCGCGGGCAAAACAGCTATCGCGGGCTGGTGAAGATGATGAAGAGTGCGACGAACGCGCGCAATTTTTCGCAGTGCGACTCGTTATTGATCGGGGACAAGTGTGGGGCGCACACGTTTCCGTACATTGAGGTAAAGAACTCGACGGGCAGTGTAGAGCACGAGGCGACGACGTCGAAGATTGGAGAAGACCAGATCTTTTATTGCAATCAGCGTGGGTTATCGACGCAGGATGCGGTGAACATGATTGTGAACGGGTACTGCAAGGAAGTCTTCAAGCAACTGCCGATGGAATTTGCGGTGGAAGCCCAGAAGCTGTTGGGGGTGAGTTTGGAAGGCAGTGTCGGGTGAGGCTGAACAACGAGTTTTGGAGAGTAAACGTCGAACGGTGAATGGTGAACGGGAAGTTTTGAGAAACGAGAGACCTATGTTGGAGATACGCAATTTGCACGCGGGAGTGGAAGGGAAGCGCATTCTGAAGGGCTTGAACCTGACGGTGAAGGCGGGAGGGGTGCATGCCATCATGGGGCCGAACGGGAGCGGGAAGAGCACGCTATCGGCCGTTTTGGCTGGGAAGGATGGCTATGAGGTCACGGAGGGGGAGGTGATCTACAAGGGGATGAACCTTCTGGAATTGGACCCGGAGGAGCGGGCGCGGGAGGGAATCTTTTTGGCGTTTCAATATCCGGTTGAGATCCCGGGAGTGAACAGCACCTATTTTTTGAAGGCGGCGTTGAACGAGGTTCGGAAGCACCGGGGATTGACGGAACTGGATGCGATCGAGTTTTTGGCGTTGGTGAAAGACAAGATGAAGGCGTTGGATTTGCGCGAGGACTTCCTGAAGCGACCGGTGAATGAGGGATTTTCGGGCGGGGAAAAGAAGAAGAACGAGATTTTTCAGATGGCGGTGTTAGAGCCGGCGTTGGCGATCTTGGATGAGACGGATTCGGGATTGGATATTGACGCGTTGAAGGTGGTGTCTGCCGGGGTGAACCGCTTGAGGACACCGGAGAACGCGCAGTTGGTGATCACCCATTACCAGCGCTTGTTGAGCTATATCATTCCGGACTATGTGCATGTGTTATGCGATGGCCGGATTGTGCGATCGGGTGGGAAGGAACTAGCTTTGGAGCTGGAGCAGAGAGGTTACGACTGGATTTTGAACGAGGTTGTGAAGGGATCGTAAGCGGCGATGGGAAGCGAGAATTGAGCGGAAATAGGCGGGGCATCTGATTACACCTGGATGATGACGACGACGGCAAGCGAGAGGAAGCTGCGGGAGAACGACCCGTTTGTGACGCAATTTGAGCCCTTTGAGCGTGCGGGAGCGACGCGAGGGCCGGCCTGGGTGTTTCCGGTGAGGAAGGCAGGGCTTGCTCGATTTGCCGAACGAGGGTTTCCGACGACCTCGGACGAAGATTGGCGATTTACCAATGTCGCGGCGGTGGGGCGATTGCCGTTTCGACTGGCGACGCCGAGCGAGGTTGGGGGGCGCGACATTCTGGGGACGACCCCGTTTGCGACGCACGAGACGGATCGGTTGGTTTTTGTGGATGGGCATTACGAGGCGTCACTGTCGAACGTTGGCGAGTTGCCGTCGGGAGCGGTGGTGATGAATTTGGCGGGGGCGATTGCGGGAGGTGTGGGGGACTTAGAGCACGTCTTTGGACGGCATGTGACGGGTGAGGAGAATGGATTTGCGGCGTTGAACGCGGCGTATTTTTCGGACGGTGGCTATATATTTGTGCCGAAGGGTGTGGCGTTATTAAGGCCGGTGCAGTTGTGTTTTGTGTCGACGGGGGCAGCGGCAGGGGTTGCGACGCATCCGAGGAATCTAGTGATTGTGGAGGAGGGGGCATCGGCGACGGTGTTGGAGACCTACACGGGTTTGAACGGGGTGGGGTATTTGACGAATTCGGTCGGTGAAGTGGTGGTGGGAGACAACGGGTATTTGGAGCATGTCCGATTTCAAGACGAGCGGGTGGAGGCGTTTCACGTGGGGACGTTGCACTATCGATTAGGGCGTGCGAGCCGGTGTTGGGCGCATTCTTTGGCGTTGGGTTCAAAGCTTTCGCGCGTGAACATTCGGGCGTCGCTCGCTGGAGAGGGGTTGGAAGCGGTTTTGAACGGGCTTTATTTAACCCGGGGCGAGCAGTTGGCGGATCACCACATGGTGGTGGACCACATTCGGCCACACTGTGTGAGCCACGAGTATTTCAACGGCATTTTGGACGATCGATCGAGGGGTGTTTTCCATGGTCGGATTCTGGTGCGACGGGAGGCGCAGAAGACGGACGCGAAGCAGACCAACCGAAACCTATTACTTTCGGAGGATGCGACGGTGGATACGAAGCCGCAATTGGAGATTTATGCCGATGACGTGCGGTGCACCCATGGGGCGACGGTGGGTCAGATGAATGAGGATTCGATATTCTACCTTCGAGCCCGGGGCATTGGATTGGAGCGCGCGCGACGGATCTTGATGTGTGCCTTTGCTGGGGAGATTATCGAGCGGGTGCAGGACGAGGCGGTGCGTGAGGAACTGGATCGCATTGTATGGGTGCGGTTGGAGCAGAATCCGCATGTGAAGACGGAATGAGAGTGGGGAGGGACGGGATGGTGTAGAGAGGACTGGGCGGCGCTATGTTTGACGAACTCAACGATCTGTATCAGCAGGTGATTTTGGATCACAGCAAGACCCCGCGGAATTTCCGGTTGATGCCGGCGGCGAACCGGAGCTCGCAGGGTTACAATCCGTTGTGCGGGGACAATGTGACGTTGTATCTGGAAATGGACGGGGAACGTGTGAAGGACGTGAGTTTTCAGGGATCTGGGTGTGCGATTTCGAAGGCATCGGCCTCGATTCTGACAGAGGCGATCAAGGGCAAGACGAAGGAAGAGGCGAAGCGACTCTTTGAGCTGATTCATGATTTAGTGATGACTGGGGGAGTGGGAGCGGGTGGGGTGGAGGGGTTAGGGAAGCTGGCGGTTTTTGCAGGGGTGCACAAGTATCCGGCGCGGGTGAAATGTGCGATATTACCGTGGCACGCGGCGATTGCGGCTTTGGATGGGAAGGATGCGCCGGTGTCGACGGAGTAGGGAAGGGGCGGACGGGCATATTAAAGAGAATGAACTCGAACGATCCGATCATATTGACGCGTGACTGTGAGGCGGCGGTGGTGCCGTTGGGGACTCAAGTGACGTTGAAGCAGGGGGAGACGGCTTACATTACGCAGTCGTTAGGCGGCAGCCACACGGTGATCGTGAACGGGAATTTATTTCGGATCGACGGGAGGAACGCGGATGCGTTGGGGTTGAAAGTGGAGGAGCGGCGGGCGACGCGACCGGTGGGGCAGCCGGTGACCGAGGAGGAGTTGACGAAGGAAGTGTGGGACCAGTTAAAGACCTGTTACGATCCGGAGATTCCGGTGAACATCGTGGATTTGGGATTGATTTACGGATGTGAGCTGAAGCGGGTTGAGGGAGGCAATGGGGGATATCGGGCGGAGGTGAAGATGACCCTGACGGCGCCGGGGTGCGGGATGGGGGACCATTTGCGGCACGACGTGATGAACAAACTGATGTGTCTGGAGGAGATTGAGGATGCGAACGTGGAGTTGGTGTGGGAACCTCAATGGAACCAAGGATTGATGACGGAGGCGGCACGGTTGCAGCTGGGGCTCTACTAACATCGAGGCACTATGAGCTTTTTGTCGAAAACGCAGTTTATGCAAGCGCGAGAGGTTGGATGGGAACTGATCCGGTCCGACTTTCCGATCCTGGAGCAGACGGTTCATGGGAACTCGCTTGTGTATTTCGACAGTGCGGCGACCAGCCAGAAGCCGAGGGCGGTCTTGGAGGCGATCCAGAACTATTACACGCAGAACAATGCGAATGTGCACCGCGGAATTCACGAATTGAGCAACCGGGCTACGGCAGCGTTTGAGGCCGGGCGCGCGCGGGTGGCGCGTTTTTTGAATGCAGCGAGTGCGGATGAGATCGTGTTCACGCGGGGGACGACGGAAGGCATCAATTTGGTGGCGTCGACGTGGGGCGCTGCAAATTTGAAAGCAGGGGACAAGATTCTGCTCACGGAGATGGAGCACCATAGCAATATCGTGCCGTGGCAGGTGCTGTGCGAGCGGACGGGAGCCAAGCTAGAATATTTACCGGTGACAGGGGATGCGGGGTTGCTGGATCTGAGCCGGTTTGATGAGATCCTGGCCGACGGTGTAAAGTTGATGGCGCTCACGCATGTTTCGAACACCTTGGGAACGATTAATCCGGTTGCGGAACTGTGTCGTAAGGCTCGGGCGCTGGGGGTGGTCACGTTGGTGGATGCGGCGCAGAGCGTGGGACACATGAGGGTGGACGTTCGGGACATCGGGTGCGATTTCCTGGCGTTTTCCGGGCACAAGATATGTGGGCCGACGGGGATTGGGGCGTTGTATGGGCGTTTAGGATTATTGGAATCGATGCCACCGTATCAGGGGGGCGGGGAGATGATTATGTCGGTGGACTTTTTTAAGACCACCTACAACAAGGCACCGCACAAGTTTGAAGCGGGGACGCCGGACATTTCGGGGGTGGTGGGGTTGCATGCGGCGATGGACTACTTGGATTCGATTGGGAGGGAAGCGATCTTTGGGCATGACCGAGAGTTGGGTGAGTATGCTTATGATCGGCTTTCGGAGTTGCCGGAGGTGCGGTTATTTGGACCGAGTGTTGGGCGAGCGGGGTTGGTGAGCTTCTTGTTGAACGACGTGCACGCGCATGATTTGGTGACCTTTGCGGATCAGAAGGGCATTGCGTTGCGCGGCGGGCATCACTGCAATCAGCCGTTGATGAAGAAACTGGGAGTGCCTTCGACGGCGCGGGCGAGTTTCTATTTCTATAACAATCGGACCGAGGTGGATTATATGATCGAGGTCTTGGAGGGTATCCAGCGGTTTTTCAAGGGACCATCGACCGTATCGGTGGGTTGAGAGCCATGAGCGAGGGATCGAGCATAAGCGGGCTTGGAGGCCATTCGACCATGCGCGAGGTCTTGGAGGCTTTTCCTGGGGCGCAGCGGGCTTTGTTTCGTCGATACCATATCGGGGGATGTTCGAGCTGTGGATTTCAGCCCGGAGAAACGGTTGAGGAACTCTGTGCGCGGAACAACCGGTTGGATGTGGGTGAGGTTCTGAGTCACATTGCGAGCAGCCATGAGGAGGACCGAAGGATGTTGGTTGAGCCTCGGCAGTTGAGTGAGTGGTTAGCGTTGGCAGGGGAGGAAACTCGCGTTTTGGATATTCGGTCACGAGAGGAGTTTGGGGCGGCTTCGATTCGAGGGTCGGTTTTTCTATCGCAGGCGATCATGCAGGAAGTGATGGGGAAGTGGCCGAGAGAGGGGAGGGTGGTGATTGTGGATCATTTGGGGAAGTCGGTTTTGGATGCGGCGGCGTATTTTGTGGGGCACGGATTTACGCGGGTGCATGGATTGCTTGGAGGGATTGACGCATGGTCGGTGGACGTGGATCCGACTGTGCCGCGGTATCGGCTGGGTTAAGCGGTGGGATGTTTGTATGAACGACGTGAGCGAGGAACTTCGGAAGCGCATTCAGGATGCGGTGCAGAACCCCAACAACGTAGGGGAGATGGAGGGAGCGGATGCGGTGGGTACGGTGGGGAGCGCGGAGTGTGGGGAGATGCTTCGGATGTGGGTTAAGTTTCGGGAGGACAAAGGGAAGAAAGTTATCGATCGGGCTTCGTTTCAATCCTTTGGGTGCGAGACAGCGATCGCGATCGCGAGTTTGGCGACGGAGTTGATTCGAGGGAAGACGCCGGAGGAGGCTTTAGCAATGCGGAGTGGGGAGTTAGCGGGAGGATTAGGGCCATTACCGCCGATGAAGATTCACTGTGCGGAGTTGGTGGAGGGGGCGTTGAGATCGGCGCTGGAGGGAGGTTCGAGCGGCGGGGCGGGGTAGGCTGCTGAGGGGCCGAAAATGGCCCCGACCCTGATGGACAGCATGGGGGCGTCTTTGAATTCGAGCGGGGCGGTGAAGATTGTCTTTTTGGAGCCGGGGCAGGGTTGAGAGACGGGTGGGGCTGGTTGGTGTATGGCGGCCGAGGGCTTTCGCGGTTTGGTGAGGGTTGTGGCGCTAGGTTTTTGTGAATTCGACAAAGGAGCGTGAGAGGTTGGTGGGAGTAGCGGAGATCAGCCAGTAGCCTTTTTCCTTGGAGCCATCGTGGTTATTGCGGAGCCGCGAGCAGCAGCGGTTGGTGAGGACATCGACTCCGCGAACGACATTGAGGGTGAAGCCGTGGTGATGACCGCTGTAGACCCCTTTGAGATTGAACTCGAGGAAGCGATTCAGCACGGCCTCGGCGTTGGTGGGCACCATGGGGGCGGTGGGGGCGAGCGGGAAGTGGGTAAAGAGAACCGTGGGACGTCGTTTGTCGAGCCGTGGCAGTTCGCGGTCGAGCCAGTGGAGCGTTGCAGGCTGGATTTTTGTATTGGAGTAATCCTGGCCTTGGGTGGAGTCGATACCCACGAACTGCCATCCCTTGTGAGTGAAAGCGTAGTTGAGTTGGTTGGGGAAGTTCTTTTCGTATGCTGAGCGGTCTGAGGGGGTGAGGTAGTCGTGATTCCCGATTTGGACATGGACGGGTTTGGCGAGTTGCTGGAGGTGATCGCGGATGGCGCCGAGGTTTTGATTTTGGCCGCGATCGGTGAGATCACCGAGAACGAGAGCGAAGTCGGAGTCGCTATGCTTTTTCATGTCACGGACCAGAGCCTCGAACCAAGGATCGCACTCCGGGGCGTCGTGATGCAGATCATTGACGGCGATGAACTGGAACGAAGACTCCCCAGCTTTGGCGAGTGCGTGTTGGGCTCCTGGCCAAAGACCTGCGGCCAGCAGGGAGTAGGCTCCGAGGTGATGTAAAGACTGGCGTCGGGAGATGAGGTTTGAGGTCATCAGCATGAGTTGGGGGATGGGGAGAGTGGATTGGATTTGGGGTTAGGCTGCGAAGGAGCGCAAGGTTTTGGCGATCTGTATGAGGGCTTCCTCGGCCTGGTTTCTGGAGAGATTGAGCGCTGGGAGCAATCGGACGATTTGGGCACCGCTTGGGATGGTGAGAACGCCGGCTTCGTGAAGTCGGATGACGGCTTGGAGGGAGGGGGCTTTGTCGGAGCCCTTGAAACCAGGGACGAGATCCCGATCGTGCAGCTCGATGCCGATCATGAGACCCACGCCGCGAATCGATTTGATGACGTGGGGGAGTTCGGTAGCGAGTTTTTCTAGTTCTGCATGGAGCCAAGCGCCGAGCTGGCGAGCGTTCTCGGCGAGGCCATCGCGTTGAATGACTTCGAAGATTTTGAGGGCGACGGCGCAGCCGAGCGGGGTTCCGCCGTAGGTTGTTCCGTGGGAGCCTGGCCCAAGAAGGTCCTGGAAGGGTTCGCGCACCCAGAAGGCCCCCATGGGGAACCCACCGCCCAAGGATTTGGCCATGGAGATACCATCGGGAAGGAAGGCTTCTCCCCCGGGCACCCCTTCGAGCGTGCGTTGGAAGCTTTGGAATCGGCCGGTTCTGAAATGGCCGCACTGAACGCCGTCGATGAGCAGGAGCAATTGATTTTCGTCGCAGAGCTTTCTCAAACCGAGGAGGTAGTCGGCAGAGGCGGGAGTGATGCCGCCTTCGCCTTGGATTCCTTCGATGAGGATCGCGACGGTGGCAGGGGAGAGCGCTTGTTGGATTGCGTTGAGGTCATTGAAGGGGACATGGCGGAAACCGGGTACCATGGGTTCGAAGCCCTTTTTGACTTTGTCCTGACCGGTGGCTGAGATGCCGGCGAGGGTCCGGCCGTGGAAGGAGTTGAAGGCGGTGAGAATTTCGAAGCGCCCTTGGTCGTGGCCGAACTTACGGGCGAGCTTGTAAAGCCCTTCATTGGCTTCGGCGCCGCTGTTGCAGAAAAAGACTTTACCTGGGGCGATGTGCTGGGTGATCTGTTGGGCTAGGCGACCCTGGAGTTCGGTGTAGTAGAGATTGGAAACGTGAACGAGCCGTTGGGATTGGTTGACGATGGCTTGAGTGATCTCTTGATTCGCGTGGCCGAGCACACAGACGGCGATGCCGCCGCCGAGGTCGACGTAGCGTCGACCGGAGACATCCCAGACGTAGCTTCCTGCGCCGTGGCTCAGGGCGATATCGAAGCGCCCGTAGGTGGGCATGACGAACTTTCCGTAGAGCTCTCGGATGGATTCGAATTGGTTCCGGATGATTGGGGGCGGCGGAATGATGTCTTTCATCTCATTAAGGGGTTCCACGAAAGCTCCAAGGGGAATGGAGTGCAAATCAAATTTTTGAGAGGTGTGGGTGGGGGAGGGGGCAGGATTAAGATTAAGAGTAGGAGTAGGAGTAGGAGGGGGGCTGAGTCTTGGGCAGCGCCGTGTGGGGGCACACGGCCTAGATCGGCGGAGCGGAGGGGCGTGCCGAGGGATCTTGGACAGGAGGTCGAGGGGGAGCCGGCAGGGGTGCCGGCGCTCCCAGGGCGGAGGGGTGCCGTGTGGGGGCACATGGCCTACAGCGGAGGGCGGAGGGGCGTTCATGGGCAGGATTAGGATTAAGATTAAGAGTAGGAGTAGATTGCCTCGAAGCTAAAACCTCGCGCACTGGGGCCATGAACCGGAGGGAGGAGGCCAACGCCGTGTGAGGGCACACGGCCTACAGCGGAGGGCGGAGGGGACGGTTCATGGGCAGGAGTAGGAGGGGGAGTAGGAGTGGGGGAGGAGGTTTGGATCGCCATGGGGGTGGGGGATTGTGTAGGAGAGAAGGCTGTGAGTGTTCATAAGACGACATTTAAAGGTTGGGTGATTCCCGGGGAGGTGCCACCGGGGGCCTTGGGAGGTGGGCCTGAGGTTGAGGCGGGGGAGACCCTGGACTGTATAGCGGGTCATTTTCGGTTGTTTCAGTTGGAGAAAGGACATCGGTTTTCGACGGACGACGTTTTGACGGCGTGGTATGGCACGAGTTGGTGTGGGTCGGCGGGGAGGGTTTTGGATTTGGGCAGCGGGATTGGAACGGTGGGGATGATCGCGGCGTGGCGGCTGAGGGGGGCGCGATTTGTGACGGTGGAGGCGCAGGAGGAAAGTGTGCGACTCGCGAGGAAGAGTGTTCGGTGGAATGGGTTGGATTCACGCTATGAGGTGCGATTGGGCGATTTTCGGGACCCAGAGATTTTGGGTCGGGAGGAGATGTTTGATTTGGTTTTGGGCAGTCCGCCTTACTTTCCTTTGGGAAGTGGCGTGACGGGGGATCATGCGCAGAAAGTGGCGTGTCGATTCGAGCTGCGGGGGAGTGTGGTGGATTACTGTCGCGTGGCGGCGGAGCACTTGGTGGCTGGGGGGATGTTTGCCTGTGTATTTCCGATTGCCCCGGAGGAGCAGGCGCGGCGGGTAGAGCAAGGGGCGCGGGAAGCGGGTTTGAGCATCATGCGGTCGCGCGCGGTGGTGTTGCGTGAAGGGGAGAGGCCGTTGCTCGGGCTTTTTGGAATGATGCGATCGGCGGACTTACCTGAGGGGCTGAGGGGGAGTCGATGGGAGGAGCCAGCCTTGGTGATACGAGCCAGGGACGGCACGGTGCATCCGGAGTATTCGAGAGTGAAGCTCTCGTTTGGTTTTCCTCCCTGATTGCGTGGGAATGGAGGGAGGGGGAAAGGTAGCTCTGAGTGGGCTCTCAGTTTGCGAGGGCGACGATGTAGCGTTGGAACCGTTCGGTTTCGCTTTCGGCGTCGGATCGGTGGTAGATCTGGTGGAGATTGGAGCAGATGCGGAGGAGGATTCGACGTGGGGTGATAGGGGCGAGATAGGGCTCCTGGTAGCCGTGCGGTGTCTGGAGCAGGTAGCGGACGCATTCGGCTTTGGAGAGGAGACGACCTTCATTGAAGGCATCGATGAAGATTTCGCCGAAGGAGGACTGATGGCGGCAGAGGAAGTGGCCGGGCATTCCGATGCCGACGATAGGGAGTTTGAGACGTCGGGCGATGAGGATGTAGACGATGCTTAGGCTGATGGGGTTTCCGGTGCGGCGGTCGATGACTTGGTTGAGGTAACTATTCTCCTGCTCGTAATAATTTTTTTCGTTTCCCCGGAGGCGAAAAGAGCCGAAGAGGCATTGGTTAATGCGTTGGAGTTGCTGTTCGGGGGTATCGTCGTGCTGGAGGAAGGGTTGGATCTCGCCGGCGAGATCATCGAGAATAGCGCTGTACCCGAGCGGGTTGATTTTGGGGTAGCGTGTTTGGGCCATGAGCCAAACGCCAGTTTCGAGGCAGAGATCTTCACCGCTGTTCAGGCAGAAGGCGAGGAACTCGTCATCGAAACGACGACGATCGAGGCAATCGAGGATTTCGAGAATTCGGCGTCGTTGGGTTGGGATAGGGGATAGGGATTCGGAGCGGAGCCAGGGTTGAGCGGAATCGCCGAGGGCGAGGATTTTTTCACGGACGGCACCGTAGACGTTGGGATCCTCGTCCCAGAGCAGAGTTAGCAGGGCTTTCTTTTGGCCCTCGGTAAGGGTTTCAGCGGGGGTGGATGCGCTTTTTGAACGGGTGCTCATGAGGAGCCGCTTCTGGAGAGATCCTTTCACAATTCTTCATCGGACGCAATGCAGCATTGGTTCAGGAGAAAGTGGGGAGGGGGCGAACGAAGGTCGGGGGGGCGGCGCTCCCAGGGCGGAGGGGGCCGAGTGGGGGCAGATGGCTTGATCGGCGCAGCGGAGGGGCGGGTCGAGCGATCTTGGACATAAGGCCGAGGGGAGCCGGCAGGGGTGCCGGCGCTCCCAGGGCTTGGGGCTGTGTGGGGGCACATGGCCAACATGGGGGGACAGATGACGGCTCAGGGGCAGGATTAGGATTAAGATTAAGAGTAGGAGGGGGCGGTCGGCAGGGACTGTGAAACCGCTCTGATGGTTTGGCGTGGGTGGGGCTCTGGAGTTGCTAAGCCGGAAAGGCGCACTAGGATGGAATGGATCATGCGACGGCGAGGTGAAGAGGAGGAGTGAGAAGCCGATGATAAGAGTATGGAGGCAGGGCTGTTTCAAAGTCTTGAGGCGAGGTGTAAGAGTTCGCGAACCTGAGCCGGGAGGCCAGACCAGTGGCGAAAACTGCCGCATGCCCGGCAGAGATGCCCGGGGGTCCCAGGGACTTTGAAACAGCCATGGTATCGAGGGGGCTGCGGGGGGGACGACTTGACGCTTGGGTGGATGAGTTGATGGAATGAACAGCGGAGTAAAACTTCTTACGAGGCGGGCGTGGATCCAATCGATAGTATTGGGGGCGGCGGGATTTTTGTTGAACGGTTTCCCGTTCGAGTTTGGGGGCGGGGTGACGTTGCTGTTTGGAGGGGTATTTTCGTTATGCTCGGCCATCGCACTAGGCCCTTTCGCGGGGTTGGTTTCGACCATGCTGGCGATGATGCGGGTCGGTTTTGTTTGGGAGGATTCGACGGGTGTGCTGGTTCACGGCTTGGAGGCGATTGCGGTGGGCAGCCTAGTGCGACGTGGGCGGTCTCCTTTATTAGTTGAGGTGAGCTACTGGATACTCGTTGGGTTGCCGTTGCAATTTGTGGCTGCGCGTTTTTGGACCGGGGAGAGTATGGGGACGGTGTGGGGATTGCTGATGAAGCAGGCGGTGAACGGACTGATCAACGTCTTGGTGGCGAGCGCGATTGTTGATTTATCGCGATTTCGGCTGAGGCAGTCGGTGGGGGTTCGTTCCATTTTGGCTCAAGGATTGGTTTTTACGGCCATCCTTCCGTTGACGGCGTTGGGGTTGGTGCATGGACGCTCGCTCGCGAGGCAATCGATTACGAACGCGACACGAGAGATGGCGAATGCGTCTAGGGCGGTTCAGGTTGGAGTGGAACAATTTGTGCGATTGCATCTCAACGCCATCGAAGCGCTGGCGGCTGCGATTGAGGTGACGGGTGCGAATCGGGATGAGGCCGATAAGAGGTTGGACGAGTTGTTGGTGCGACACCATGCGGTTTATCCCTCGTTCAAGACCCTGCTGGTGACGGACGATGAGGGACGACTCGTGGCGACGGAGCCTCCACGCAATCCGCAGGGAGAGCGGATGATGGAAGTGGTGCGGACGGTTGCGGATCGAGACTACTTCCGGGTGCCGATGTGGACTGGGACATCGTATGTATCGGATGTGTTTTTAGGGCGGGGCTATGAAGCCTTGCCGATCGTGGCGTTGAGCGCCCCGCATCGGCGGCGGAGCACGGCGGCTCCTGCTGGGGTGGTGGAGGGCAGCTTGGATCTGGAGAGTTTTAAGAACTTACGGCAGCGCATTCCAGCGAGCCAAGACTTGGTGATCATTCTGCTGGACCAACACGATCGGCTTCTCTTTTCGTCGGCGGACTGGCCTGCGCGGGTACTGCATCAGTTGGCGGGTTCGGCGCTGGTGCGAGCGGCGTCGGCGGTGGGGCCCTCGCATGTCTTTCACTATGTGCGGCCCGCATTGGAGGGCGGGCGTGATGGAGGTGGGCGGTATATGGGATTTTCTGAGCGGGTGGCGATATCGGGGTGGCGGGTGATTGTATTGGGATCTCAGGACACGATAGAAAGTGCGGGAAGAGGGTATCTGTTATTGGCGATGGGTTGGACGGCTGGAGGGGTCGGTTTTGCGAGCGTGCTCTCTGGCTTTTTGGCGCGACGGCTGACGCGGCCGTTGAACTCCCTACTGATGAGGGTGCGCGAGTTCAAGCTGCACCAAGGCGATGTGGACCTAGTGGGGGCTGGGGAAGGCGCGCCCTCGGAGGTGAAGGAGCTCATTGACGATTTTGGATTGCTACACCGTCGGCTCCGGGAGTCGTACGAGCAGTTGCAAGGATCGTTGCGGGAGCGGGAGTCACTGAATGCGGAGTTGAAGGCGTTGTTGGCGGACTTGGACAACCAGGTGCGAGGGAGGACGCAGGAGTTGGCGGAGGCGACGTTGAAGGCGGAACAGGCGTCGCGGGCGAAGAGTGAATTTTTGGCGATGATGAGCCATGAGATTCGAACGCCGTTGAACGGGATTATTGGGATGACGTCGTTGATGGAAGGAGCTCGACTGGACGAGGAGCAGAGGGATCGATTGGCTTCGATCACGACGTGCAGTGAGGCTTTGCTGGCGGTGATCAACGACGTGCTTGATTTTTCGAAGATTGAGGCGGGGAAGTTGGAGTTGGATGTAGCTGAGATGGGGTTAAAGACGTGTGTGGAGCAGAGCCTTGAAGTGGTGATGGGAGCGGCGAAGGCAAAGGGGTTGGAGTTGAAAGTCGAGGTGGCAGCGGATGTGCCGAGGGTGGTGATCGGGGACGCGACGCGTGTGCGTCAGATTCTCATCAACCTATTAGGCAACGCGGTGAAATTTACGATGCGAGGGCAGGTGGTTTTGCGAGTAAACCCAGGCGTGAGCTTGGAGGGGGTGAGTGAGGTGGTTTTTCTGGTCCGTGACACGGGGATGGGAATGGGGCACGAGCAGTTGGAGCGTCTCTTTCGCCCGTTCTCGCAAGGCGACAACTCGATGACCCGGCGTTTTGGCGGGACGGGTTTGGGTTTGGCCATCACGCGTTCGTTGGTAGAACGAATGAACGGGAAGGTGGAGGTACGGAGCGAGGTGGGGAAAGGGACGGATTTCGAGGTTCGCATCCCATTTGGGCGCGCGGTTTTGAATGGCCACGAGGTGGGTGCAGGGGAGTTGGACGCGGGGTTAGGCAAGGACAGGGACTCCTTGAGACGCGAAGGAACGGGAGAGAGCGGTGAGGGACGGGCTGAGGAGGCAGTGCGGCCTCCGAGGATCCTGGTGGTGGAGGATAACACAATCAACTTGCGGGTGGTACTCGGTTTTCTGGAGCGACTGGGCTTGAGTGCGGAGCATGCGGGGAACGGGCGGGAGGCGGTGGATCGTGTCAGGGACGAGGGGTTTGATGTGGTTTTTATGGATTTGCAAATGCCGGAAATGGACGGTTTGGAGGCAACCCGTGTGATCCGTGAGGAGCTTCCGAGGTCGAGGCAGCCACGGATCGTGGCGTTGACGGCGAACGCGACGATCGAGGACCAGGCGCGGTGTCTGGCTGCGGGGATGAACGATTACTTGAGCAAGCCTGTGCGGTTGGCGTCGGTGAAAGCCGCGTTGGGGCCATGGGAACGATTTGCGAGCCTGCGTGGCGTTGATGGAGGTGGTCGATCAGATACTAAAACGGTTGCGCAGCCCGAGCTTTTGACCTCGACGCGGGCGCGTTTTGACGAAATCTCGGAGCAGTTGGGAAAGCCGTTGCTGCGAACGCTGGTGGGGTTATTTGTGGAGGAAACCCCAAAGCGAATGGCGGAGTTACGGACGGCGGTGCAGGGAGAGAACACGACCGGGGCGGCGCGTTTGGCGCACACATTGAAAGGCAGCGCCGCGAACTTGGGCATTCAGGAGATCTCGGAGCTGAGCGTGACCTTGGAAGATGCGATTTTGAACGGACGGAACCAGGAGGTTGGAACGGGGCTGGGTCGGCTGGAGGAGGCGTTGTCGGTGGTGATGCCGCGCTTGAAAGCTTGGGTAGAGCGTGAGACGTGAGAATTGAGAATTGATTGACAACGGAGGGGTTGGAAGCTGGGGTTGCGGGAGGGATTTGGAATCGGTAGGGTTTGGGGGAACGAGCGGAGATTGACATGATTGATTTGAATGAGACACGAGCGCGAGGTGTGGAGAAACCTGGGGTGAGGACGGTGGTGGCGCCGGTTGGGATGGATGCGTTGGCGCGGGAGATTTTGGCGTTGAAGCGTCAGATGAACGCGGTGATTTTGGCGCACAACTATCAAGTCAGCGAGATTCAGGATGTGGCGGACTACGTGGGCGACTCGTTGGGATTGGCGCAGCAAGCGGCCCGGACGGATGCGGAGGTGATCGTGTTTTGCGGAGTGCGGTTTATGGCGGAGACGGCGAAGATTTTGAATCCGACGAAGACGGTATTATTGCCGGACCACGATGCGGGCTGTTCATTGGAAGAGAGCTGTCCGGCGGATCGATTGAAGGCGTTACAGGCGACGAATCCGAATTTTTACACGGTGGCGTATATCAATTGCAGCGCGGCGGTGAAGGCGCTGTGCGATGTGATTTGCACGAGCGGAAACGCGGTGCGGATTGTGGAGGCGTGTCCGCAGGAGAAGGACCTCTTATTTGTGCCCGATGAGAACCTTGGAGCCTGGGTGATGGAGCAGACTGGTCGGCCGATGACCCTGTGGCGAGGCAACTGTTATGTGCACGTGGAGTGGACCCATGCGAGCATTCACCGCATACGGGAGGAGTATCCAGGAGCGCCGGTGGTGGCTCATCCGGAGTGTACGCGCGCGGTGCGGATGCTTGCGGACGAGGTTTGCAGCACGGAGAAGATGGTCACTTACTGCAAAGCGAGCCCGGCTCCGGCGATCATCATCGCCACGGAAGCGGGCATGCTGCATCGGCTCAAGCGAGAATGCCCGGGGAAGACCTTTATTCCGGCACCCACGGATAACTGTCGGTGCAACGAGTGTCGTTTCATGAAGATGAACACGCTGGAGAAGCTTTATGACTGCATGAAGCACGGGCGTCCGACATTGGAACTGGACCCGGAGACCCTTCGGCAGGCACGATTACCGATTGAGCGGATGCTGGAGATTTCGGCGCGGAAGTGAGCGGGTGACGTGCGGGAGTGGGAGCGCTCTGGCGACGGTTTGGAGCTAGCTGGGCAGTGCGAGCAGTTGGGCGATTTGCTGCACAGAAGCAGTGCCGGTGGTGCCGAGTTGGTGGACGACTTCGGAGGCGGCGGCCATCGCGATTTCCATGGCTTCGGGGAGCGATGCTTTGGAGGCGAGAGCGGCGGTGAGGTTGGCGGTGACGGAATCTCCGGCCCCGACGATATCGATCTCACCTCGGAGGGGGAGAGAGGGCACGTGAGCGGAAGCGCCGGCGGCCGTGGCGCCGACGATGCCTCGTTCGGCGAGCGTTACGAAAGCAGCGCGGCCGTTGGTTTGGGCGGCTTCGAGCGTTTGTTTTTTGATCTCTTCGATGGATCCTCCGGCTTTGCGTCCGATCATGGCACCAAGTTCGGCCAGATTCATTTTGTAGGCGACGGGAGGGAAACCTTTGAGGCCACGTCGGCTATCGGCGATGATGAAGACCTGCGGGAATTGGATGGAGAGTTTTTCGACTTCGGCGAGGAGCGAACGGGTGACAACGCCGGTCTCGGGGGCATCGACTTGGTCCATAATAATCAGAGCATCCAGAGTGGGCATGAGGGAGGCTAGGGAACGGGCTAGCACAGAGGTTACGGACTCTGGGGTTGGGGTCCAGTTTTTGGAGTCGAGTCGGTTCAGTTCTTCGGGGGCTTTGTTGGGATGGATGAGAAGAGGTTTGCAGTAGGTGAATGTGCGACGATCGGGGGTTTGGAGGAAATGATCGAGGTGGACACTAGGCATTTTGGAGAGGGCGCGTCGGAGTTCGTAGCCTTCGCCGTCGTCGCCGTGGAAGCCAATGGGGAAGAGGGATCCAACGCCGAGGGCGACGAGATTATTGAGGATCGTGCCGGCGGCACCGGGTTGGCTGCGGACACGGGTGACGTTGTGGACGACGAGATTGGTTTCGATAGAGATTTCGGCGCGGGCGGGGTCGATTTCGAGATAGCGATCGAGGCAGATATCGCCGAGCACGGCGATTTTGAGTTGGGGATAGTGACTGGTGATGGAGAGGAATCGCCGGGGATCCATGACTAGGAGCGCTGGGTGAGGGCGTGGTAGAGGTGGTGGATGAAGCCGAGATTATCGTTTTGGACGTAGTGCATGGTGCCGCCCATGCGGGAGTAGCTTTTGCAGAAGCGGAGGTAGTAGGCGGGATTGGATTTGGGCGGTTCCCCTTGGGTCCAGTCCCAGTTACCGCCGTCTTGGAGATCGACGACGTAGATGGCGTGGCCATGGACGACGGGTTGGCCTGAGTTAAGGCGGATGTTGTTGGCGCAGCTGAGAGTTTTCTCGAAAACCTGGGGCCCCATGATGGCAGAGCCGACAGAGAGCACGACGCCGCCATCGAGCCTATTGACGGAGTCCGCGAACATTTGGAAATCGACGGTAGCGGCACGACCTATGACGGCACCGTTGAAGATGGGGTGATTGGAGATGATATCGTATCCGATGCCTGGGTGAACGCTCATGGGCACGTGGTGGCGGAAAGCAGTGCCGAGGATGGAGCCGTGTTTGAAGGGATGTGGGAGGGTGAGGTGGCCGGAGGGAATCTGGTGGCGTGTGAGGCTTACGAGCAGATCGGCCCGTGCTGGGGAAAGCGGGTGGGCGGGTTCGGCGCGGAGTTGGTCGGCGAGAGATTCTGGGGTAGGGATATCGAGACCATCTTCGTGGATGAGACGGCCGAGCGCGGTTCCGTAGCCTTCGCCGTGGATGCCTCCGACGAGCAGAGCGAGGTGGATGAAGCGTGAGGTTTCGTCCCAGGTTCCGAAAGTGCCTTGGGCGACATTATCTTCGACGCTTTCGGTGGAGCGACCGAGGAATGAGTACTCCCAGTCGTGGATCGTACCGGCGCCGTTGGTGGCGAGGTGGCTGATCCAGCCTTTTTCCATCATGCGATCGAGGATTTTGGCGGCTCCGTTACGTAGGAGGTGGGCGCCGTAGATCAGCATGGCCTTCGCTCCTTTGCTTTGGGCTTGGAGGATCTCGGTGGCGCAGCGGTCGACCGCACGAGCCACGGATTCGGAGCAGGGCTTGGGGGGGGAGGCGGGGTCGACGAGGATATCCTCGACCCGGGTCAGGCTTTTGCGTGATTCGAGGGGGAGGACCCGGACTTTGGAGAGATCGAGGAGAGGGTGCACGACGATTAGCGGCCGAGTAGGGTGTGAAGCAGTGGGATGGCGTCGCGGTAGTCGGGGACGACGAGGTCGGCACCGACGCCGAGGAGACGTTGGCGCTTCCATTCATCGACGTTACCGGAGCCGTTATTGGCTTCGTCGCTGGCGACGGCGACAGCGAGGCCTCCGACTTCTTTGGTGTTTTGGATTTCGACGTAGCCATCACCGAAGGCGAGGAGACGTTCGCCGCTGATTTGGTTTTCGGCGAGCAGGCGGTCGATGACGATTTTTTTGGAGAAGGATTTATAATCGTCTTTAGCGCCGTAGATCCGGCCTTCGAAGAAATCGGTCACGCCGAGCAATTCGGCTTCCTTTTTGACGAACTGTTCATCGGTCCCGCTGGCTAGATACATGCGGAGGCCGAGACGTTTGAGTTCGTTGAGCAGGGTGCGGGAACCGAAGAGCAGGAGATCATCCTGTTTGAGGGAGCCTTGGCGGAGGCCGTTGAGGCGATGTTCGATACGGACATCGAGCCGGCGGAGGTATTCGTGTTTGTACCAGAGAGGTTCTTGAGGAGAGCCGCCGCGTTCTTTGATGCGGTCGGCGAGCTGCATCATTTGGTAGATGGTCTGCTTCCCGTTGAGGCGCATGATGTCGTCGAAGAGCAGCTGACGTTTTTGCTCTTCGGATTCGCCTGGGAGGTTGGGTAGCATTTCGGAGAACATGGGGACCATGACCTCGGGCCAGCCTTGGCGGATGAGGGAGAGGGTGCCATCGAAATCGAAGAGGACGTGAGAGATTTGAGGGCGCGGTTTGAAACCGGCGGTGAATTCGATTTTTCCGGCGAAGGCATGTGAATGCGACATGGGGGCGTGTGATAAGAGGCTTGGCGAGGAAAGTCAATGCGCGGGTGAGAGTGGGAGCGGGATTGGGGTTGCACTGAGGGCTTGCCGCGGGGGATTGGGGTCCGTAGTTTTGGGCATCGATCACTATGTTTTCCCTTCGGATATTTTTCATTGCGGCGGCGATCGCGTTGGTTGGGTGTCGTGGGCCGCGAGTGGCGCAGGCGAAGTATGTGGAGCCGGAGCGATACGGGCGGGTGGTGCGGGTGGCGTGTGTGGGGGACAGCATCACCTTTGGGGCTGGGGTTGAGAACCGGGACCTGAACAACTACCCGGCGGTGTTGGGGAAGTGTTTGGGGGAACGATTTGAGACGCGGAACTTTGGAGTGAGCGGTGCGACGCTCTTGAAGGCTGGGGATCATCCGTATTGGAAGACGAAATCGTTTGAGGAAGCGATGGCGTATGAGCCGGACGTGGTGGTGATCAAGCTTGGGACGAACGATTCGAAGCCACAGAACTGGAAGAATAAGGGGCTATTTGAAGGGGATTTGGGGGCGATGATTGAGCAGTTTCGGCGTTTGAAGACGAAGCCACGGATTTGGGTGTGTTTGCCGGTGCCGGTGTATCAGGATCGGTGGGGCATCAACGAGGCGGTGGTGAGGGACGAGGTGATCCCGGCGATACGGAGGGTGGCCGAGCGGAGGGCGGTGCCGACGATTGATTTGCATGCGGCGATGTCGAATCGGCCGGAGTGGTTTCCGGACGGTGTGCATCCCAATGCGTTAGGAGCGGCGAATATGGCGCAGGTGATTGGCTACACGTTAGTGGATCATCCGTGAACGCGAACATGAGGAGAACGAGAATGAAGACAAGAGGCTGTGGAAAGATCTGGGCGTGGCTGGTGGCTTTGTGCAGTTGGGTTGGGGTGCCGGGGTTGGCGGTTGGGGCCGAGTCGTTTGAGCTGAAGGATGGGGACCGGGTGATGTTGATCGGTGATACGCTGATTGAGCGGGAGCAGGCTTATGGGTATTGGGAGGCGGCGATGACCGCGCGCTATCCGGATCGGCACATTACATTTCGTAATCTGGGTTGGAGCGCGGATACCCCAACGGGGCGGTCGAGGGTGAGTTTTGATTGGCACAAGACGGAGAAGGAGTGGGTGGAGCAGTTGCGCAAGCAGATTGAGGCGGTGAAGCCGACGGTGGCATTTGTGGGCTACGGGATGGCGAACTCATTTGATGGGGCGGCGGGGTTGGCGAAGTTTCGGGATGATTTGGATCGGTTACTTGGGATCATTCAAGAGGTGGGTGGAGGGAATGTGCGGATCGTGCTGTTGACGCCGGTGAGGCATGAGAAACTTGCGGCTCCGCTGCCGGATCCGACGGTTCACAATCAGCAACTCGCGATGTATTCGGAGGCGGTTAAGGAGTTAGCGGCGAAACGAGGGGCTCGATTGGTGTCGTTGTATGAGGGGTTTGAGACGGTGTATGGGCGGGGTCCGGTGATGACGGACAACGGCATCCATTTGAATGCGGCGGGCTACCTGCGTGGTGCGGAGATCATCGAAAGTGCGTTGGGATGGAAACCGTTGGGATTGGAGTCGTTGTCGAAAACGCCGGCATTTGAGCGACTGAGGCAGACGATCTTGAAAAAGAACGAGCTCTTTTTCTATCGATGGCGACCGCAGAACCAGACGTATCTCTTTGGATTTCGCAAGCATGAGCAAGGAAAGAACGGGGCTGAGGTTCCACGATTTGAGCCTTTGGTGGAGGAGCAGGAGCAGCGCATTGCGATACTGCGAGGGTTGAGCGCGGAGGCGAAGGAGCTTCCGAAGGCCACGAAGCTGGCGGGACCCATCGTGCCGTTTACCCCGCAACCGACACCGGAGTTTGATTTGGCACCGGGTTTGGAGATCAATCTGTACGCTGAGAACCCGTTTTTGGCGAAGCCGATCCAGATGAACTTCGATGCGCGTGGGCGGCTTTGGGTGGCGTCATCGTCGGTGTATCCGCAGATCATGCCGGGGCAGGAGGCGGACGATAAGATCTTGGTTTTGGAAGATACGAACGGGGATGGTCGAGCGGAGACTTCGACGGTGTTCGCGGAAGGGTTGTTAATCCCCACGGGTGTGGAGCCTGGGGATGGCGGGGTCTATGTGGGGCAGAGCACGGAACTGCTGCATTTTAAGGACACGGACGGGGATGGGAAAGCGGATCAGCGTCGGGTGGTCTTGTCGGGGTTCGGCACGGAGGACACGCACCATATTTTGCATACGTTGCGATGGGGACATGACGGGCAGCTGTATATGAACCAGTCGATTTACATTCATACCCATGCGGAGACGCCGAACGGGGTGGTGCGGCTGAACAGCGGTGGCATCTTGAGAATGCGACCGGACTCGATGCAGATGGGGGTTCACATGAAGGGCCTGGTGAACACGTGGGGCCATCACATCGACCGCTTCGGGCAGTCGTTTGCGACGGACGGAGCGGGCGGGGAGGGCATCAACTATGTGGTCCCAGGCGCGATGTATTTCACGTATGCGGGGGCGCGTCGGATTTTGGGCAGCGTGAGCCCGGGTAACTATCCGAAGTTTTGCGGATTGGAGATTATCGCGAGCGAGCAATTTCCGGACGACTGGCAGGGCAGCATGGTGACGTGCGATTTTCGGGCGCACCGGGTGGTGCGATTTGGGATTAACGACAAGGACTCGGCTTACATCACAAGTGAGATGCCGGATTTGGTTCGGACGACGAATGTGACCTTTCGACCGATCGACGTGAAGATGGGGCCGGACGGGGCGTTGTATATCGCGGACTGGTCGAACCCGATCATTCAGCATGGAGAGGTGGACTTTAGGGATCCGAGGCGGGATCGTGAGCATGGTCGAATCTGGCGGGTGACCCATAAGGCGCGGCCGGTGGCGTCGCGGCCGGAGTTGGAGAAGGCATCGACGGTGCGGTTGCTGGAGTTGTTGCTGTCGAAGAGCGGGTTTAACCGGCAGCATTCGAGGCGCATTCTGAAGGAGCGCGGGGCGGCGAT
>Ga0172367_10002738_pt1 | contig 23766 bp, 24 predicted proteins | sample Lak10m_FD_114542 | JGI IMG/M metagenome (GOLD analysis project Ga0172367, IMG submission 114542) | Freshwater microbial communities from Kabuno Bay, South-Kivu, Congo - kab_022012_10m | ecosystem: Environmental > Aquatic > Freshwater > Lake | place: Democratic Republic of the Congo: South-Kivu... | reverse complement strand
TTTCCATAGCTTGCCTTACATAGCTTAGTGTGTTTTCAGGAAGGTTGTCTATCTCAAAAAATTCGACACCGCCACATTTTTGGGGTTCTTTATTTTCAGGGGGATTCTCCCATGTTTCACATCGAAAAAAAATATCTATACCCTCTCTCCCGCTTTTTCTATGCATCACATGGACAGGGATTAAGTCCTTTTCGTCAATGACTATCCCCACCTCTTCATAGGCCTCCCTAATCATAGCTTTAGTGGCGCTTTCCCCTAATTCTTTATGACCAGCAACAAGAGACCACTTCCCATCCTCGTATCCCGTATTTTTACGCAAAGACAAAAGGACTTTATCCCCTTTTGTAAGAATTAAATAAACCGATACAAAAGTACAACCTCTCATGTTTCTCCTAGTTTTTTCTATATAGAGTAACAGGAAAAAGAAATTCCTTAAAAGAGAAAAAATGGAACCTAAAGCCGTTATCAAGAAGTTTTTTAGGAAAAACGGATTGATTTGCTAAAAAAAGTTCCCTCCCCTTTTCTCCAAAAAGCCATAAAAGAAGAAAAGAAGGGGTAGAAAAAAATGTCCATCTATGAACATATTTAGCAATGGATGTTACACACTCTTTATTTGAAAAGGGCTCCGGTGCTGTAAAATTAACAGCTCCACAAATTCCTTGATTCTCTATACAAAATAACATTGCACTCATTAAATCTTGCATTGCAATCCAACTTGTCTTATTTTCCCCAGAGCCAAAGGTCCCAAGCAATCCCCATTTAGCAATCTCTATAAGTTTTTTCAAAAAACCTCCGGTTTCTGTAATGACCACCCCAAATCTTGCAATCACTACCCTCCCCCTTTTATACCCCATTGCCTCCTTTTCCCAATCGTAGCAAACATGAGCTAAAAAATCTCCTCCTGGAGACCCTTTTTCATTTTTGATAACCCCTGCATTTGCCCCATAATAACCCACCGCAGAGGCTGAAATAAAAAGAGGGGGGGCAAATTCCCCCTGTTCCAATAATCGAACAATGTTTTGCGTAGTTTCTATTCTACTTTGGTAAATACGTCCCTTTTTTCCTTTTGTCCAACGCCCTTTTCCGATACTTTCCCCCGAAAGATTAATCACTGCAAAAGGCTCATCTAAAATACCTGTAAATCTAATGACGTTATAGCCCTTACTCCTTAAAAAAGGGGCTAAAGCTGACCCCACAAATCCACTTATTCCAGCAATATAAATCCTTTTCATTTAACCTCTAGATCGAATTCGAATCTTTCGATCCCTTCCGAACCCCCCCCCTTCAAAAATAAACTCATATTCTCCAACGTGGGTCATTTCCCCATCTTTAGGAGTCTTCCCAAGCTTTTTTGCCATATATTCTTCAAGAGTGCTATTTTTTACCTCAGGGATCTTTATTTTTAATCTTTTTACCAATTCAGATAAGGGGGTTTCAGCTAAAAAGGCTTTATCAATATAAACTTTGGATTTTTCCTTAAGAACACTACTATTAAAAAGAATGCCCGAAAAAATTTCATTCACAATGGCTGCAAGGGATAACACCCCAATTACAGAACCTTGTTCATCTAAAACAACAGCTATCTTCTGATTATTTTTTCTAAATTGATTGATCACCTGATAGATAGAATTTGTTTCAACTACAAACCAAGGGGAACGAGCAATGGTTTTAATCGCTTCAGAATCAGACACATTTAAAAGGTCTTGAGAATAGACAATACCAAAAATATTTCCCTTTTTTTCTTGAAATAAAGGGATGTATTTGGCTTTTGCTAAATGAAGCTGATCCCTTACATCTCCAACAAAAGCCTCATAGGATACACAAGCAATCTCTTCTATTGGAATCATCATATCCCTAGGGGTTTTAGTTTTTAACTGAAAGATGTTTTCTATCAACGGCTCTAGGTCCTTTGTTCCATTTTCAACATCACTTACCTCAGAATCTACAAGCAAATTTTTCAATTCATCACGGGATAAGGAACTGTTCACTTTAAGAGGACTTTTTAAGAAATAAATGACCCCCTTTGAAAATCCATCAATCACCCAAATTAATGGGAAAAAAAGCCTAGAAAGAAGGTGTATGGGTTTTATTGTAAACATCGCTAAATGTTCAGAATGATCTCGGGCTGCAAGCATCGGTATAAGCTCAGCAAAGAGCATTACAATGATAATTTGAGGTACATAAGATAAATCTGGATCTAGTCCAAAACTTAAAAAAACCCTCCTTCCACACTCTGAACCCAATTGAAGGAAAAAATTGACCCCTATTAAAGTGGTTCCAAATAAAGAGGTGGGCTTATCAAGCAATTTTCTTAAAGCTATTGCACCCCTTTGACCCTTTTCAACGTAGTAAGCAAGTCTTACCCTATTAAAGGAAACAAAAGCCATCTCACTCATTGTAAAAAAGGCCTGACAAAAGATAGATCCTAGTAAAAGGAGAATAAAATAGGGCCCATCAGCCATCAGAACTTCCCTTTTTTAGATGTTTTATATAGACTCTTGAAACTTTTGTTTCAGTGGCTAAAAGGACATGAAAGAGTAACCCTTGATGGACAACTTTATACCCACTTTTAGGAATATCCCCTAAAATTTCTAAAAGGTGGCCACCAACTGTGGTCTCTTCTCCCAATTTTTTAATCTCAATATCAAAAAGGGCCTCTAAATCGGTCAATTCATATTTTCCACTACAAATGATCACATCCTCCCCTTGTCGGGTAAACAAGGTCTTTTCTTCCCTAATATCATTAATTTGCCCCACCACAATTTCTACTAAATCCTCTCTTGTGATCAATCCAGAAACCCCCCCATACTCATCCACTAATAGGGCAATTTCTCTTTTTTTGTCTTCAAAATGGGCAAGTAATGTCCTAGCAAGCATACTCTCTGGGGCAAAAAATGGCTTTTCCATAATTTCATAAATATCTTTTGCATCCTGAATCTTATTATTGTTTGAAAAAAAATCCATCGCGTTGACAACCCCTATCACATGATCAATATCTCTATCGACAATTGGAATTTTACTCAGCTTTTTTTGACAAAATAAATTTCTAAGTTTTTGTGGCGATGAGGTAATATCATGAAAATAAATATTTTGCCTCTGACATTTAACCTCCTTTACCTGCACCTCAGAAAGTCTTAAACTCCCTAACAATAACTTGATCTCATCTTTTGTCATAAGATCTGTCTCTTTAAAAGAAATAAGAGCATGCTTGATCTCTTCTTTTGTTATCTCACTATCCTTTTTTAAAAAAAAAGCAGCCACAAATGACCCCATCTTTGTCACTTTTAAAAGGACAATTCGAATAGGGGTTATCAGCCAGCCAAAAAATTGTAAAATTCTTGAGACTTTTGATGCAATCATCTCATCTTTTGTCACCGCAATGGTTTTTGGTAAAATCTCCCCAAAAACAAGGGTAAGTACAAATGGGATAATCACTGTAAAAAAAACAGATGAGGTGGTTCCAACAATTGAAGAAATGACGTTTTGCACCCCTAAATTCACAGTAATATTTAAAATAAGAAGGGTCACTAATAACGATCTTGGCTTTTCCAATAACATCGCTGCAACCTTCTTTCCTTTGCTTTTAGACTGTCTAAATGTATTTCTTTTTGAGGGGGAAAGTGAAAAAAGAGCTGTTTCTGAAGAAGAAAAAAATGCACTACACACTAAAAGAAGTAGCAACCCTAAAATGAGTAACCCTGAAGATATCACGTTAATCTGCCCTATTAAATAGCACTTTTTGTTGCCCTTTAGGAGTCACCCCTAACACTTTAATCAAGGTTAACTCCACATAAGCGGGATCATCTTTACTATAAAGTTTCTGCTCTAAATATTCTTTTTCTGAAAGAGCCTTATTTTTTTGCTCTTGAATAGACTCAATCCTTTTTTGAATTTCTTGAGCAATCTTTTTTTGCGAAGATGCGGCAAAAACAAAACCACTACATGTAAAAGAAACAAATAAAATCACCCACCAAAATTCTTTGAAAACCTCAACTAAGCTGGATCTATGACTTGCTCTTCTTAACAAAATACAAACATTTCCTATTAAAACTATTTATCTTATTATCTTCTCTATAATAGAGAAGATAATAATAGTAACCCTTTTTCTACAAAGTTTCCACAATTATATAGGGCTTTTTTTTCATTTTGGTTCTAAAGGGTTGAGTGTAAGGCCGTGAGATTCTAACATCTGATTTAATTGCTCTATCGATTTAAGGTACCTTTTTTTACTTTCAATCACTTCATTCATCGCTTCAGAAACTTCCATTTTCGTTTCTGTCCTTTTTTCTGGTAAAGAAGGGGGCTTTGCAATCTCAGGAGTTTGATTTTTTTCTTCTACTGTGGGTGTTAAAACCTCCTGCTTAACAACTTCTGCATGAGCCATCACTTTATTCATGAGCATAATTGCTTGGTATAAATTTAGTTTTTCCTCCTTTACCCCATCAATTACATCAAATGAGTTGTGAAGCATCACCTCAAGGTTAAGTTTTGTGTCTTCCTCAACCCCCATCTTGTCATCAAAAATATAGTACTCTGAAATCACTCTAGAAATTTCTGACTTTGCATCTTCATAGTCTAACCGCTTATTTGATAGTTTATGCAAAAGATCGATCGCTTTATTGATCATTTGTCTTTTTTGCTCCTCTCTTCCTGCAGATTTTCTTATCTTTGAAAAAGTATCCATAATTACTCCCTTTCTTCAGAGGGTTACATAATAGAACCCTTCTTTAATTCCTTCAATATAAGAGATGTTTTTAAAACAATCCCCTTCCTTTAGACCACATACTCCCTACTCTCTTCACCATTTAAGTAGTCATTCATTTTCTCTTCCATAATGATTAAAGATTCATCGACATTAATTTCACGAGCTGAAAGTCTTGCAATCAACCAATTCATCTCATTCATCAACATCTCATACGCCTCAATCTTTTCCTTTCCTTCTTCCTTAAGTAAAAGTGATGATAAGGGTTCATAGATAGTAGGATTTAATCCCGCTTCCCCAAAAAACATGTGGATCACTTTTTGACCTTCTGTTGGGCTTATTTCTAATCTATAAATCCCATCTAATAAATCTATCAACGTCCCTTTAAACATTCTTCCCTCTGGAAATTTTGACTCTATTTTGTCACACTACCATGCCCTTTTTTTGAGGTAAATATTTTTTTTAATTATTTTTTCCCCTAAAAAAACACCCCTTCAAAGGGTAAAGACCAAGAGGTGTTTAGGAACTTTTCTTGACATTTCACTCTTAAAAATACTATGATGTTTGATCACATTGAAAAATTCTAAAGGTTGTTTTTATGAAGTTTATCATCTCTCGAGAAAAGCTTGTTGTCTTAATCAGTAAGGTGCAAAATGTTGTCCCTTCAAAAGCAGTTGTTCCTATTTTATCAAATATCCTTTTAGAAGCAAAAAATGATGTTATCACCCTTTACGCAACCGATCTTACAGTAAGTGTAAAGGTAAGTGTGGATGTAAACATTGTTCAAGAAGGGGCAATTACACTTCCCGCAAAACGCTTTTTTCAATTGACAAGAGAACTTACAGCTCCAGAAATTACTGTTGAAACTTCAGAGACAGGGATTGCACGGATTACAGCTGGTTCCTCCCATTTTAGACTTCATGGAATGGATAAAGAAGAATACCCTCCATTTCCTCAAGATGATGAAGGGAAGCATTTTACCATGAAAGGTGCAGATTTAAAAGATATGTTAATGAGGACCTCATTTTCTGCAGCAAAAGATGATACCCGTCAAGTTCTAAATGGGGTATTTATGGAAATTATTGGTAACCGCATCCTTTTTGTAGGAACAGATGGGAAAAGACTTGCGAAAGTACATGGACAATTAGACCTTTTTGAACCCATCGATTTTTCAAATATTATTCCATTAAAGGCTGTTGAGGAGCTTGTTCGGGTATTAATTGATGAGGATGATGTTAGAATCACCCTCATGGAAGATAAAATTTCTGTTGAAATGGGGAATTTTTGCCTTATTTCTAAACTCATCACAGGTCAATTCCCTGATTATGAAAGGGTCATCCCCGATCATTCAGAGTTAAGAGAAATTAAATTGCATAGAGAAGAGTTGATGACTCTTTTAAAACAGATTTCACTGTTTACCCCTGATGCTTCTCATTCTGTAAAACTCACCTTTTTAGATGGAGAACTCCGCCTTCAAGCGACCAATAGTGATATTGGAGAAGGGAAGGTTCATATGCCTGTTGATTACAGAGGGGATAAAAAGGAGATTGCCTTTAACCCCCATTATGTCCTTGATGTTTTAAGACATTGTAAGGATGAAACTGTCAATTTTTGTATGACCGATTCGTTTAACCCTGGATCGATCACCGACACATCGGATGCTCACTACGTGATCATGCCTATGCGTCTTGGTTAATCTATGCGGTGGATAAAAAAACTATCCCTCACCCATTTTAGAAATTATCGCTATAAAGAGTTTGTTTTTTCTCCAGGGATCAACCTTATTCATGGAGAAAATGGGATAGGAAAATCCAATCTTTTAGAATCCTTATTGATTGCAAGTATTGGAAGATCTAACCGCACTCACAATTTAAAAGAAGCCATTGAACACAACGCCTCTAAATTTTTTATTGAGGTTTCTTATACAAAAGAGGGTCTTTCAGAAAAAATTCATGTCCACTTTGATGGAAAAAATAAAGAAATCATCCATAATCAAACAACCCATAAAAGCTTTTCCCGCCTTCTTGGACTCATCCCTTCTGTTGTCTATTCTCCCAATGATGTAGAAATCATTACAGGAGAGCCCTTACATAGACGTAAATTTATAGATATTCATCTATCTCAAGTCGATTCTTCCTATCTTTTTCATTTATCAAGATACAACAAGGGACTTATTCATAGAAATGCCCTATTAAAAGCAAAAACAACTCACACTTTAGATATTTGGGAAGAGGAGCTTGTTAAATCTGCTCAAATCATTCAAATGAAAAGAGAAAAGTTCATTAAAGAGTTAGAAGAAAGATTTATTGAAGAATTTTCCTATTTCCACCACAAAGAAAAAGTGCCCCAACTGATCTATAAACCCTCCCCTAAAGGGGGGATTACAAAACAAGGGTATAAAGAGTGTAGAGATAAAGATTTTCATTTAGGCTTTACTTCAATAGGACCCCATCGAGACGATGTCATCTTTTCCCTAGATGAAGAAAAAGCAAAATTATTTTCCAGCGAGGGGGAAAAAAGACTCCTTGTCATTGCTTTAAAACTTGCCTCTTACACCATGATGGGGGCTATAGTTTTTGCTATGGACGATTACCTTTGTTTTCTTGATGAAAAAAAGCAAAGTCATTTAATGGAACGTTTAAAACTTCTACCTCAAGTATTTCTAACAGCCCCTGTCAATCACCTTCAAAGATCTGCACACTCTGTTTTACTCTAAATTTTCTATTTCTTTCATGAAGGCAATTTCAACCTCAAGTTCTTCTTTAGCTGAAAATGTCCCCGTTTTGTGATGTTGCTTGTACTCTTCAACAATGGCGTTAGCAATCACTTTTCCTAGTTGAACCCCCTCTTGGTCAAAGGAATTAATCCCCCAAACAAAACCTTGAAAGACAGCAACCGCTTCATAGTAAGAAAGTAGCGCCCCCATTGAATAGGCTGATAATGAACGGGTAACAAGCATTCTACTTGGTCTATTTCCTGGAAATTCTTGGTTGTGATTTTCTGATCCTTTCCCACGGGCAAGGGCAATTGCTTGAGCAAATAAATTAGCTAAAAGCTTCTCTTGGTTTAAACTTCCCTCTATCATCTCATCCCCTTTTTGCTGAGGGTGTAAAAATCCAATATATTCTATAGGGACAGCCACAGTCCCTTGGTGAATCGCTTGAAAATAAGAGTGTTGCCCTTCTGTTCCACAGGTTCCAAAAACAATTGGACAGGTGCCATAATCGACAAATCGACCCCCATTTTGCTCCACCCTTTTTCCATTAGATTCCATATATAATTGCTGAATATGCAACGACCATAAATCTAAAGAGCTTGAATAAGGGAGAATGCAAAGGGTGTCCATCTTAAGAAAGTTTCTATTCCAAATCCCTAACATTGCCCCCATTAAAGGGAGGTTTTTTGTAAAATCCCTTTCATGAAGGGCGTGATGATCCATATCACTGCACCCTTTCAAAAACTCTTTGAACACCTGTATACCGCAAATAAAACCAATTGGAACACCTCCTACCATCGATGAAACCGAATACCTCCCCCCAATAAAATCCCAAAGATAAAAAATCTCTTTATATAAAAAAGGGGTGTCCATAGGGCTTGCTTTTTGAGTCACCATCACAAAATGCTCTTTTGGATTTAGCCCATAGGCTAAAAAATGGTTTTTTAGAAGGATCTCTTGAGCCATAATCTCCATTGTCCCCCCTGATTTAGAAATAACTGCTACAAGGGTTTTAGATAGGTCTATTTCATTTAAAATCGTTGCAATCTTATCTGGATCAATATTTGAAGCAAAATGAAGGGTTCTATTGGTTTTATGAAGTCCTTTAAGGGCTTTTGAAATAGCTAACGCACCAAGGTACGACCCACCAATTCCAATAACTATCATATGATGAAACTCTTTTGTGGTTTCTAAAAATGACTCTAGTTTTTTTAGTTCCACTAAAGCCTCTTGATGAGCTTGTTTTGCATTCACCGATGCGTTTTTTGAAAGATGCTGAGCGCGAATAACTGTATGACCTACAGCTCTATTTTCTGATTTACACCCTTTTACAAAATTCATCACTTGCATATCATGGATCCGTTCCATTTTACCAAATACATCAGCCTCTTGAGCAAGATGGCCCAGATGTTTTATCACCCCATCATCCACCCTTTCAGTACCATAAAACATTTTCCAACCACAGGCTGAAAGGGTCATTTGATGAATGCGATGTTTTGTTAACCCCCCCTTAGCTGTAAGGTCAATGGGGGTTTTTGCTGAACTTTCTAATGGTTTAAATGATAAATAGTTATTGAAAATTGACATAAAACCCCTCTTCTTTACCCTATTCATCTCATAAACAAAAAACAAATGCAAGTTTTAGAAATCTTCCTCGATCATTGCTTGAGCCTCTTCATCAGAAAGGAGGGTAAAAAACCTTTTCCCTTGAATATCAGCAATTTTTGGATTAAAGGCATGAACTACTGAATCAAGATAATTGTATCTAAGTCCAATAAAAGGGATTTTAAGTTCTTCACACCCCTTTTCGACATCGGCTAAATGAGTGTGTTTGTCATTGATAAAGACAATTTTTTTAGGCTTAAAGTCAATTCTACTTAAAAATCCCGCTAACGCTTTCCCTTTATTTGTCCCAGATGTAAACAACACCCCATGTCTGAATATGATGTTTTGAGTTGTCTGAAAGAAAAGATCCTCTTTGGATGGGGCTGATTTTGAAAAATCAATACCAATTGAGTTAAGCTGGCTTAAGGTACAATGAGAGAGGGTAAGCCCTCGAGTTGTAAAACCAATACAACAGACCCCCTCATTTTGTTGGTTTTTAATCATTTCACTACTTCCCTTTTCCACCTCAGCAATGTCAGAAATATACTGAACACTTGTCCATTCTGCTAATGCTTTTTCTAATGCCTTTGCATCATCCCCTAATGTCTTTTTTAACTCTCTAAATCGGTAGTAAAACCATTGATCTGTCCCAAGGGTTTGTTTTAAAGTAATCAGTGTGTTGTCAATATCGTAAAGAAACAAGACCCCCTCCTCTTTGTATTTATCCATTTCCCTTATCGAATCGACCTCATAAATATCGGCACATAGTGAACACGTTGCGAACAAAGATAAAATTATAGCTTTCATTAGACCCCCCTTTTTTTTGTAAACATTTTGTGAATAGAAAATAGCACAACCCCTTCTTTATGAATAGAGGAATAGTTTTTTTTTACATTTTGAGGAAAAAATTGACCTAAATTGCCTTATCCTTTATAGTTTTGCTTCAACCTGATGCCCAGGTGGTGAAATTGGTAGACACGCTAGACTTAGGATCTAGTGCCTTGCGGTGTGGAAGTTCGAGTCTTCTCCTGGGCAATTTTTTTAATTTTATGAAACCCAAAGACCTCCCCTACACTATTAAGAGTTTTGCCTCTTCCATTCCATCTTATATAGATGGGGTTTTATCCATTCCCGCTTATTTCCATGCTGATAAGGATGAATTGTTTCCCTCTATCAATGAAACTTTAAAAGAGGCAAAAGCCCTTCATGTAGAAATATGCAGTGGTAATGGAGAGTGGATCACAGAAAAAGCATCTAATAATCCAGAAATTTTTTATATAGCGATAGAAAAAAAATTTATGAGAGTACGAAAAATCTGGTCTAAAATGAAAAATATGGGGATTAAAAACCTCCTTATTGTCTGTGGTATGGGAGAAGATTTTTTTCAATATTACCTTGAAAAGGGCTCTATAGACCAAATCTTTATCAATTTCCCTGATCCTTGGCCTAAAACACGCCACGCAAAACATCGAATTATTAAATCCTCCTTTATTAAGCCCCTCTATGACATGTTAAAAAATGAAGGGACAGTCACGATAACTACAGATTGTGCCGACTATAGCGCTGAAATCATTGATCTTTTTAAACAAGACCCCCACTTTGAAAACCTCTATAAAGAAAAGGGGTATATTCCTCTAGACGAAGGGTATGGGGGCTCATATTTCAAAAGGTTATGGAAGGATCTTGGAAGGGTCAATCGATTAATGACATTTAAGAAAATAGGGCTATGATGCGCGTTGCAGAAACTTTAGAGGTCTACAAAAAAAACCCTAACGCCTATGATTGTGTCACCATTTTTGTCGATTGCTCCCCCTCTTCTAATTTAGATTTTTCCATTATAGATGAAGTAGCCCTCCTTAACACCCCCTTCTGGATTGAATGCTTTTTTGATCTTGAAACAGAAACCTTTTCCTTTTTTAATGAATTTGAGTGGGCGATAAGAAAACGAGCCTTAGAAGTATTACTTGAAAAGATCACCCCCCTTCCAGAGGAAAAGATCTCCCATATTCTTTTATATAAAGGGACAATGGATTTTTCAAATCACATAAAAAGGCACCAACAAACCTCTCAAGAGTACGATGAATGGAAAGATCTTTTACCTGAAAATAATTTAGAAGAAGAGCACTTATTACACTTATACTCAAGCTCCCTTCTTTCCACTTTTTTTCATTCCCTAGCCTCCATTTTTCCAGATGCCATCAAAGGGGCCCTTGTATTTTTTCTCCCCCCTTCCCTAGAGTGTGGAAAAATCGTGGAGCTTATCTCCCAGGAGACCTTTTCTCATTTAGAGATTGGAATCAATGATCCCCTATTTTTTATTGAAGGGATCTGCTGGGGGAGAGGAAGCGGTCGATTCAACCTCTCTTCTAGTGGAGAGCTTTCCAAGTATAAAGAAGATGAGGTAAAAACAGCTTGTGTACTCCCCTTTTTAGGGAGTACAGACTACAAGAAATTTGAACAACTGTGTCAAAATCTTATAAAAAGCAACACCCCCTTCAAGATTATTGAAGAGAATCTGATGAATGAAAAATGGTTTGGGATAGATATCCTTTACTACGATCCAGAGACGATTTCTTTTGATGGAAAAAGGATGATTGAAGGATTTATCGCTGCTAACGGCATTGCAAAACCCTACTCTCTTCTTTAATGAAGATAGATTCCATAAACAGCTATTGAAAAAAGAGTACAAAATAGTTGTCAAATATCCACCTTATCGTGTATTCTACATCCATCTTTTACGGGGTATAGCGCAGTTTGGCTAGCGCATCTGGTTTGGGACCAGAGGGTCGGGGGTTCGAATCCCTCTGCCCCGATTTCTTCTACAAAAATAATAGACCTTCTTCCTTTTTTTTTCTTGTATTAATAGTTTTATATAGGTACCATTTTTTCAGAGTTTTTTTTCTTTCATGAATCAATCTAGGAGGTAGATCCATTGTAAACATTTCTCAATACATTTAATAGTTCTTGATTAAAACAGGTCTATTTTGAGCAGCAAAAGCAAAAAGCAATCAAATTGTAGTAATATAAAGTTTAAATTTCTATAGTAGGTATTATGGATAATAAAAAAAAGACGCTCACCCTCTTTTCTATCGTAATGATCAATATCATTGCTGTTGACAGCATCCGCACCCTCCCCCTTTCTGCTCAGTATGGTTTTTCCTTGCTTTTCTATTATTTGATTGGAGGTTTGTTTTTTTTAATTCCAAGTGCATTAGTTTCCGCTGAACTTGGAACTGCTTGGCCAGAAACTGGGGGGCTCTATGTATGGATCAAAGCCGCTTTTGGGAAAAGCTTTGGAAGTGTCATCATCTGGCTTAATTGGATTTTTAATTTAGCTTGGTACCCAACGGTAATGGGAGTGACAGCAGGGGTTTCAGCATTTCTTATCAACCCAGAACTTGCTGAAAATAAATTTTATATCATTTCGGTCATTTTATCCCTATTTTGGGTAGCGACAATCCTTAATTGTTTCGGAATGAAAATTTCTGCTTGGGTAAGTATTGTGGGGGCCACTTTAGGAACACTTCTCCCTATGTCTTTGATGATTATTCTATCAATTATTTTTTATTCAAGCGGAAAACCCCTTGCTATTGAAATGTCTTGGGCTACCTTTTTTCCTACCGACTGCTGTTATCACAAACTAGGCTATTTTAGTTCTATACTTTTTGGTCTCCTTGGTCTTGAAATGGTTGCAACACATGCTGGTGAAATGGTTGATCCAAAAAGAGATTATCCAAAGTCACTTTTTATCTCTGTAGTTTTAATCCTTTCTTCAACTATTTTAGCATCTCTTGCTATTGCTGTTGTTGTACCTCATAAAGAATTAAACTTAGTGGTGGGGGTTTTACAAGCCTTTCAAGTCTATTTTGATATGTATAACATCCACTACTTTATTTATATTATGGCAGCAGCTATTGTTATTGGAGCTTTAAGTGGAGTCAGTGCTTGGATTATTGGCCCAACAAAAGGGATCATGGTTGCTTCAAAAGATGGCACCCTTCCAAAGTATCTTACAATGCAAAATTCTCATGGTGTTCCTGTTCATGCCCTCCTTACCCAAGGGGTTATTGTTACCATTTTATCCCTTTTCTATCTTTATATGCCCTCAGTAAATAGTACTTTTATTTTTCTTTCTATTATCACCTCTCAATTGGCTATGATTGTCTACATAGCCCTTTTTGCAGCAAGTATTGTCCTTCATTACAGAAAAAAAGATGTAAAAAGGACCTTTAAAATACCTGGGGGGAATATTGGAATCTGGTTAACAGCTTGCTTGGGGATAACCATATGCTTTCTTGCCTTTATTGTAGGTTTTATCCCCCCGCAAGAGGTTCTTATTACAAATATATTTGTCTATGAGTCTATGCTTATTGGGGTTATGGTATTACTAAGTGTTCTTCCCCTTCTGTTTGTTAAATATTCATCAAAAGACTTGTGAACTATTTAGGTAGCTGTATTATTGATAGTTAAAAGGGGGGAAAGATCTATGAAAGCTACAGATACTGTCCTAGTTACAGCTACATACCATCCAAATTCTGGATATGAAAAGGATTTTATCACCCTTTGGGAATCTAAAATAAAGCCAATTGCTCTAAAACACGGAGCTAACTGGGCTTGTATCTATCATAATGAAGAGACTGAAGAATTTATATTCACCTCCCATTGGGGAGAAAAAAAGTTAGCTGATACGTTTTTACTAGATAAAGAGTTTTTAAAAATTTTAAAAGATCTTAATAAAATATCCTTAATCCCACCAAGTAGAGCTGTTTACGACTTCCTTAGGGAAGCTGCTTAGTTGCAAAAATGGGAATTAAAGACCCTATAATTATCAAAGCAATTCCAAGGATAAAGAAAAATCCAACAATCTCTCCTGGATGAAGAATTGTGTCAATGATCGCTGAAAAAACAACAGATACATAGATAAATGGCGATAGGACAGAGGGTTTAGCTAAAGAAAAGGCTACCCCTCTTAAAAATTGGTTCATCGTAGAGGCTATTGCAATAGCTAAAAGGATAGCTCCTGAAGAAAAGGTATTTGGATGACTTTCTAAAAAAAAGAACTTATCAAATCCATGTAAGGTAAAAAACGAACATAGGATCACACCTGTAATTATCGAAGCATTTAAAAAAAATAAGAATAAATTGTTTATTAAACTGTCCGTTTCTCTGTTTATGGTATATAACACTTGAGAAATAGCCACAGAAATTCCAGAAATAAATCCAAAAATACTAAAGGGATCAATAATTTGATTGGATGGTTTAAGGATAAGAAGGACCCCAAGAAAAGAAACAGATAGACTACACCAGACAACTGGACTTGTTTTTTGACGAAAGAAAATATAGGATACAATAGGGATAAAGATAGGAGATGTATTCCATAACGTCACCCCGTCAGTTAAAGACCCTTTGGTAAAATAATAAAGCAAACTTAACTGAGAAATGACAACAGTAAGAGCTCTAAGTAGATGGAGCCCCTTTTTTTTAAAGCAGATCTGCTTGAGCAGAGATTTTTTAAACATAGAAAAGATCAAAATAAAGAGTAAGGGGAGAAAAAATCTTAGGAATAAGATCCAAGGTAAATAAATGATTTCAACAGCTATTTTTACAAATAAGGCAAAAAATGTGGCAAAAAAGGAGGAAAGGATCATATAAAAAGCCCCTTTCTCATACTCCTTTATCTGAATTTTCTTCAACATCCCCTACACTTAAGTGATTTTATGGAAAGTGTCAACTTGAGTTTTTTTTAATAATACCCCCTTTTAAAAATCCTTGTGAAAATGATGTTTACTTGGTATGAAGGGATTTATGGAGCCATCAAATCACATTGTGCATAAAGCAATTGAATCTGTTCTTATCGATTGGAAACAGATCTGTAGGAACCACTACCTTTTAGATGAAAATACATTTTTAAACAAAATGCATAACCACATCCTTTTTCTTGATGCCCATTTAAATACCCTTGTTAAAACTAAAAAGATCCATGATCTATTATCTCATCTCTTACACACCCCAGGTGGAGCCCCTATTGTTATTCAAAAATCGATATCAGAGTGTGCTAAGGAGTTTTCCTATGCCCACCCCTACGATACTCTTTTTTACCATTATCTTAAAAAATCACTAACCTCTTCAAATGAAGAAGATAATTTTTTATTTACTTCTCTTTTGATTTTAGATGAAGAACTTAAGAATCTTTCTTAAGATGCTTTTTATAGGCGTTGCTTTTCAGTTTACACTCATTGACATACCTTTTATTCACAACACTCCAATCCATATATTCAAAACAAAGATCGACATAGCTTTCTTTATTTAAGCCATACTGACAGATATACGCATGTTCCCAAAGATCGATCACTAAAAGGGGAATCCACCCAGATAACAACCCTTTTTCATGATCCCCCACCCAAGATAACTTTATTTTAGAGGTAGCTATTTCTCCAAATAAAATCACCCAGCCTATCCCACGAGTTTTTGCGTAACTTTTTACTTGATCTATAAAATTTTCCATCGAGCCATAAAGCTCTATGAGTGCATCCCCTATCCTTAATTTGACCTTTGGGTTGTACCCCTTTCCTCCAAGTTGACTAAAATAGAGCTCATGAAGTCTTGCTCCATCGTACTCAAATCCATATTGCTTTCTAAGAGCTTGCTTCATAAAAGGATCGGTTGCTTTAACCATATTTTCGTCAATAAAATTTACTTGCTGAACATACCCTTGATATAAGGTTAGGTGAATATCTAACAATTTTGGATCAAGTTTTGGCATCTTTTCTTTAAGATAAGAAAAATCTATGGGTACTATTGGATCTGCATGACAAAGAAACATCCACCCTAAACTGAAAAATACCCTTTTCATAAATCCCCCTAAAGTATAAAAAAGTATACATTTAAATCAAAATTTAGAGATAGTAGAAAAATGTTAAACCCAATAGACCTCTATTTTTTTAGACACATCCCTTATTTTTCATCCCCCATTTTACATATTTTCACAGCCTTTGCTGATCCAAAAATTCACCTGTTTGTTTGGGGTCTTATTTCCCTTATCCTCTTTTTTCGAAAAAAAGGTAATATAGTGTTAACAAAACCCTTTTATTTTTTTACACTTACAAATGGCATCATGCTTTTTTGCGGGGTTTTAAAAATCCTTTTTGGCAGAGCTCGTCCTTTTTTACTTGAAAAACAGATTGTAGGGTATAAATTTTTCACCCTAGAAGACCCTTACCTTTCCTTTCCTTCAAGTCATACTGCAATGGCTGCTGCCTTATCCTTTTCTATTTATAAACTATTTAAATGCTCACCAAGCATCTTAATTTTTCCCATTGGGATCATGGCAACAAGACTTTTTCTAAGAGAACATTTCTTTTCTGATGTTATCGTTGGCTTTTTCATCGGTCTTATCCTTTCTTTAGTTACTGAAAAAGGGTTTGCATATAAAAAAAAACTAAGAGGCTGATAGCCTCTTAGTTAGACATACACATGTTAAAAAAAAACTATTTTTTAGCTTTTCTTCTAACTACAACTCTTTTTTTAGCACTTGATGCTTTTTTAGGAGCTGCTTTGGCTTTTGTTGCCTTTCTTGTTGTTCTTTTTGCAACTTTAGCTTTAGTTGTTGCTTTTTTAGCTACAGTTTTTCTTTTTGCTGGAGCTTTTTTAGCTTTTGCTTTTTTAGCTGTTGTTTTTTTAGCAACTGCTTTTTTAGCAACAGTTTTTCTTTTTGCTGGAGCTTTTTTAGCTTTTGCTTTTTTCACTGTAGTTTTTTTAGCTTTTGCTTTTTTCACTGTAGCTTTTTTAGCTGTTGTTTTTTTTGCAACTGCTTTTCTTTTTGCAGGGGCTTTTTTCACTGTAGTTTTTTTAGCTTTTGCTTTTTTTACAGTAGGTTTTTTAGCCACAGCTTTTCTTTTTGTTGCTGTTTTTTTAGGAGCCATAACTTTTTTAGCTGTCTCCTCTTTTGCAGCTGATTGCTCTGCACCCATCTTTTTAGCCGCAGGCTTTCTTTTTGCAGCAGGTCTTTTCTTAGCTGCTGCTTTTGTTTTTGCTTCCATTTCTTCTCCTTCATGTCTGAAATTAATTGCAGTTAATGAGAAAGTTAAACAGATGTATGAAAACGCTATCTATTTCTTTCTTATTTGTGAATATAAATAATTATAAGTTTAAATACAAAAAAACATTAAAACTTAAAATTAAATAAAAAATATGAAAAATCATTTTATCAACCAAACACCATTGTGGAGCCATTTTTTGATCTGTTTTTTAAAGTAAAAAAAAACTTTTATTTTGGTAATAAAAACATACAATCCTTTTTTTATCATTTTCTTTTGCACATTAATCGCTGATCTTCAAAAACTTACTAAACTTACTAAGGGTCAACCGCTTGATAAATCAACAACTACCCCTTTATATTCAAAGGATTACAAGGAAATTTTTCTGATTTTTTTTGAGATTTTTTGAAAGAAATTTTACAAAAAAAATGATCTGAAGTTTTTTTCAGATCATTTTTTATACCGTTTAAAACAGTTTTTTAAGCCACTTTTTTTATCGCCTTTTTACTTTTGGTTTGTCTTTGTTTTAGAGAAATAATTTTTTTTGAATTTTCTCTTTTTACAGAGGAGACTTTCCTTTTTGTTGTCCTTTTTTTTGCAGAGGATTTTTTCGTATTTGGAAGGTCAAAGAAGAACCAAAAAATTCTTTGGAAAAATGTTTTCCAACCCCTTTTTAGACTTTTATATTTTTTACTTTTTGAAGGTGTCCCTGTTGTTTCCCTTCCATTTTTATTTAGTTTTTTACCTTTCATTATTTTCTCCATATATGAGGGTTTCTCTGCTATTAACTATGAATATAAGAGCTTTAAAAGCTAGAAAATGATTAAAATTTTTCATCCCATTTAATATAAAAATGTTATGGATTTGAATATGAGTAGAGGGTGCGTTTTTCTACAAAAGGGTTGCTTTCAAATTAAAAGAGTTGTATAAAACGATAAAGACAATCTTACAATAAGGATACCTGTGGAATTTTCCGAAACTTCAAAAGGAAATAAAAGAGTGATCACAACATTTATGCTTGTGATGCTAAACGTGGCTATTATGGCCTCTTTACGTAATTTACCCTTAGTTGCCACTTATGGCTTTTCAGCGCTGTTTTTATTTATTATTGTAGGGATTTTTTTTCTCATCCCATGCGCCCTTGTATCGGCTGAGTTAGCTACCGGATGGCCTAAATCAGGGGGGATTTACATTTGGGTGAAAGAAGCTTTTGGGGATAATTGGGGATTTTTTGCTATTTGGTTGCAATGGATTCATAGCGTAGCTTGGTACCCAGCAATCCTTTCATTTGTAGCAACCACACTAGCCTATGTGATTTATCCACCTTTAGCATCGAATTCTTTATACGTTTTAGGTATTGTTCTTTTTAGTTTTTGGGGAATGACCCTTTTAAATTACTATGGGATTAAGGTGTCAGCTTGGTTTTCGACTTTAGGGGTTATATCAGGGACAATTGTTCCTGGGGTATTTTTAATATTTCTTGCTTTTGTATGGCTTGTAAAAGGAAACCCCTCTCAAATTGGTTTTTCTTGGGAAGAGTTTATTCCTAATTTTTCAAGTGTTCAAAATTTTGTCTTTTTAGGGGGGCTTTTTCTTGCATTTGCAGGGCTTGAGGTCTCCTCTGGGTATGCAAGCGAAGTAAAAAACCCTCAAAAAAATTACCCTAAAGGGATTATTTACGCTGCAATCATCACCTTCTTCCTTTTTATGTTAGGTTCTTTATCTATAGCTGTTGTGATACCAAAGGATCAAGTGAATTTAGTTGCAGGGTTGATGGAAGCCTTACAAATGTTTCTAAAAAACTATCATTTAAGCTTTTTACTCCCGGTTTTAGGGGTTTTGTTAGTTATTGGGGCAGTAGGTGAAGTCAATACGTGGATTATAGGGCCGGTAAAAGCGCTTTATACAACAACAGAGCATGGAAACCTCCCCCCTTATTTTCAAGTTCTTAATAAAAACAATGTCCCTGTAAACATTTTGTTTTTTCAAGGGGTAATTGTAACTGTTGTCTCTCTTGTTTTTATTATCATGCCAAATTTAAGCAGTGCCTATTGGATTTTAACAGCTCTTAGTACACAATTGTACTTAATCATGTATATATTGATGTTTCTTGCATCTATTAAACTTCGATATTCACACCCAAAAGTTCCTAGAGCTTATAAGATCCCTCACCCTCACAAAGGGATTTGGATAATATCGACTTTAGGGATTGCTGCATGCGTTTTTGGATTCTTACTTGTCTTCATCCCCCCTTCTCAAATTCAAGTGGGAAATCTATTTATCTATGAAGCATTTTTACTTACTGGACTTTTAGTCATGTGTGGAATTCCGTTAGTGATTCACACCTATAAAAAGCCAAGTTGGAATCTACTTAAATCTAAGGGAGAGTAGCTAAAAGGAGCCAAAAAAGGACCCCGTGGATCATAGCTCCTTCATCAGGGTTCATTTTTGAAGTGTGTAAATCATACCCCCCATATCCATTCACCCCAAGATACCACATTGCCCCCGGTTTTTGCTGAAGAAAATAAGCAAAATCCTCCCCTCCATAAGATTTAGCCCCTTCTGTTACAGAAATAGCATTCTCTTCAAGTCTTTTTTTAACTTTATCAAAAGAGGATGGGGAGTTTTTTAAAAGGGGGTAGCCTTGAATGTAGGTGACTGTTGATCCTTTACAATCAGGGTAACTATCTAATATCGCTTGTATTTTTTGAGTATAGAGGTTTTGAAATTCAAAAGCGCGCTCTTGACATAAAAAGTGTCTTAAAACAAAACAACACTTACCCTTTGAAGGACGAACATTTGGGATATTCCCCGCTTCAATAATGCTTGGGACTAAAATAGCCTCTTCAGAAGGGTGTAAAAACCTTTCTAAAAACCCCCTTGAACTATTTTGTATTTCAATAAGGACATCAATTGCATTTGTCCTGTCATAGGGTCTTGCAACATGCCCCCCTGTAGAGTTTATTTCGATATGAAACTGACTTGTATCAGCCATCATCACCCCACTTCGTGAAAAAAAGTGGCCCACCTCCCCCCTTGGAAAAATATGTAATGCATACACTTCATCTACAGAGTCTAAAACCCCTTCATTGACAAGCATTTGCCCCCCACTTATCCCATCTACTTTTCGCTCTTCTGATCTTTGAAAAACAAAGCGTAGGTTATATGCGCTCATGGTATTTTCTTCAGAAAAACATTTTAAAGCCCCAAGGAGCATTGCTGCATGGATATCGTGACCACAAGCATGCATTTTTCCTGGATGTTTTGAAGAAAATATAAGACCGGTTTCCTCTGTAATAGGTAGAGCATCAATATCGGCACGAAAAAGCAACCGCTTATAAGAGGGGTCTATCAAAAGATCAACAACAAGCCCTCCCATCATCTCTTTAAGAGTGATATTCCTATTACTTTTTTCTATAATATCCAAAATTTTAGCCTTGAGATAGGCAATGGTTTTTTCTTCTTGAAAAGCAAGCTCAGGAATTTGGTGTAATTGCCTCCTTACCTCTTTAAGATAGGGATCTATCGTTCCAATTTTATTTATATCCACAACACAGCTCCTTACATCGTTTTATTTTCTTAAACATTGAATATATCCAAAAGTTTTTCCCCAGGGAAAGTGTACATCAACCTTTTTTAATACCTTAAAACGAGAATCATAATCACTTAATGGATAGGAAATTGTAATAATTTTGGTATTCCCTTTAATTTTTTTGACAAAAGATAAAATTTCATCTTCACTCATCATGGTCCCATATAGATAGATAAGATCGATAGAAAAGAGCTCTTTATCCAAAAAATTTCCAAGAATAAACTCTACATTTGGATAGAGTTTTTTTCCCTTGTTAACAAAAAGAGCTAACTGCTCAAAAGCAAAGACCTTGCACTGATATTTTTTCTGAACAAAATAGGAGAGTCTCCCCCTTCCTGCCCCTAAATCGGCAAAATATTGGTATTTTTTTAGACCGCCAGCAGCGTCAATAAGGGTTTCTATAATCTTTAATGGGGTTTCTCCATACTGATAAGGATTTTCAACCCCCTTTTTTTGCAAAAATTTCCTTAAATGGCGATAGGGGTTTACCCAAAGATAGGATAAAAATAAAAACAGATCCGCCTTGAGCATAAAGGAGGGATTTTTTCTAAAATAAAAAGGCACAATGAGGATTTTCCTTAAAGAAAGCTTTTTTTAGTTTGCTCTAAGACAAGGGTTAGAGTTTTTACAAAAGATGAAGAAGAATCATCAAATTGTATCGGGCCTGTAGATTCGTACATATCCTCATATTTCCACTGATCTCTTTTTTTAGAAAACTCTTTAAAGGGTCTACCTTTTAAATCGACAAGGGCTTTTGCAATAACAGATTTGATTTCACCATTTCTTTCTTCTTGATGCATCATTGTTTGAATAGGGATTCCAAAACCACTCCATTCTCCTACTGGATCATTGAGACCTTTAACAGAGGCAATATAACCATTTTTCCGATCCCTTACTAAAAGAGAAGCTATTAAGCCTAAGTTGTAGCAATAGGTGGCATCAAAATTTGAAGGTAAGGCGCAGCGTGCATCATATCCATAAAAGATAGGGACAACTTTGAATTGTACCCTTTCATGGTTCTTCACCCTTTCTTGAACCATTTCAGCAAGGAGTTGATCGGTAGCAATATGGGAAAGTTGCATATTTCCATGGGGATCTACATCGGTTTCAAATTGCTTTTGAATATGAAGAGGTAAGGAATTAAAAAGTTCTTGAGAAGGGCCTTGTAGATGGCTTAAGTCTTTTCCCTCCCTCTTAAGTCTATTGCATTGATCGATCATCTCCTTCATATCAAAGCACCCTTCAATAAGTCCCTCAGGAATTAAGATGACCCCATAATTTTTATTTCTTTGGGCCCTTTGGATGACAATGTTTGCACACTCTTCAATGATTTTTTTAAAAGGGGTTTTATTGGCTGAAATTTCCTCAGTAATAAAAGCTAGATTTGGCTTACTTTTTAAAGCACACTCTAAAGTGACGTGAGAAGCAGCCCTTCCCATTAGTTTAATAAAAAACCAGTACTTTTTAGCTGACATTGCATCGCGACAAAGGTTTCCAATCATGTGACTAAAGGTTTTTGTAGCGGTATCAAAGCCAAAAGAAGCCTCAATGTCCTTAGTTTTTAAATCCCCATCAATAGTTTTAGGGACTCCAACAACCATGCAACGAGCATTTTCTTTTTCAAAAAACAAAGAGAGGTGATAAGCGTTTGTATTTGTATCGTCACCACCAATAAAGACAAGTCCTTGTAATCGATGCTCCTTAACAATCTCCAAAGCTTTTTTCATTTGATCTAAAGATTCAATTTTAGTTCTTCCAGTCCCAAGGGGTGAAAAGCCCCCTTGATTTCTTAGTTGAGCAATCTGATCTTCCCCTAGCTCAAGAAAGTCATTTTTTAAAAAACCTCCCGCCCCATTTAAAAAGCCAATAAGAGCACTTTCTGGATGAATTTCTTTTAAGCCCTTGTATAGGCCGCATAAGACGTTAAGACCCCCAGGGGCAGGTCCGCCGGAAAACATTACCCCGACTTTTAGAGCTGGGCTATGCTGAATTTCATGAGCAAGGAGTTTTATACAATTGCCCTCATCTTTCCAATAGGCACTTTTAATATCCCTTAATAAGGGGAAAACATCCACAGAATAATTTAATCGTTGGGTTTCTAAAGGGGATTTATTCAAATGATTTCTCCAATCTCTTGTTATATGAAGTAGCTATGGTAACTTTGATCGATTTTATAAACAACCCCTTTTATAAGGAATGGGGAGGTTTTTTTTCTTTCGAATGAACTATTTTAAGAGCTTCTTCGTATGGCTCAACCAATAATTCATCCGATTCTGAATCTTTTTCCGCGTACCTTAAATAACACACCTCTTTTTCCCCTTTTGAAAGGATAAATGTGACACTTCCATCTGTGTAATGATTTCCATTTTTATCACAATAGCTAAGGAGAATAGTTGCCCTATCTTGGGTAAATGGATATTCCCTTAAGTAGGGACGGAGTTTTTCATCTTGATTGATTTCGTTTATAAATCGCTCCTTTAATTTAATGAATAGCTCTCTTCCCTCGTCTATCGTTCCTTTGGATTTTATAGCAAAATATAAAGAAATGTTTTCTACATCATAGGGTAGACTGCTTCCTTCAGCAGTGCAGATCACCCCATATTCCTTTTGAGCAATCTTAATAAATCTCTTTCTTACTTGATTGACATACTTTGAAGCCATACTCTGTTTAGCCCTTTTTCTTCTTTCTGGAGGAGGCGGGGGAGTTTTTTGCAACAACCCATTTTTATAATTTACACAAACAAACTTAACTCCTTCATCAGTAAAACAACTAAAAACCCCATTGGGTTTACCCTTATTGTAAGTCAAAATCATCCATAAATGTCCTGATGGATAAGATTTTTCTTGATCACCATCAAGCTCTCCTTTTAGATTGTATCTAAAAACATGAGCTTCTTTTGCATGCTCTTTTATTTCTTTTTTATAAAAAGTGATGTGAATCCCTTGTTTCACCCCTTCATTAAAGTGTCCTTTAAACGCATCCACTCCATTATCATGCCATCCATGAACATGCCCATGGGCTTTTCCATTTTTATAGGGAATGTTTGCTTTTAGATTTCCGCTCGCCCAATATTCGACATAAACCCCCTCTCCTATCGGATTGTTTTTTACCTCT
>Ga0172367_10002735_pt1 | contig 23809 bp, 20 predicted proteins | sample Lak10m_FD_114542 | JGI IMG/M metagenome (GOLD analysis project Ga0172367, IMG submission 114542) | Freshwater microbial communities from Kabuno Bay, South-Kivu, Congo - kab_022012_10m | ecosystem: Environmental > Aquatic > Freshwater > Lake | place: Democratic Republic of the Congo: South-Kivu... | reverse complement strand
TCGACCCTATTGAGTAGTCATATTCATAAATGTCCTATTTCTATGTACTGCTACATAGTTTACACTTATATTACATAAACTCTGTTGTTATGTAATACTCTTCAATAGGCTGAAGCTAGTGTAGTTGTAATTACAACTAATGGAATTAAAGTTAATTGTAATAGCTGTATTTCTGGAACAGCATATTTACACAGTTATATTACAATTAATAACACTTTTTGTTAAACCAGAAGTGTAACTGGTATTCCTTCAGGCCAGGCTCTCAAGATAAGAGATTCTGGCTTCTAGTCTCTCGACTGTTTGATCAAAGTCTAACAAACATTCGGGAATCAATAGCCGGATTTCGGTGTTGTGCAGCCACGCTTTCGTGTAGCCCACGTTATTGTAACCTTGGATAAGGTTCACCGGTGCGAATTTTTGGTACTCTTTTATTTTTTCGTCCAAAGACTTTTTACAGGCTGTAAGGCGGTTTAAAGCTGTTTTGCACTCACCCATAAAGAGTGGTGCTGACCATCCACCAGTAGGAGTAACGAGGGGGAGAATACCTGCCTGTACGCTAGGCACCATATTGTCCCAGTGCTCAAGAGTAGGTCGAAGAAAGAATTTCTCCACGTTTTCCTTGATCTGGTTTTGTTCCCTTTCTTTTTCCAGCTCTTTTTCAAGTTGCCGCTGGTGAATTGCTTCCTGCTGCTGAACCGCAATCATGTGGGAAAATTGAGAAGCGACAAAATTGCGCAGCTTCCTTGCCGAAGCGTGTCTGTGGCACGCATTAGCCCCTCTTTTGCTTTTTAGGAATTCCTGCACTACTGCAGGTAGGTTTGCTACGTCAAAGTTGTAGCCCTTAGCTCCGCCTTTGATATCGTAGATTACTTTGTTGTAGTTAAAATCAACTTCGATTTTCAAACTTGGGTTGTCGATTATTACTGCATTTTTCATTTTGTTAACCTTCTTTACAAGGCAGTTTGATAGACTGCGTATGACCGACGAAGAAATCGGGATTTTACCTGTGTCATACATTGTGATATCCGGTAATCCGATAACACAACAGCAGATTTTATCAAAGATTCTGCAACTTTGTTTTGACAAACCTAATCAATTGATTAACGCACGATTTTCACGCCTTAATTGTCTAAACATTTTTTATTTAGAACCGCTTATCTGGGAACTTGAGCAGATTAAATCATGGCCAAGCACGGTTTTATTTTAGTAACCACCAGTTTTCTCTGGTTACTATTTACAGTATTTGCTAAGTGCAGCCCACCTACTTAGCCCTACGCCCTGTGTAGGGAACAAATACTGTCTTAATAATGTACAACGGTTTCACCGACGTCTTCGCCGGCTTTATGAAACCAAGCCCCTTCTGGGGCGTCTATACCTTCTTCGGCTGGTCTTATGTAGTGCATGACTACGTATTGGACGCCTTCGGAGTCTGAAGAGAAGCTGCTTGAATACCAGCCTGAGTGCTGGAGTATTGTGTTTTTCATGTTGAATAGAATTTGAAAGTGAATTTTTATTGACTACTCTCGCCCTGCCAGCATAACTGGTTTTACTGCAGGTTGAATTTCGACCCTATTGAGTAGTCATATTCATAAATGTCCTATTTCTATGTACTGCTACATAGTTTACACTTATATTACATAAACTCTGTTGTTATGTAATACTCTTCAATAGGCTGAAGCTAGTAGTGTAGTTGTAATTACAACTAATGGAATTAAAGTTAATTGTAATAGCTGTATTTCTGGAACAGCATATTTACACAGTTATATTACAATTAATAACACTTTTTGATAAACCAGAAGTGTAACTGGTATTCCTTCAATCTCTGATAACAATCTGTAGCTTTTTAGCTACAAATGTATTAGCAGCTTCATCAGTCCAGCAATCGGGCCAATGACCCGCAACTTCCGCAACAGACGGAAGTTGCAAATCTTTCAGATACGGATTCCAATGCCGAAACGCCCGCTGAGAAGCCAAAACGGATAAGGCAATAGACAATTGACCCTCCCAAACCCTTCGGGAAGAACTGTCAATGCCCAGCAACATACCCACATGTTCGTGAGTAAGTGGCGCAGTGATCCTGTACTGGTACTTTTCCCCATTGGGGTATGTACCAATTGAAACAGGCCCAAAAGGCATACTCTCAAAGAGAAAAGATTGAGACGTCTCGAGGGTTTGGCCCCAAGATGTTGTCTCAATCTCTGCTTGAGTCTGCCACTCAGCATCGTCCATGGGATAACCCATGTCGACAACTGAGAATAGGGATGGACAAACCAACCCCTGCGTACACACTTCTGCGTACATGCCAAACCTAGAATGGTTGACAGACTGAGGTGTTACGAGCATATGCTCACCACTCAGAGCAACAACAACAAAATGGTTTTCCATGAACCAATAGTCTTTCATTTATATACCGCTAATGGACAAGAGCGGTGGGTTAAAAAAAGTTAGAAGAGAATGAAAAATAACGCCAGGGGACCTTCCCCAGCTATAATTTAGTGGGGGGTGGGGTCTGGGATACCCAAACACCTATAATCCTCACAAAAAATAGGGGGGGGAGTCAACTTAAAAAAAAGACTCCGGGGGGCATCTTTTTATATAAAATACAAAAACTAAATTTATAAAAAAATATTTAAATTTTCTTTTTGCGTTATCCGTTATAAAATAAGGTTTTTTTTCAAAACCACTATTATCGGTTCTTCAAGTTATTTTTTTTTACTTATCTTTGTACCGCAATTTGATCTCATAAATCAAATCATCCGGTTGCAACTCATAACCATGAGAGAACAGGGCCTGGATCAGACGGTGGGTAGTAGGGATAGACTTGAAATAATAGTCAACATAATTCCGAGGTGTCCCCGCCAATTGCAAAAATGCTTAAAGTATATAAGCTTGTAGTTGAGATGAATTAGAGGGTGAGCCGAAGTTAGTAGGCTTGGTTCCAGAATCACCAATAACCGAAAAGGTATAAAGACTGGTAATTCATCGAGGTTTGTAAATGCACTGGCTACAAGGAAAACTTTAAGTAAGATGTCAGTTACGTGAAGAACGTATATTGATTCTCCGGTTAAGACAATTAACGGGCATAGGGAGAGGTATATCTAAAATACAATATAGTTTAATATGAATGAAATTTTACATCGAATAAGTTTAATTCGTAACAGTCATCCAGCAATGGTAGATATATTTACTAAAGGTAGTTGTTATAATATGTTTACTATATTGCATTCATTATATCCAAATGCTATAGCTTATTATGATGGTGATCATGTAGTTACTAAAATAGGTAATAGATTATATGATATAAATGGAATAGTTCGAAATAAAAATAATTACATACCTTTGCGTGACAAATCATCAATCTCTAAATTACAACGTAGCATGAAATTAAAATTTACAGGTTTAGGAGAAAATCCTATAATAGTAGAGTGGGAAAAAGGAAAAGGTTTTTCTTTATATGATCCTCATAAAAAAGAAGAACCTGAAAAAGAAGATTTAAATAAAAATAAAGACAATGGAACTGAACCTACTGAACAAGAAACTAAACGTTGATGTTGATACATATCATGAACGTACAGAAAAAGACTTTTGGAAGTTATACTGTTATTTATTAAATGTAAGAAATCCAATATTATCGGATAAAGATTGTGACATATTAAGTGTTATTTTAAGTATGGAAGATAATGAGTTATCTATACTTGAAAAAGAAAATGGTAAATTATTAGAGCAATCTACAAATACACCGTTATCTAATTTATATTCTAAATGTAAGCAGTTAAGTGAAAAAGGTTTCTTAGTAAAAGAAGATAAAGGTTATTATTTGAATCCTGCTTTTAAATCATTTCAAAAGTATGTAAGATCAGGAAAAAAAGTTAAATTTGTAATACCAATAAAAATTATAGAAAATGGGATTATCAATTCTTGATGTTATACTTGATATGCAATTAAAGTTTTATGAAAAGTATAATACAGCTGTTAGTTTATTATTTATAAATTTGGAACATTATAGATTTTTAACCAGAGAATTAGAAACTCCAGATTTAGATAATTTGCATGGTATGAAAATCATCATTACTAAAAAAACTAAAATAGAAATGTTATGAATCCTGATATTATACAAAAACTTGCCAAAAAACATGATTTACCTGAAGAACAAATTAAGATTATAATTCAATCATTTTATGACGGGTTAAGATATTATTTATCAAATCCTCTAGAAGCTAAAGGAGGAGTTATTATTCACAACTTTATTACGTTTTACATTAATTTTAAAAGATTGTTGGGAAGTATTCATAATACTACGTATGAATCAAAATATGTTGGAACAGAAAAAAATATTGAATATCTTAAATTTTTAAATCAATTAAAAACTAACACCTACAAATATGCAAGACAAACCAAAGGCAAAAACAAGTATGAAAGATTTGTTAAATGAACATCGCGCTCAAGACGGTAATATTAAAAGTCAACAAATCGATATGAGTAATAACTCAATTAAAGATGAGATTATGACTCAAGAACAGTTAGAATCTGTTTTTAAATATAATGAAAATGTTACTAAATTAGATGAGTTGTATACATCTGTACGACCTTTAAATAAAGTATTAGTACGAGTATTTTTACTTGAACCATCAAAGACTGATAATGGATTGTTAATTCCTCATAAACAAGTATTACCAGTACCTACTAATAGTGGTGTAGGATCATTAATGGAAATGGAATCTCCATATCCTTATTCTAATAAAGCAGTTGTAGTATCTACACCTCAGATGGTTAGTGTAAAACCAGGTAATATTGTACAACTTGAATCTGCTCCTGTACGAGTAGCTGGAGCTGGACATAATGCTTCAATTGTTGTACCTTATGGTTACATGCATCCTGATGCTAATTCGGTAATTATATCTACCGATCCTTCTAACAGGCATTATGGATATCTTCTCGTTCCCAGTCATGAAATAATGGTTGTACTCAATGCTTAATCATTACATACCAACAGTAGACGAATTACATGTAGGATTTGAGTGTAAAATTAAAGAAGGTGATAACTATGTTCCATATGTAATTACACCACATACTAATTTAAACGTACCCATGTCTGATTTTAAAGTAAAATGGTTAGATAAACAAGATATTATAGATTTAGGGTTTACTTTAAAAAAAGATTTTGATGAGTTTTGTAAGTTTTACATTAATGTTCCTCATTCAGAACCTTTGTATTATACACTTGAATTTGAACATGTTGGCCCAAATGTATATATTACATTGTATGATAATTTTAATAAAACATTGATTGAAAAGTTATGGATTCGTAACAAAAATGAAATTAAATGGATTTTAAATCGTTATGGGATTCTTACAAAAAACAGTACAACAGACAATTAGTAAAGGTTCTACGTTTAGACATACTTTTACGCATGACAATGATAAAAAGATTATTCGTATAAACCCACTGTGTAGTTGTGTTAAATATACAGTAAATATGCCAAATATTACATTTTGGTATAAAGCAAATAAAACAACAACCAAAATTGTAGTAATAACTTACGATGATGAATCGAGTGATTTTTTACAATTACAAACAATTATAAAATGAAATTAAATAAATACTTTGAAATTGAAGAATTTGTACCTCCTCAAATATTTAAACAATATGGTCAAAAATCTTTGTGGTTTATCGATCCTAAAATTATTGATATTGCTACTGCTTATCGTGAATTTTTTGAAGTACCTGTAAAGATTAATAATTGGCATAATGGAGGACCCTATTCTTATCGTGGTTACAGACCTCCTCGTGTTAATATTGGAAGTGAATATTCACAACATAAATTTGGTCGAGCATTTGACTGTAATATTGGTACAATGAATGCTAAACAAATGTTTGATGAAGTTATTAAAAATCAAGAACATTTTAAAAAATTTGGTTTAACAACTTTAGAAAATTACAAATTTACTGATGGATGGTTGCATTCAGATTGTCGTGTTACAAATATAGATAAACTTTTAATTGTAGATCCTCTATAATGAATACATTTATCAATATAAAAAAAGATTTAAAACCTGATGTTAATTTTTGGGAATTAAATCCTCATTTGCGATTTGTCAGTCCTTTTGCAAGTTTATATGATAAAGATACTACAAAAAATAAAGATCAATCTTCTAAAGATATGTGGTGTATATTCTTTTTATCAGAACCAGATGAAGATATAAACTTGTATTATAGGTTAACTTACAGTGAAATTTTAAATGTTTGTAAGAACTTTAATTCTGATTTTAATATTGAAGATGAACTTATTTTACAATGCTTGCAAGAATATCCTGAAACGTGTTTAACTGTTATACAAAGATTATTAAAAACTACAAAAGATTTATTTAAAAAACGTAATCAATTTTTAAAAGAAGCTGATTACAATTTTGAAACAATGACTGCTATTGATAATGCTATTGCTAAAACACCTAAAATGGAAGAAGACTTTGATAAAATAGTACAAAAATATGCTGAAGAAAAGAATAAAGAAATTCAATTATATGGTGGTAGAAAGTTAACTGCACGAGAAAAGAAAACAATTAAAGCTGATATATCTGATGATACAGAACTTAGATCTATTGAAAAAGGATTTGATCAAAATTGAAAATATAGATACATGGAAAGTAAAAATTCCTAAACTTCATCCTGATAATGAAAAATTTAGTAAAATATGGTCATTATATACAAAACATTGTATAGAAGGATTATGGGGATTTGATTCAGGAGGTTGGCGTTTTATGCCAGGAACTTTATTTTTTTATGGTAATTTCTTTTCAATTCTTGACATAGATAAAAAACAAAAAGTTCGCCGATACGTAAGACCTGACATTCGAGATATAGATTGGATGTTACATTATGCTTATCTTGAATGTCAAGGTTTTTCGGGTTGGAGAGATGATGATGAATATACATCTAATTATGATGTATTAAAATGTCAAAGTATAGCAGATACAAATAATCCAAATTTAGTAAGTTCTAAAGGTAAACTTAAAACTTTTATAGCACCTAGAGAAAATATTAAAAAGTTACATGATAAAGTTAAAGGTCCTCCTTTATATGAAAATCCAGCTAAAAATCTTTTAGTATTTGGATCACGTGGCGGAGGTAAATCATTTACTTTTTCTGGTATATCTGGACACCATGTAACATTTGATGGATTAAAGTATTTTACACAAGAAGATTTTGATAATCCTCCTACTATTGAAGTATGTGTAGGTTCCGGTAATACTGATAAATCATCTGAATTTTGTACTAAAATTGAAGAAGGTTTAAAAGCATTTGGAACAGATAATGATTTAGGGGTATGGGGTAAAGCTGATAGAGGTGATGATGATTATACTCCCAACCCTTTTTATCGAGATTGGGAAGGTTCTATTGGAGTAGGCAATAAAAAGAATCCGTTTAGATATGAATATTCAGCTAAAATAAATAATCGATGGATTCATGGTTTAGGTACTAAAACTAAACTTATACATGTAAACTATTCTGATAAAAAACAAGGTGGTGAAGCAGCTGCAGCAGGTGGACGTTATGTTTTAATATTATATGAAGAAATTGGTTTAATGTCTAATATTGTTGATGCTTGGTTTTCTAATGTGGGTACTGTAACAGATCCTAATGGTAATCAATTTGGAGTACAAGTTGGTATTGGTACATCAGGTAATATTGAATTAGTACAGCAATCAAAAAAGATTTTTAATAATCCTAGAGATTATAATTGTTTAGCTTATAATGATATTTGGGAAAATAATGGTGAAATAGGTTTTTTCTTATCTGCTTATTTAACTAACTCTCAATTTAAAGATAAAAATGGAAATACTGATGTAGAAAAAGCTTTACAATTTTATATGGACAGGCGTATTGAAGCTGGTAAATCAACTGATCCTGAAGCATTACGTAATGAAAAAATGAATTATCCGTTGATACCATCTGATATGTGGCATTCATCTAAAGGACATCACTTTCCAGTAATGGAATTAATGGATAGAGAAAAAGAACTTGTAAAATTTGGTAAATATAGAACTATTGGTCAACCTGTAAATTTACTTTGGGATTCTACTAGACAATATGGTGTAAAATCAGAACCTGATTTAAATGCTGAACCTTTTTATGAGTTTCCTTATAATCACACAAATACTAAATTAGATGGTTCTATTTTAATATATCAAGAACCTGAATTAGTAAATGGCGAAATACCTCCAGATATGTATTTCTTTGTATTAGATCCTTATGTTGCAGATGATGTTGATGAAGGCGGATCGTTAGGTGCTTTTTATGGTTTTATTAACCCTAAATATGGAGCGCCTTATAATGGAGGAAGTATGGTATGTTCTTACGTTGGTAAACACCCTAAAGGACGTGATGGTTATTATGAAAATATTGAAAAGATTATTGCATATTATGGTAATAATAATAGAAGTTTATGGTATGAAGCAAACCGAGGTGATTCTGTAAGAGGTTATTTTTTAAGACGTAACAAGTTAAATTTATTAGCGTTAAGTCCTACTAGAGAAAAAGGTAGTTCGGCCTACGAAAAGAAAGTATTAAGTTATGGTATTATGCTAAACGGTATAGAACAAAAACTTGAAATGATTGGTGATGCTTCAGATTATTTAATGCAACAAGTGATTTATAATAATAAAGAAATACGATTTGTTGAAACATTACCTGATATATTTTTAATACGTCAAATGTTAGCATTTGAGTTAAAAAAACATAAAAACTTTGATGCTGTTTCTGCTTTTATTATGGCACCTTTTGTAATGAAAGAATTAAGACACTTACAAATCAGAGAAGAAGAAAAGAAACATAGACATAATCCTCTAGCGGCATTATCTATGAATCCTAATATCTTTAGACCTGATGATATACAACAAAAAATAAAACGTTTTCATGAACAATATACAACCTACAACGAAAATAATCAATGATGACTTACAATTTATCATTGATGGTATAAAACTAGCTTCTGATGTAGTTATATCTACAATGGGAGGTTCAGGTAAAAATATTATTCTTAGTAATAATAAAGATTTAAACTTTACTAAAGATGGTGTATCAGTAGCTAAAGCTATTTCGCTACCCGATCCTCAAAACAATATTGGAGCTAAATTACTTATTAACGCAGCTAATAAAACTGTAGAACAATGTGGTGATGGTACTACATCTACTATTTTATTCGTACGTTCTTTAATTGATTCTATTTATATTCAAGATATTACAGATGTTAATAAATTTATTGAAGATCTTGATGATTTTGTAGAAAAATTTAAAACTATTATTACACAACAATCTAAACCTGTAGATAATATTGATGATATTTACAAGATTGCACTTACATCTAGTAAATCACCAAAGATTGCAGCTTTAATTAAAGATATTTATTCTAAAACTGGTTTTAAAGCAAATATTTCATTAGAAGAATCTAAAGTATCTGATAAAACGTATTATGATTTAATTGAAGGTTTAAATTTTGAATCTGGTATGGTTAATACACGATTTGCAAATCAAGAAAATGGTAATTGTACTCTTGAAAGTGCTACGTTAATTCTTGAAGAAGAACTTGTATCATCACCTCAATCTTATGAAAAGATTTTAGGATACTGTTTAGAAAATGATAATGCTATTGTAATTATGGCGCCTATGTTTTCAGATGCATTTGTTCGATTTGCACTAACTAATAAAATGCAAAATGGGTTAAAAATATGTTTAGTTAAAACTCCTGGGTATGGTAATTACAGTAAAGAAAATTATAAAGATATAATGTCATTTGCTAATGATGATGGTACAGTAAATAAAATTGTAATTTCTCAACATGATTTTACAATTTATAATAAACCTGAACTTACTAAACTTAATCGTCGTTTAAATCAATTACAAAAACTTGCTGATAATAGTACTGAAATTTATGATATTGAAGATTATACAAATCGAATTCATAGGTTAAATCAAACTGGTGCTATTATTTATGTTGGCGGAGTTACTGAAAAAAATCTAAAAGAAGAATATGATCGAATTGAAGATGCTATTGGTGCAGTGTCAGTAGCTATTAAGAATGGTTATGTTCGAGGAGCTGGTGTTGAACTAGTGCAAATTATACCTTTGTTTAAAGATAGTCCTATTTTTAAATTAATTAAAGACGTCCTGTATAAACCCTACAGTCAGATTTTAAAAAATGCTAATATTACAAGAACTTTAAAGACAGATATTCCGTACAATGTACGATCTAAATCCTACGATGAAAACATTATTGATCCGTCAAGTGTAGTTATTAGTTCCTTGACAAATGCAGTATCATTATTTAAACTTTTGATTAACACTTCGTATGTTGTACATAACGAGTAATAAATTTTAAAATGGCTAAACTACAAAAAAAGAATCCAGTTTTTACTTTAAAAGTTTCTGAAAAAGAAAAATATTCTGATGATTGTGATTGGTTTAAACGTTACATGAATTATGTAATACCATTGCAAACAGCAGTTGTTGAAGATTATGATATGATGAAAATGTCATATGAAGTTGCAAATAATAATTTAAGTGGTTTTAAAGATAAAGTAAAAGCTTTTTGTAATCCACTTGGAGAAGATATAGGACAAATTGAAGAAGAGCTTGTACCTTATCCTGAATTACATAATAAAGTAAATGCTCTTAAAGGTGAAATGCTAAAGCGTAGCGATGATTTTAAAATCGTGTTATTAACAGCTAAAGCAATTCAAGATAAAAATGAAGCATTGTTTAATGCTATTAAAGCATCTGTAGATGAGAAATTGGGTATTCAAATGGAATCTCAAAAAGCTCAAATGCAAGGTATGTCTAAAGAACAAGTTGATGAATATGTTAAATCATTACGTACACAATTAGAACCAGCAGATTTAGCTGTAAAAACATGGCAATCTGAAATTGAAATATTTTATTCTAAGGCATTAAATTATTTAATGTACGATCAAGATATTAAAGCTAAAAAACTTGAAACAATTGAAGACGTTATTAAAGTAGACAGATGTTTTATTTATTCAGGTTGGAAACATGGAAAACCTGTTTTAGAGTTACGTAACCCATTATTTTCAATTTATCATAAATCTCCAAATGAAAGGTTTATTCATAAGGGTGATTATTTTTGTTATAGACAAGCTATCACTCCTGCTGAAATTTTTAATAATTATGATCTAACTGATGAAGAACTTCAAAAGTTAGGTATTAATAATTATACAACTGCTGTTGCAGATAAACGTCATGCTGTAGGTAGTAAAACTGCTACATACGCATATGATAAGACTAATCAAGAATTATTAATGGCTGCAGATAAACAATTAGTACATGATAAAACTATTGGTATGCACCAGTCAAGAGCTCAATCATTAGCTCGTCAATCAGACTTAATTTGGGAAACTCATTTTGAGTTTAAAGCATTTAAAGAAGTAATATTTTTATCGTACATAGATGATTATAATAAAGAAGTTGTAACTGTATTACCATCATCATTTTCAGACAATATTCCTGATAGTGCTTATAGCGAAAAGTTTACTAATAGATATGGTGTACAAACTACACGTTTAGTATGGTTTGATACTGTAACTGGCACTGAATATAAAGCTGAAAAAATATGGATTCCTCGTAAATATGAAATTGTAAGGTTAGGTAATCTTGTATATCCTATTTGTAGAGAAGTTCCTAATCAACATACTAATATAGATGATCCATTTGGAACATTTGAGTTATCTACTAAAGGTGCTGTATTTAGTGCTCGTAATGCTAAATCAGTATCATTATTACAACGTGCTTTACCTTCTTATTTTCAATTGTTATATATCAAGCATATTGAAAATAGAGAATTATCTAGGTATTTAGGTTCTAATTTAGATATTGATGTAGATCAAATACCTGATGATTTAGGTAAAGATTTTATGGGTAATGATATTCGTGACAAGTTTTTAACATGGTATACATTCCTTAAAAAGACAGGTATTAACTTTTACTCAGGTTCTCAAACAAGTCTTGGAGGATTACCTCCAGCCACTCGTTCTCCTGGATCTAAAGGTAATTCATTTGATAATGCTATGAATATATTCAATCTTCAAAATCTTGCTGAAATATTAAAAAAAGAAATTGGTATGGCTATGGGAGTATCTCCTCAACGAGAAGCTTTATTTGATAGTAGATCAAATGTAGCAGATAATCAACAAGCTATTGCTCAATCATATAATATTACAGAACCTTATTTTTACATGCATAATGAAGTTTGGAAATATGCTATCAATGATTGGTTAATTAACTTTACAACTTATTGTAAAAATATATTTACCCAAAATCCTCAATTAAAAGAACATACTTTACATTATATTATGCCTAACGGTATGGAAGAACTTCTTAGAGTAACTCCTGATATGTTAGATCATAATAGTGTAGGATTATATCTTGGAGATTCTGGTAGAAGTCAGCGATATATCGATACTATGTTTAATTACGGTATGTCATTTGCTCAGAATGGTGGTCAAGGTATGACCGCTATCTCACAATTAATTATGGCGTTAACTAGTGGTGCGCCACCTGCAGAAATCCATAAATTAATAAGTATGGAAGAAGCTAAGCAACAACAACGTCAACAAGAAATGCAACAAAAACAACTTGAATCTCAAGAACGTCAAGTTAAAATGCAAGTTGAAGCTCGAGAAGATATCCAAGCTCATGAAATTGAAAAGATTCGAGTTAAAGCTGAAGAAGATCGTACTACAGATGTTATGACAGCATCTATTGGGGCAATGGCTTGGAATGAAGATAAAGATGTTGACAAGAATGGATTACCTGATGTATTAGATGTAGCAAATCATTATTTAGATCAATCCAAGTTCCAATTGGAACAGGCTAAATTTGAACATCAAAAAGAAGTTGATAAAGAAAAACTGACCATTGATAAAAAGAAGGCGTCGCAATCAAAAACAACTAAAAAATAATTTTGCAGTATTGATTATAAAATCATAAAAAATGTTATTATTACTATAATGGAAAAAACTAAACTTAAAATTAATCCTACATTTGCATGGAAAATTTAACAATCCCTGAATTTGAAGATATCGTAATTGAAGATATTTCTCAAGAAGATAAAAATAATACTACTAAAAAAGAACCTGAACAAGAGAAAGATCCTGATATAGCAGAAGATGTTATTATGTCAGATGATAAACAAGAAGATAATAAACAAGAATATGGTGAAAATGCAGATGCTGCAGCAGTAGCTATTTTTGAAGAACTTATTAATAAAGGTATTCTTGATGAATCTGATCGTGAATCTTTTGATGGTTCCTGGGAAAAGATTGAAGAGTCTTTGGATACATTACCACAACGAGTATTAAATGGTATTATTCAACAAGCTCCAGATCTCACTAAAAATGTTATTAGATTTGCGTTCGCTTCAGATAATATTACTAGAGATGATCTTGTTAATTTTTTAAATACTTATCTTGATGAAACTAAACCTGAAAATGTAGATATTTCTACAATGGATGATGCTCGAGATTATTTATATAAAGTATACGAAGAACGTGGTTTAAAACCAAAAGCAATTAATGCAGCACTTGACTCATTAGAAGATGAAGGTGATTTACTTGATGAAGCTAAGAAAGAACATGAAAAGTTTCAACAAGAAAAACAAAAAACACCTAAATCAGAAAAACTTATTAGTGATAAAGAAAATGAAAAGCTTCAACAAACTCAACAGCGCAATCAATTTATTGCATCAGTAAATGATGAACTTGAAGCTACTGGTTGGAAACCAACAAAAATTAATCAAATTCGACAAAACTTTACTAATATAAATCAAATATTACAAGATGTTTATAAAAATCCAAAATCTTTAGTTAAACTCGTAGATTTTCTTACTTATTATAATAATGGTGATATTGACTATAGTAAATTTATTAATTCAATTGAAACACCAAAAGCTAAAGAGTTTAAATCAAGATTTCAAGACATTGTAAATTCACCAACATTATCAACTAAATCTAATTTTAAAAACCCAAATTCAAAATCAGATGACGAAATTCCGATTATCTGATTAAACAAAATTTATCATGGAAAGAAAAACAGCATTACAAACTGTAGAACGTCACGCGTGGGGTGGTAGTTTCTTTGACTCCCTTACTCATGCCGCTATGTTTCGGCGTTATCAACCATTTAACTTTGGTGTACGTACTTCACAATTATTTTCTTCTAAACTTGGTAGCCATCTGATTAATAAGAAGTTTACGTACATGACTATTGCCAAGAAAAATGTTTATGTGCTTCCTGGAGGCACTGATGATTATCAATGGTATCTTATGGGAGATGCTGATGTAAACTTCCGTTTTACTGAAGTAATTACATCAAGCACTACTCCTGGTAAAGGAGGTCTTCCGTTTAAGATTGCTCTTGATCGTGATTGGCTGCATGAGCCGTCTATTATCAAACTGGAAGGTTCTGATCTTCCGTTGCTCCGTATTCTCGGACATCCTGTTCAACGTAGCACTAACTCTTGGGAGTATGAAGTTGAACTTCAAACTGGTGATCTGAATGCTTGGATTCCTTTGGAATACCTGCAACCAGGTCGTAGGGCTATGCGTGTATCCAGTCTTGTATCTGACGAACTGAATACTAAATATGCTCCAGATCAGTATGGTGAAATGTTCAAGCTTCAGTCTTGGGTATCTAACTATGCTAATAAAGCTGAATTTACTGACAAATTTATTCGTACTGAAATTGCTTGTAAATCTGAAGGTCGCCCAATGCCTGCTAGCATGGGTTACAGTGTAGGTGGTTCTAACTATAATGAAAGTGCAGTTAGTTCTGGTTATGTTTATCAACAGCAGTTCCAGTCTAATGACAAAACTGTTTATGAAAAAGGTGTATTCATTTCTAAAATTGAAGCTCGTCTTCTTGAGCGTACAGAAATGGATCGCGAAATGGCTATGGAATGGGGTCAACTGCAAAAAACAGTAGATCGTGATTCTGGTCGTACTATTAAAGCTGCTCCAGGTTGGAGGCAAATTGTAAAAGATGGTCACTATAAAGAGCATAATGGTACACTTACACTAAGTGAAATTTATGAATATCTTTCTCAGATTTTCATCACTCGTAAGTCATTTGCTGATCGTCATATTGTAATTGCTTCTGGTGAAGCTGGTATTGAATTTCTTAGCCGACTGATTGCTCAAGAGGCTTCTCAATTCCAATACATTGATACACTGTTTGCTTCTAAGCGTTCCGATCCTAAAGGATACCATGAAAACGAACTTGAGTTTGGTGCTCAGTTTACCAAAATCAAAATGATGAATGGTGTAATTGTTGAGATTGTACATGATCCTATCAAAGATGATCGTAAACTGTTCCCTGAACTGGCTCCAGGTACTAATCGTACTATTGAGTCTTATGCTATGGACATTTTTGACTTTGGTACATCTGAGCAAAAAGCTAATGATGCTGCCCGTGATGAAAATATCACTATGGTAATGCAAGATGGTGTTGAATCTTATTACAGCGTTTCTAACGTTTATAACTTTGAAACAGGTGCTGTTAAAGATGGTTCTAATGCTTACTCTAACAATAAAGAACTTGGTATTTACCGCGAAATGAGCGGAAGTCTGTGCGTATGGGATGTCACCCGTGTTGGTCGCATCGCTTTTGTCCCGACTGTTTAATTTGATGGCTTTGACCGTTGAGCCGACAATCAACGGTCACTTTTTTTAAACCTACATAAATAGCAAGAAAAGCTAAAGACATGAAAAGTCAAGAAATAACTACAATTTTTGTTAATCCAGTACCTCGTATTTCAGCTCAAGGTCGCCATAAACAAGTGTACACTGTACAAGCTAAAACTGGAGAATTTGTTCCTACTACAGGAATGAATAAAAATAAAGAATTTGGTGTGCCATCTGAATATTCTTTCAGGTTAAATCTTACTACTAATAAACTTATTACTGGTTTAGATCGTATGATTGAAAATCCTTTTAAAGATTCTAAACCTGAAGATATTATTGAAACATATGGTTTATCACAAGATTGGTTAAAACATTTAGAATCTATTGTAAAACAAAGTCAAATTAAGTTGCAGACTAAGTATGAAATTATGGATAATGTTGGTTATAATTTCTATACTGATGAAGTAACTGGTACAATGTTTAGTTCTAATTGGAAACAAAGTCTTAATAAAGAACGTAACTTTTTAGAAACATTTAAAATTGTATTGTACGATAGTCCTAATAGATTTACCGATGAAACACCTCGTGGAAGAATTGCTATTCAACTTATTAAAATGCATCATAAAATTGCTAAAGTTAAAAACGAAGTAAACGCTTCTGTGCATGACTGGTATATTTCTGAAGAGAATGAGGCTCAAATGGAAAAACAAAAACGTAGAGATATTATTGAAGATGCCATTGGTAAGTGGTATACTATGAAAACTAACAGTACACCATATAATATATATATGTTAGGTACACTGTTAACAAATCATGATGGTACACCAATTGTTAAAGGTAAACTTCGAGATAGTACAGTAAAAGAAAATATATCTGACTATCTGCATGAACAATCTACATATCAGTTAGAAAATATTGAGAAGTTTTCAAAACTGTATGATATGATGACATCTAAAGAAAATCGTGAACGTGTAAAGATTATGTATCTTGTAGGTCAAGCGATTAATACAGATGTTATCACTGTAAGAGATGGTTTCTATATCTGGCATTCTAAAATTAGTCAACCTAATATGTATAAACATACTACTTATGATGCTTTGGTAAGTAACCTTCAACGTGAATATAATATATTCAATTCTAAAGATAAAGAAGTTACCAATTGGTATAAAGATCTTTATGAAGAATTGAGTACTAAAAATGTTTGGTTAGAATAACATGGATATTAAACGAATGCATTCCGAGGTCAAACTTCGGTTTAACAAATTAAATTCAAATCATAAAACAGATTTGCCTACAGCATTTATTGACGATTTTTTAAACGATGCTCAGAATGAATTCGTTGAAATATGTTATTCTGCAAATGCTGCCAAACGTTTTAAACTTGGATTTGAATTTACTCAACAACGTATGGATATGTTATCTTCTTTAGTTATTCCTGAAGAAGATGCGTCATTAACTTTAATTAAACCTAATATTTATAGGATAAATCTTGACAACTTAGTTCATAAATATCGAAACTTTGTATCAGGTTATATTAATTCTAATTGTGGTAAAATTGATTTAAACATTATTAGACATAATGATTTAGAAGGTATGTTATTAAATGAAAATACTAAACCTTCTAAAGTATGGAAACGATGTTTAGCTACTATGACAGGTAATACTTCTGTAGCTGGAAATCAATCAATACTTGTATATACAGGTGGTCAATTTACACCAACTAATGCTACACTTACTTATTTAAAAGAACCTCGAAAAATGTTTTATAGTGGGTATAATAGTTTAGAATATATTAATGGTGATTTAACTGCGCCATCTGCAACAACACCATCTATTAATTGTGAATTACCTGATACTGGAAGTGCTCACACTATTATTGTAGATATTGCTGTACAACTTATAGCAAGATCTATAGAAGATTTATCTAAAATTCAAATTGCTGAAGATAAAATTACAAGAACAATTTAATTATGTCAAAAAGAACTAACAAACTTTCTATCCCTGTTATCATGAATGTAACAGGTGATCAAACGCTTGCAACTGGTACTCTTACCACTGCTACAAGCGCTCTTAATGTAGCCAATGGTCAACTTGGAGTCCTGTCTTGGGATTATAGCGGCACAAAACCACTTGGTACATTTATTGCTTCTACTGATGATGCTACTGAAGTACGAGCAATTAAACTTATTACAGGTACACCTGCTTCAGCTAATACTCAGCTTGCTGATGTATGGGAAGTTGGTGATAAAGGTTATCTTGAGTCTGGCGTTATTCGTGCCGACAAAATTCGCAGTGTAGCTATTCGTAAAGCTCGTTATGGTCGTTACGGTGGTTTTGTTGCCACTGGTTTTGATGTACCATCTGATGATGTAGAATACAAAGCATATATTCGTTTGCTGTCTGTACGTAATGATCGTACTTTTGGAGCAAACGATGATGTATTGTCTGTTGTAGTTCCTGCTCAAGATTTTACTACACTTGGTACAGTTGCACCCAAAGATTATGTATTAAAAAATGTAGTAACTGAAATTAACAGTTACAGCAAACTGATTCGTGGAAGTCGTGAAGTAGTTGCGTTTGGTGTTAAAATTGCTGGCGGTACTGGTACTACAATTGGTACTATTGCTCCAGGAACTTCTGTACCATTTCAAACTATTAACGGTACTACTTATTCTATTACTGCTGATGAAGCATTTGTAACTGCTCTTGCTAAACTGAATGCTGATAGTGCTACACTTACAGGAACATCTTCTATTGTTAACGTTAATTCTGCTACTGCTGGTACAGTTGCCGATGTAGACGCTATCATTGTACTTGGTCTTCCAGCTAAGCGTGCAGCTTATTATGACAATATTGAACAAACTCAAACTAGTGCTGAAGTTAGTTTTGGAGGTGGATTTGCTGATGTAGATTCTCCTAAACCTACAGTAACTAAAATGTGGGCTGAAGAATCAATTAATACTGGTGTTAAACTGCGTATTCAGTCTCGTGATCGTTATTTGCTGACAGTACATACCAAACAAAATCATCCGCATGGTGAATGGTTTGCAGAAGGTAAAGATTATATCAATGAGTCTAAACTGTACACTACATTAAGCATTGATTACTACGATACTGAAAATCCGTTAACTACAGAAGTAACATCTCCTAAAAATGTTACACTGTTGTTTCCATGTGAAAAACTGTCAACATTTACACCTACTGTAAATAACGTTACTACTGAAATTGCTGCTGGTAACGCACCTATTACAATGACTACAAGTAATGATGCCGGTACCGGTACAGCATCTGCTAATACAGTTACAGATGCTACTAACATTCTTGTTGCTTGGTTAAACTCTGCCAAAACTAATTATGGCGGTGTAGATTATATTGCCGATACTTCTTTGTAGGTGGAAGTTTCGTCTGTCTTAATTTTATTAACAAGGGTCTTGTTGGCTTGTGTCAGCAAGGCCCTTTTTTATTAGTTAACTTATGGGAATTTACGATAAATATAAAAAACTAATATTACCATTAACTACAGTTAAAACTCAAGTTACAACTGCTTTACCTGGTGTAATAGGTAAAACAGTTACAACTGGGTTAGGTAATGAAGGTATTGATTTGGCTATATGGATAAATGAAAAATTACAAGATGATACTATTACAATTCCAGGGTTAGCTGAATTAATACAATTGACAGGAATGCCAGAAGGATCTTCAACGTTAGGTTCTTTTAATGGTAATATTATTCCTGATAACTCAACTATTAAACAAGCATTGCAGATATTAGAAACTGCAGTAATGGGAGCTGGAGGAGGTTCTGGTTTAAATGGTATATACACTGGTAGCGGAGATATTGCTGCAAATGTAATAGCTAATGTTAATAGTTCATTTAGTATTAATACAGGTAATGATGAAACTGTAAAAATTGGCGATATTAATGGTGTAGTATCAAATGATTTTAATAGTATTAATGGTATAGGTTTAGAAATTAATACACAAGGTTATGTAAAATTAGGTAAAGTATTTAGTCAAACTGGATATGCTCCTAGTGTATCTATATCAAAAGATGAATTAGCTTTAACTCACGATTATAATAATTATATATTATATACTAGTACAGAATTTCCAGTACTAAAAACAGATAAAACTCAATTTACTATTTGGGGAGCTTATCCTAATTTTAAAGGTCTTGTATATAAAAATGATTACTCAAATAATTATGTTGACAGATCTCTTGTAGATAAAGCTTATGTAGATTTAAAAGCTCAAATAGTAGCCGATGGGGATAAAGGTGATATTACATTAAGTAATAACGGTAGTGTATGGATATTAAATAATAATTCAGTAACTTATAGTAAATTACAAAATGTAACATCATCTAAACTTTTAGGTAGATATGATGCTACAACAGGTACTGTTCAAGAAATATCTCTTGGCGCTGGATTAGCATTTGTAAATAATACTTTAATATCTACTGGAGGTAGTGGTGGTATATTACTTACTACAAACAACTCATCTGGCCCGGCTACTTTAAATAGTGGTACATTAAATATTCCTAATTATTCTTTAACAGGTTTGGGTGGTGTACCAACAACAAGAACTATTACAATTAATGGAGAATCTTATGATCTATCTCAAAATAGATCTTGGACCATTAACTCAATGATTTATCCTTCAGCAGGTATTCCAATATCTACTGGTACTGCTTGGGGAAGTTCAATTGTAAATAATTCTACCAATTGGAATACAGCATACTCTTGGGGTAATCATGCTACACAAGGCTACCTTACGAGCTTGAATTTAAATGGATTAACAGATGTTACAATAGGTACATTAAACAATGGTCAAATACTTCAATATAATTCTACTACATCTCAGTGGGAAAACGTAAGTATAACTATTGGATCAGGAGATATGCAGAAATCTGTATATGATACTGATAATGATGGTGTAGTAGATTATGCTGAAAGTATTCCCGTAGTAGTAAGAAACAACTCAAGTACTAATACATTATATAGAGGAACTATTGTATATTTAAGTGGTTCTACTGGTAATCGTCCTAATGCTTTTAAAGCACAAGCTAACTCAGAAGCAACTTCTTCTAAAACATTTGGTGTTGTTATAAATGATATAAATCCTAATAATGATGGTTTAGTTGCTGCTATGGGTAGCTTACATAATTTGGATACTAGAACAACTGCTACAAATCCATTTACTTCAGTTACTTTAGTAGATGGTGATAATCTTTGGTTAGACCCTAATACTGCTGGATATGTAACTAATGTAAAACCATCTGCACCTAATCACGTAGTATTTATAGGTGTAGTAGCAAGAACATCTCCTACTAATGGAAGTATTGTATATAAGATACAAAATGGTTATGAAATAGAAGAATTACATAATGTTAATATTATAGATCCTCTTACTAATAACCAAGTGTTAAGGTATAATTCTAGTAATAGTCTTTGGGAAAATAAAACTCTTAATTTCCAAGTACCACTTACACTTACTACTACTGGTACAAGTGGAGCAGCTACATTAGCTGGAGATGGTGTTTTAAATATACCTAATTACTCTACTGCACCTGGAGGTAATAATACTGAAGTTCAATTTAATAATAGTGGGGCGTTTGGAGGATCTTCTAAACTTACTTGGGATGGTACTAATTTAAAGTTATCAGATGTAATTCAATCAAGTCCTTCTATATCATTTAATTCTATAGAAGGAACTAATACAATTAATCAAACTACTGTTAAAATAAATAATATTACTTTCAATGATTCACCTAGTCAGTATCGATCATCATTAATATTTAATAGTTATAATAATGTTAATGGTTATGGCTCTACACCTTTAGCTATTAATACTGTTTATAACACTGGTTCAAATACTTTTGTAAGAAATGAAATTCTTTTAGACGGAACGGTTAGTATTACTAATATTCCTACATCAGTTTCTACAGCATCTGGATTAATAGGTATAACTACTGGTGACGGATTATTTAAAACTTCATTAGATGCATCTACATTATCTCTAAGTAACGCTGGTGTGTTATCTGGAGTTATAAAAACTTTAAATGATCTTACTGATGTAGTCGCACCTTCACCAACTACAAACCAATTTCTTAGGTATAATGGGACTAACTGGGTTAATCAAACATTAACTGATATTCAAATAAATACATCAAGTTTATTTAATATACGTCATCAAAATGCTAACCCAGCATTTGCTGTTAGTGATATTACTCAAGATGTATTTATAGGAAGTCCTTCAGGAGCTAATTATATTTACTTAAATAATTCTCAAAGTTTAACTGTTGCTCCTAATACTTATATTGGAGATTCTGCAACTCCTTCTGTAGATTCTAATGCTATTCTTACATTAGACAGTAACTCTAAAGGATTGCTATTACCTCGACTTACTACTACTCAAATTAATTCTAGTTTAGGATCTGCTACTGACGGTATGATGGTATATGATAGTACTACTATGTCATTTAAAGGTAGAGCTAATGGTGTATGGGGAGCGTTAGGTAGTGGAGGTGGTACTCCTGGTGGTTCTACTACGCAAATACAGTTTAATGATGACGGTTCGTTTGCAGGTAGTAATGGATTCACATACGACAAAACAGCGCTTACAAATACAGGTCAAGTTAACATCGGCGATCCGAGTTCGCCAACGGGCCGCTTTAACGTGAAGGGGGGCGGTACGCTAACGACTGTTAATACAAGGCTTACTAATTCGTCTAACGTAGAACTGTTTTCCGTATTGGATAACGGGACCACTTCAATCGGAAACCCTGCCGTTACCGCTAAATTAAACATTAAAGGCGACGGAGCGACATCGTCAACTACATCTCTATCAATCAGGGATTCAGGCTATAGTGAGTATCTATCGGCTGCCGATGATGGTACTATTGCACTGGGCAAATCCTTCACTATTTCATCTCCCACCACATATCGTGTATTTTCGGGAGGCCCTACAATTACAAACACTGTTTCTGGAGGTCTCTCTCAGGATGTTGGTTTTTTTGTCGGGGGTATGACTTACGCAGGTAGTGAGCCATTTTTTGGCGCTAGAGCTATGGCGTTTAATGCGAATAACAGGAATACATCAACAAGTAATCAAGTTTGGGGTGCATACTTTGTGGCTCAAAATGAAACAACTACTTCCCGCGCTTCTTCTTTGCGTGGCGTTGAGATATTAATGCTTAACAATTCAACCGGAGGAACGATTACAGATGCGCAAGGGTTGAAGATTAAGCTTCCTACACACGCGGTCGGCTCTACCATCACGAACACGGTAGGATTATTAATTGATGATTTAACCCCAACCACCGCAGGCACACAAACGAATGTCTATTCTATTCAATCAACAGATGCACTTGCGAGAATGACGCACGCCGGAAACGCGTCATTTGGGACGTATACATCCTCCGCTCGCCTTCACGTTCAAGGCGAAAACAATTTATCTACATCAAGTGCATTATTAGTACAAAATAATGATACTATTCCAGCTAACTTGTTAAACGTTAGAGACGACGGGATGGTAAGTTCAACAGGCCACTTAAAGGTTTCAGGTACATCAGGGAGTTGGGTAATACAAGCTGAAGGTACAAGTAATTCAGGTGGCTTTAGAAGGATTGGTAATAATATTGAGGTGACGTCACTTAATACAATAACTAGCTTTGTTGGGCGTTATGGTTCATTAGATTTGCAAGGTTTTGCTGGTGGCAGCACTGGAAACGCAGCAGGGAGTTCGGTAACAATATCAAATACTTTTAATTTTAATGCTGATTCTGCAAATACAAAAGCATTAAGCATAACACCAACAATTAACCAAATAAGTACAGGTTCATTTACATTATTGCATTTAAATCCGACAATTAATACAACAGGCAGTAGTTTAAATTATTTATTATGGTCTCCTAATATTAAATTATTATATAATGGGGATGTTCTTATTGGAGCGACTACTTCCTCTGCCCGTCTTCACGTTCGAGGCGAAAACACCACCGCAGGCGTGGGCGCATTTTTGGTTCAAAATAGTACACCGGACGATATTTACAAAATCGAGAACAACGGCAAAATTACCTACTGGGCCACCAACACCGCCGCCGGTACGACTGCCCCAC
>Ga0172367_10002734_pt1 | contig 23814 bp, 24 predicted proteins | sample Lak10m_FD_114542 | JGI IMG/M metagenome (GOLD analysis project Ga0172367, IMG submission 114542) | Freshwater microbial communities from Kabuno Bay, South-Kivu, Congo - kab_022012_10m | ecosystem: Environmental > Aquatic > Freshwater > Lake | place: Democratic Republic of the Congo: South-Kivu... | reverse complement strand
CTATTAATTCATAAAAGTTTTTAATAATTGGCATGTTTTCAAACCTCTTTATTCTCCCTCTTTTACTAAATCTTTTTTCATATAGTAGTTGGTTTAATATCGGTTCAACTTCATCAAAATTTAATGGGTCTTTTACAACTTCATTATTTTCAATTTGTCCATCAAAAATACTATCTTCAACAGATATCATATCTTTAATAAAAAATGTTTTTAATTTAATATTTTTACTTTCCGCAAAACAAATTAGATAATAAAACCATTCTAAGAAAGAAAGGGTATCTTCTTCATCAGATTTTGCCCATTTTACCTTTGATTTGAAATACTCTTTTTCATTTTCAAAATCTTCTGATTCTTTCATCCAATTAAAAAAGAAATTTCCACTCAACGCATAAAACCCATTTTCAAAATTATCTTGAGTGTAATCGGTCTTATGTATAAATGAATTAGCTTTACGAGGAATAAAGATTGAATCTCTATTTAAAAAAGTCCAACACGCTATTAGAGTTATATCAGTTATTCCTCTATCTAATAATTCGTTAGCTTTATAAATCAAACTTCTTACAGTTGTTTTTACATCGTTTGTAGGAGAACCTACATTAAAAACATTCTGATAATACTGGTTTAAATGTTCTGGCCAAAATTCACTTTGTTTATCAGGCGTTGCATGAAAGTTCGTAAAAGAACACCCACTACAAATTATGTGAGATGTAGTATTCATAGGTTTTTTCTAATGCTTTTTCAAATCCTAATTTTGGTAATAATCCCACACTCACTTGCCTTTTAGTATCCATCTGTCTTCTTAAATCACCATTTGGTTTAGATGTATTCCAATCAATTGTTAAATTCTTTCCACTAATCCTTATAAGAGATTCTATCATTTGCTTTATAGTAATCTCTTCACCCGCACCAAAATTAATTGTGGTATGTAATTTTCTTTTGTATAAATCTAAAACCGCATCCGCTACATCACCAGCATATACAAAATCTCTGATAGGAGAACCGTCTCCCCACGCCTCAATCAAATTTCCTTCTGCCTCTACAATCTTTTTAATTGTAGAAGCAATTACAGTCCCCTTTCCACTAAAATCATCGTATTCACCAAAGATATTAGCTGGTCTGATAATAGCCCAATTATGATAGTTATACTGAACTCTATACGCTTCTAATAAAATCTCGCCCATTCTTTTACTCCAAGACGGAAACCAATCTGCTTCACCTGGTAAAGTTTTCCATACATCATCTTCAACAAATGTTTCTGCGGGTGCATATACCCCTACTGAACTCATAAAGATTAACCAAATATTATCCTTTGCACATTGATTAATTATTTCAGTATTGATTTTAAACGATGGATATAAAAAATCTACTGGCTTTTCTTTTGCTCTTATAGGAGAACCTTTAATCCCAAAACAATTAAATACGGCTTCAAATTTATGATTATTAAATAACGATTGTACTGCAAAAGGTTGTGTTAAATCTTCTTGCACAAATTCCCATCCAGTTGAAGGTAGGTGTTTTCCTTTTTTTAAATCTACACCTATAACTTTATAACCCTCATTGACACATTTTTTTAATAAATGTGTCCCAACTAATCCATTTACACCTGTTATTAAAACTTTCTTCATTTTAGTATTCTTTTAATTCTTCAATAGTCTCATCAATCATTTTTGAAAAAGAAAATTCAAAAAATCTTTCTTTATTTTTTTTAATTTTTTCAAAGTTATTTCTATACCAATTAATTATACCGTTCGGCCCCAATCTATAAACTCTTTTTACCTGTTCTAATGCGGCATTTAATCTATTATCATTATCCATTATCGAATCAAATCCATAATCAAATAAATCGTTATATTGCTCAAACCCCAAAGATTCTAAATATGCGTTTGAACCCTTATCTCCAATAATCAAGAATGGGTGGCAATTTGCTAAAGCTTTAAAACTTTTTTCAGTAAGGTTTAAACTATTATTCTCGAATGATGTTTCGGTTATAATATTAAAATATGTATCAGCATAGTGAGATTTAGTGGTGTATTTTAAATTTGAAAATACATCATTTTGATGATTAGGATAATCCCAATCTAAAACATTGAATCCCATTTCTTCAAATTTATCATAGTATTGTCCCAAATCAAATAATTCTATTTGGGTTGATTCTAAATTTCTTTTATTAAAATTTGAATCTTTTATTAAAATAGAAACGTGGCTATCATCTATCAAACCATTTTTAATTAACCACAATATAACCTGCACTCTGAATGTTTTTGTAGTATTTTTATTGTAACTTAAAAAAAACTTTTTCTTTGGAGTAGTGAGATATTCGGTTACTGATAACAATCCTATTTCATTACCATTATGTTCAATTGATTCATTTTCTAAATCTCTATAATGGTCAACCAAAAATCCAAATAAATAAGGTTTATGAATTATCCTTATGCCATGATTATTAAATAATTCAGAATGTTTATTATTAGTAATTACAATTATCTGTCTATGTGGTATATTGTATTTATCCTTCAATAATAACAATCTAGCAATAAATGGCGTTTGATTAGTACCTTCGTGAAAATTAGAAAAAACCAATCTAATGTTGGGTTTATCTTTTATTCTATCGAACACACTTTCAAAATAATCTTTGTTAGAATCGATGATGTTTGAATTCATTTCACCGATTATTGAAAAATTCCAAACAATATTATCGGTATCACTTAGTTCAAAAATCGGATGATTATGGCCGTAGTTCCAATCCAAATTAGAAATATGACAGAATTGCTTGCCATTAGACCTAACTTTATAATCTAAATTTTCATAATAAAATTTCATATTCACTTTGGATTTTATTGTAATAATGATCTTCCATATCCAAATATAAAGATAGTTCTTTTATTTCAGATTTCCAAGTTTGAATTTTTTCCGAAAGATATTTGTAAAATATATTGTTTTTTTCGGTTTGCTTATATAAATTCATTTTTTCATCATACCCCCACTCTACTAATTCCTTTGATTTAAAATAAGAATCTAATTCCGTTATATTAAGATATTTTAAATTTACCCCATACTCCTTTAAATCCTTCATATAGCCATAGGCCATAAAATGGTGAAACTCTACATGCGCATCTTTATAAATTGACTGAGGTAATACATATCTTATTATGAATTCTTTAAGATACTCAGTATCCTTAGTGTTTAAAAAATTTTTTATTAAATGTTTAATGTGAGTTAATCCTAATTGTAGATTATCATTTGATATTTTTGTATCAAAGTAATGTCTTAAAAATTCACTACCATCTTCATTTAGGATAATGGCTCTATTTTCAATTATAGATAAATTTGTTGTAAGCCCAGATACCATTCTCTTAATAGGATTTCTAATCAAAAACACCGTTTCTTTTCCTTTAAAAAAATTATCATAAACATACTTTGTAAAAATAGTTCTTTCAGGAAACATTAAATGATTGAATTCCGATTCCTCTAATTTTTGTGAAAGAGGATCCGCATAATTACCAAACTCCAGTTCATCCGAAACTGATTTCATAAATCTGCTCCCAACCTTTGCAGATGTCACAAACGCTATCTTATCGTTACTAAAATATTTATAACTTGTGGTATATCTTTTATCGATTCTTTTCATTTGATAGGTTTTTAAAATATTTTTTACAACTTTCTCTTTTCCAAAAATTTAAAAAATGAGATTGATTATGTTTTAAAATTTCTTCAGCTTTTTTATATTTCTCACTTAAATCTATTCTATCTAACTCAGCGATTAAAGATGTTACCGAATCCATTCGTTTCATTGGTTCATAAATATTATCATACCCCTCATCCCACAATGAATCAAAAGTTTCAAATCCAAAACTTTTAATTCTATCTAAGTGTTTATATGGTGATAGAAATACACCTAAATGTAAATTAACAAATGGCTTTAAACTCTTTTCACTTATATGTTCCTCATTATTTTCAAAAGAAGTTTCAGTTATCAGGCTGATAAACGAATTTTTATATGTTTCTTTATAATGAGTTGATTTGGTATCACCAAAAAAATTAAATAAATTTTTTGAATAAGGTTCATAATTACTTTTTTTCTTAGTATAAAAAAAATATTTTAATTCATTGTGATGGGTTTCAAGTTCATTTCTATTAAAATAAGCTGAGAAGTGTTCTATACTAAAAATGTTTTTCCCATCAACATCCAATTCTTCTCCAAATAAAGTTGTAAATTCGTATGGAGAAAACAATAAAGACCAATCAGTACTATAAATGGACTTATTTTTGTATAATCTAGCCAAAAAAGCAATTCTATGAGCTTTTGGTACTCTATTCAGACACAAAAACTTAAATTTTCGCTCTGCATCAGCTTCAAAATTTGGCAACTCAAATCTATATCCCAAATCATTTATTTTATTTGATTCTAACGCTTTATGAACAACTAATGAGGTATGTTCCAGCAGCCAATCGGAAACATTGAGATTCATTCCTACATCACCTATTGAATCTTTATAATATGAAAATAAATTTTTATTAGCAAAATTTAAATAAAACAAAGTTGGGTCTAAATTATATGATTTTATTAAATCATAAAGTTTTTGAAAAAAATCAAAATGATTACCACCACCTTCATGCTCCCTTAGTAATAAAACTTTTATTTTTTTATCAAATATTAATTTTAAAATTTGCTCCGAAAAAAACCCTTCTCTGAAAATCGAATAGAAATCGGTGTTCAAGTCTATTGGAAAATATATATTTTGATATGAATCTATATCTCCTATTTTTATATTATTCGTATCTATGTATTCACTACAATAAGGAAGCCTACAACCAAATTTGTTACCATTTGGTGTAGGCCCTAAGTTATTCCACTCTTCGAATAATAAATTTAAAATGCTATCCATTTTCCGCTTCCGTAGTGTGGATATTTTGATTTATAAGTGTAATGGATTACATCGTTAGGAATTTCCCTCTTTATCTTCCATGTCGCTTCAGTTGGAGTATAAGTTGATACACCATTATCTTCTACAACAAAATGTAATGGAAGGTCAAAATTCCTTGCGTATTTATGAGTTTCATAAAATAATCCACTTTCAAAGCTCATATCACCTACGAATACCCAAACTTTTTCTTTACTTCCATTTTGCTTCAATCCCATAGCCACTCCTAATGCTATGGATAATGTTCCCCCAACAATCGCAGATGCATAAAATTTCTTAGATATATCAACCATAGTGATTGATTTACCATCTTTAATTAATTCGGTAGCGTAATCTATCGGTAATCCTTTTAGAGCCCAATGATAATGAGAACGCCAGGTGCTAAACACCCAATCATTTTCATCTATTCTTTTAAAAATCTCTATGAGTTGAGATTCATTTCCATTTGATAAATGTACAGGCCCTCTGATTTTACCGCTTTCCCAAATATCAACTATACTTTGTTCAAAGTCTATTAACTTTTCTACTGTCCAATCGATATCTCTAACAATTGGATATTGTTCTAAATTTTTTATCATACTAAAAGGTCACTTATACAAACTCTGTTTTTTTCTGAGCCTCTGTTTAAAGAATTATATTCCTCTCCTCCGATACCAAACATTACACAATCAGTTTCTTCTAAATTCATTTTTTTACAAACATCAGAATATTTCTCACCGAATGTATCCCAGTTATAATCAACCGAATATTTGTTCATCAATTCATATCCAATAGCTGCACCAACTCTATTTACCATTTGTTGTTCATTAAATGCACCAATACCATCATCGATATGTCTAAACTCATTTACCATTCGTATTCCAACTCTTAAATGTTCCATTCCATAAAACGCTTTTGAAAGAGAAAATGTAATTAACTGAATACAATTATGATTTAAATTAAGATTAATATTTTTTGCCATTGGATAATATGCAAAATCAAGCATTACAGGAATACTATTTTCATCACAATAATTCAAAAATTCTTGCGTTAATAATGGGTGTTGTTTACCATAATCTGAAAATGGAACACTTAGTATTACGGCATCACCTCTTTTAATTTCATCATCTTCTATGAAAGCCCAATTCCAATCATGTTGGAATGAACATTTATGATAAAAAAATTCCCCTTTAAAAAATCTAAATCTTTTCTTTTTTTGAAGAAGATAAAAATGGTCAAAGGATTGAATTGTTCCGTGTACATAACTTATATCTTTGTACCCTTCTAATCCTTCTAATTTATTATATTTAGAACTCGTAATCCAACTTACAAACTTATCTTTAAATTTTTGTAGAATAGTATCATCGTAAACTGATGATAATTTATCCCAACTAATAATATCTTGTTTGATTTTTGGATTGGGTATTGGCTTTGCTCCTCTTAAATTGTTCATATAAACCTGTTATTTGCATTGTATATTTTGGTTCTAACCCCATATTACCGCTAAGATGAGGCTGCCCATATCTAATTACCGTAAAATTAAATTTCTTCCAATTTATCACCGGCTCATTATCTATTTCAAAATAATGACCGGATTTCCAATCTTCCAAAAAGAAATTTAATCTACATACATCTTTTCTATCACATTCATTTTGCTGAGAAAATTTGTAAAAAGTATCATAATGCTCCGGTATTGTTTGACCTGGCATCTGTTTTATTACACTCAATGAATATTGAGAAAATATTTCTTTTGCAAAGGTGTGAAACTCCTCCGGTAAATCAAACGATTGGTAATATTGTGTATTCTTATCAGTAAATCCTGCAGAAATATATTTTTGATTCTGTTCATCATATTCCGCTGCATTTCCATCTAATGATACATTATTAGAAAGAACATCAAATTTTATATTATGTATTGTTAGCATATCCTAAAGGAAATCCATTTCTAAATTCAGAACCCATTTTCGGAACTATCATCTGATAACCCTGAATTAATTGCTCAATACCTCTATCCAAATCCCACTCTGGTTTCCACCCAGTTTCTTCTATTTTTGCGTTTGATACGATGTAATCCCTTTTATCAGGATCTTCGTAATAATCGTTGTATGATACCGCAAAATCGTTTACGTGGGATTGTATCTTTTCTAACAATTCTTGCTTTGATAAGTTAGCTGAACTTAGCCCTACATTAAATACTTCACCCTTATAAAAATCGTAATTATATAACATAAAAACAAAGGCTGATGCCACATCCTCAACGTGAATAAAGTTTCTTTTAAAATTTCTCTCAAAGACTATAATGTACTTATCAGTAATTGCTTTATAAGTAAAATCGTTTACTAATAAATCAGTTCTCATACGAGGCGATACTCCGAAGACGGTTGCTAATCTGAATGTGATTGCATCAGTTGAAGTTCTAAGAAAGTTCTCAGCATCGCATTTAGTTTGTCCATAAACTGATATAGGCGTAAGTGGTGATTCTTCGGTACATTCGGTTTGACCTTCAGCTATACCATAACCACTATTTGTATTTGGATATAATATTTTTTTACCCTTTGCAAATCTTACAATGTTTACTATTTGTTTGAAATTAATTTCTTTTGCTAATTGTGGGTCAGCGGCGCAAGCTGGAAACCCTACTATTGCAGCCAATGGTATAATAGCATCTGCTTCCTTACACAATTTTTCTAAAAGTGGTTCGTTTCTAACATCACCATAAATAAACTTAAAATTAGGATTAGGTGTATATTGTAATAACGATGTTTGGTTAAATAACAATTTATCTAATACAACAACTTCATCACCTGCATTTAATAATTTACCAACAATAACTGAGCCTAAATATCCTGCTCCTCCTGTAATTAATACTTTCATTCTCCTTCTAATTTATTAATAATGTTACTCTGAATATCATTTACATTAAAATCCTGATATAGAAGAGCGTGGTTACCATTCCCACTACCATCCCATACTTTAAATCGATTTATATTTTCTAATGTAAATTTATATTTTGCCAATGTAAATCTTCTAACTATTTCCGCGTTAAACAAATCAATTTCTTCTTTGTTTAAAACTTTTTCCATAATAATAACATCATCAATCCACCCTTTATACCACCAACTAAATTCTTGTAAATGCGGTTCAATATAGTTAGGTGCAGCCGCTCCGATAAATAATGGAGTGTTTTCATAACTTACAACTGGATAAGTAATAGGAGCTTCTTTGGTTTCGCCATTATAAGTTACTCTTAATATTTTATTCGTATAATCTACTGAAAAAAATACTTCTTGCCATTCTCTTTCAAAATCATAAATAAAAGTAATGTTAATGTTTTCCGCATCCAATGGTTTACTCATCCATAATTGGGCACTCACAACATAAAAATCATTTTCTTTATTTACGAAAACTCCGGAATGAAGACCACATTTAGAAAATATTCCATAAATTGCATCACCTTTATCTTCAGCTCTTTCTATTTTGAATTTACTATAAATTGTAAAATCTTTTTGGAAAAAGGTTTTTAAGTTAGGCTTTTTTGAAGTGTTAAAAGTCGATTGATCCCAAACTTTATAACTTATATCTTTATTGAAATATAAATGACTCATTATCTTATACTTTTACATAAATTCCAAAATTCTTCTAACTCTGGAAAAGTTTTAACAAAATCAGTTCCTCTTCTTCTATCATGTTCACTAAAAAATCTATAAAAATCTTTCCTATCTCTTTTTAATGAATGTTCTTCTTTTGGTGCGACAACTACATCATATATTCTTCTCAATTTATGAATTTCAACATCAGTAAATCCAATTGGGTTTTGAGTTCCAAGGCTTTCATAGAAATCCATTAATTGAGCCTGCTCAAATACCTCTTTATGCCAATCATCGGTAATAATATTAGCCGCCTGATGATATGGGTGTCTGAGGTAAGAACTATCTAATCCAATTGGATAAAACCAATATCTATCCGGATTTGTAAATTCTTTTTTTAATTGATATACATCTTTAATTAATCCTTTATATGATGGGATACTTAATACATTGTAAGTTCCCATAATAGAGATTGTAAGCTTTGGTATTTCTTCTAATAATTCAGCACATCTATCATACCACTGGTTATAATCAAATCCATTACGAATATAGTTTGCCTGCTCTCCCCAACCATCACATGAAGTAAAAATAATAAATTCTCTAACTAATCCATCACTACTTATTCTTTTAATTTTTTCTTTTGCCTGTTGATATAATTTTTCAGGTGCTCCCAAATTTGAATTAATAGCCAACTTTAATTTTTGGTTAGGGTTATCAATTACATAATCAAATACTTTAAATGTATCTTTATGAAGTAAAGGTTCTCCACCTGTAATTCTAAAATTAAGAAGGTCTTTATATAGATTAGGCCACCATTTCCAAAACGCCTCTACATAAGGATTATGCTCAGTTTGTTTAAATGGTTGCTTACCCTCTTTAATAATATGGTCTAATCCATTATGACGAGTTGAAGTGGGATACGCTCCAAATTGCTCAATTTCTTCCCACCATTGTGTAGAAAACTGAGGATAGCAATAAGAGCATTTGAAATTACAGGCATTACTGAATGATACCTCTACATACGAAGGATTTACATCATCCATATAAGATGAATTTTTAATTTCTTCAAAATGAGGCCAAGCCCATTCTTCTGCAGATTTAAATGTTCTATCGGAAAACTCATTGGAATTATCTTCTACTTTCCAGCAATAATCACATTCAGTTGGCCTTAAGCCCTGTAACATCTCTCTCCTTAATTCCTTTTTATATTTGGTATTATGAAGTGCAGATGGGTTATCTACTAAATCTTCTTTAATAATTTTGTGAATACCTGGATGGTGACAACTATGATTTTGTCCAATGTGAAGATGCAATGTAACTTGTTTCCATTTTGCTAAACAAAATCCTCTCCCAACTGAATTGAGTTTTCTTCGTATTTCACCGTATCTTTCTGTATTATCCATATTTGTTTGGTCTGGACTTTGCTACAAAATCCATTATTTTATCATGTTTAAATTTAACTGGCTCTGATATAAATGCGTGATTACCATTACCACTATTATCAAATATCTTAAAGTTTGTTTTTTCAGAAGTATCTAAACTACTAAACAAACTATCTTCCTGTAATATTTCTGTTGTTTTTAGATTAAATTTTATTTCATGATCTTCCAGTAATCTATCATACAATACAACTAATCCTAACTCCCCATTTAAAATGTTCTTTTCAGTTGTTTTCTCATGCACATTATCTGATAAAAAGGTAAAATAATTATCTTCCTTTACAACATTTTCAAAATTGCATTTGAATTCATATTCAATTTCAGTATTTAAATCCGTATAGGTAAACTTTTGTTTTCTATTGTTTATTCTTACAAAAAAATCAAATGTATTATCTACTTCGCGCACTATGTTTGAAAAGTATTCATCTCCAACTTTATATTGAAAGTGAATCTTACCTCCTTCGATTATAAGTGTTTCAGAAGAAAGATTTCTTCTAAACAAATAACCAAAAGGTTTTTGAATATCATAACTACCCTTTAACCTAAGAGAATATCCATCATTAAGCGATGAAAAATTCTTAATATTTGTGCTATTAGTAGATTTATTTGGTATATAAAATATCATTACGCTTTACCTTTTCTACATTTTTTATAAAATTCTTCATATTCAGGAAACACCTCTAAGAAATTAGTTCCTCTTCTCATATCATGATGTCTTACAAATATAAAGAAATCTTTTCGATTTTTCAAGAAAGTTGAATCATCATCGTGGTTTTTCATCCATTCCGCAATTCTCTTTACTTTGGTAATCTCAATATCAGTAAATCCATATCCATCATCTCCCACTCTAACTTGTTCATAGAAATCCATAAGTTGGGCTTGAGAATAAACCTCATCTATCCATTCGTTATCCAATACCTTTACACTTTGATGTGGAGGCCAACGAAGATATGAACTATCTAATATAATCGAACTACCATAATATCTTTCTGCACTATGATATTCTTTTTTAATTTGATATACATCTTTAATTAAACCTTTATACGAAGAAACTGAAAGAGCATTATAAGTACTCATTATTATAATCGTAAGTTTTGGATTTTCCGATAATAATAAATTAACTCTATCCATAAACAAATTATAATCAAATCCATGTCTGATATAATTTGCTCTCTCACCATGTGCATCACATGATGTAAATAAAATAAATTCATTTACCCTATCTTCATTCATTAATTTTTTTATCTTTTCCCTAAACTCATTGAATATTTTCTCCGGTGCATTTAAGTTGGTGTTAATAGATAAGTTTAAGTTTTTATTTGGATTTTTTGATTCATTAATGAAATCTAAAATATCAAAAGTATCCTTTGCCAAAAGAGGTTCTCCGCCAGTAATTCTAAAAGTATGAAGGTCTTTATATAAATCCGGCCACCATTTCCAAAATGCCTCTACATAAGGATTTCTTTTATTATGAGGAATCGGCATTTGATCCGTTCCCTTTAAATAATCTAAGTTATTAAAATTAGTTGAAGTTGGATATGCACCATGTTGTTGTATCTCTTCCATCCATTGAGAACTAAACGCAGGCCCACAATAGGAACATTTGAAATTACAAATATTAGAGAATGATACCTCAACATATTTTGGGTTTATATCTTTAATACCTTTTGTTTTCAATACTTCATCAAAGTGAGGTAATGACCACGGTTCCGCTGATTTATAAATTCTATCTGAAAAATCAGTTGAATTATCCTCAATATTCCAACAATAATCACATTCTTTCGGTCTTAATCCTTCTAACATTTCTCTTCTTCTCTTTTTCTTAAAAGAAGTGTTATGAAGTGCAGATGGATTTTGTGCAATTTCCATCTCTGAAATTTTATGTGTTACAGGGTGATGACAAGAGTGGTTATGACCAGTTTGTAGTTGGAGTGTAACCTGAGTCCATTTGGCTAAGCACATTCCTTTACCAACCGCATTTAACTTTTCTTTTGTCGCCTGAAAGTGTTCGTTTAACATTTACAATTTATTAAAACTGAATTATTTCCTATTTCTTCTATATTAAGTAATTCATAGGTTAAATTACTCATACCATCATTTTTCCAATCATATTTTCCTTGCTGCATTTCTAACACATATCTCCTCTCATTTCTCGCAGTTGTTTCCCCCTTTGCCCATTTACCATTTACTAAACCTTCACTAATATGTGGAAGGCATTCAAATCTACCATTTCTTCTATAAGGAATTACGGTAGATGGAATTTCTATTTTCTCTTTTGTGAAATTAACATTTGTAATTTTACCATTATTTTCGTTACCACTTAAATCTTCTAATAAACCATCATTAAAAGAATTAAAATCATAATGAAGTTGTAATCCACTTTGCTCACATTCAAATGGTATATTTTTTATTTCATTATCAGTCAAACATCTATCATACAATCTCACCTCTGCAATTTGACCTTTAAAAAATTTATTTGGAAATGTTTTGTTTATAGAAGGTGATGTACCTAAATAATAACTTTCACTTCCATATCGTTTTAAATCACCAACATATTCCATAGGAGATTGAACCCCTGTTCCGAATCTTGCATCGGTTTCTCTACCATTTAAATAAAAGTGAATTTGTTTATTATACGAATCAACTTTAAGAGTAACCCACGTCCATAAATTTTCATATCTCTTCATCCACATATATTGCATCTCCCCTTCATTATTCCATAACATTGAAGTAAATGCTCTACTATTATTATATGAAATACCATAATCATATCCAGGTCTTCTGAAAACAGGATATTCCCAAAATCTTCTTTCATTATCACCAATCAAATAGATAGGTATTTTTTCTTCTTGCTGATGTGCTTTAACTAAAAGTGATAAAGTATGTGAACGATTGCTTAAAAATCTTATTGAACGGCTTTGAGGGATTTCAATAAAAGAATTCTCTCCATTGAAATTCGCTATATCAAATTGATTTTTTGGTCTGATATATGTTTGGTCAGCCATTCCATTTACCGCACATCTCCAAAATAAATCATCATCTTCCATTCCCCAATCCCAATAATCATTTGAATAACCATTGGTTTTATAAACTTGCTCTTTTGTAAATAATACCGCTCCACCAAAGTATTCTTCATACTTTAAGTTATAATCAGTTTGTGAAATATGAACAGCTAAGTGTTGCGGTAAATCGGCATTATAACTATAATCACAACTATCATCTTCTGGTATCATATCAATATCATGCCATACAATATAATCACACCCATCATCAAATGCTACATCGGCTGCAATATTTTTCATCTTACCCCTATTGAATAACTTATCATCACATTGATGGGCAAAATAAATCTTATGCTCAATTCCTCTATCTTCTAAGAATTTATGAACTCTCGGAGAGAATTGTGCTAAATGTTCTTCTCTATTTCTATATGGTACACAAACTCCTAATTTCATAGTTCTACTGAAATGAATTTAGTATTATCACTTAATTTCTTTTCTTCTACTTTTTTATATCTTAATGTATTCAATCCTTCTATCGAATAAAATAACATTTCATTTTTCAATGAATTGTATCTCAATTGATTTTGCCTAGTTTCCTCATGCACCCAACGATTACCCTCAACACTATTACTACTATGTTTTAATGATTTAAAAGAACCATCTTTTTTATATGGAACAACTGCTTCAATTAAAAACTTTTTGTTCATTAAAGTATTATTCTGACAATTTATAATTTCAGCATCGAAACTATTTCCACTTAAATCAATTAATTTATCTCTTCTAAAATGTTTAAAATCATAGTATAGTTTTAACCACTTTGAAGATTTATATTTACCAAAATTATTAAGTAAAGATTTCTTAGCCGATTCCTTATATATTTGTTCTATTTCAGTTTTTGCTAATGTTTTATCAAACACTGCAAATTCATTCATAAAACCTTTGAAATAATAATTCTCATAATTTTTAGCAGGATTTGCAACACCTAAATAAAAATCTTCTACTTTATAATCATAAAGTTCATCAATATATTCAGCTCCAATGTAAGTGTTATTGATATATAATTCAATCATCTTATTACGAGGGTTACGATTGATTACTGCGTGAACCCACATATCTGGACTGATATCCGAAACTATACTTTTAGATTTCTCATCCTTATCCCAAATATCTAACTTAAATCTATTGAAACTATTAAATGATAAAGAGAAGTTAAATCCAGGAATAGAGAATATAGTATATTCATCATAATCCCTATTTAAATCATTAACTAAATCATCTGGTTTGAATTTTACTGAAATAGAAAATTCATCTTCGAATATTGGTTTAAAATTTTCAAATGGAATACTGATAAATGAATCTATGCCATTAAAATAAAAATAATTTAAGTTGTACTCATCGTTTTGAATTCCAAATGGCCTAGTATCCAAGCTTAAATTACATTGGATACATCTTTGTAAAAGGTCATCATCTTCAAATCCCCATCCCCAATATTCATTAGAGTATCCATTGATTATTTTAAAATCTAATTTATTAACAATCGTTACCCCTCCAAAATAATTATAAAAACTTTCTTCACCATCAACTTTATTTGCTAAGTGAGTAGGTCTATCACAATATGCATAATCCACTTTGATAGGTAGCATATCTACATCATGAAAACAAAAATAATCAAACTCATTTCCACTCTCTTTATATCCAATATTTAGCAATTTACCTCTATTGAAAGGTTTATTATCTTTTTGTTCAATTACAAAAATTTCAAATGGAATTTTCTTAGAATTTAAATAATCTTCTAAATAAGGAATAAAGACATTAAGATGTGATTCCCTATTTCTATAAGGAACTATAACAGCTAACTTATTTTGTTCTTTCTTATTATTGCCTTTCATCATTAGGTCTTTCTGAATCTCTCATCGGTCGAGATACACTTCCTAAGTTTTTAGCTTTTAAAATTGTGTGAAATTCATGCAAATACCATTCAAATCTGGTACCCCACGCTGATTTATCGATTTCAAACATCCAATCGTTTAAATCTCTAAAAGAAGAAGCAATATCTTCTAATGCTCTTACTTGTCTTTCTTCTAATGTTTTTTGATCCGCCATAATCTATTATTGAGGTCTTTCGTTTGATTTATCAGGTCTTCCAGTATTACCAATAGTTTTAGCTTTGGCAATCATATAGAATTCGTTAAGATACCATTCTAATCTTTCAGACCATCCTTTGGTATCTAACTCATACATCCAATCTTGAATGTTCTCAAGTGAAGTTCCAATCTTTTCAAAAGCTCTTACTGCTCTTTCTTCAATATCAACATTTTGAGTTTCGGTCTTTTTTGTAGTAGCCATATTATTTGTTTTTTAATTTATTTTCTGTTCTTTTTTTAAAAAATCCTGTTGGGAAGGGTGATTGAGTACCACCATAATAACCTCTCATCAATTCCAACGAAGAATAGATAATAGGCATCATATATGAAAAATTATCAATCGTTTTATTATCTTCAAACGATTCTAATATCTCTGCAATTTTTTCTGCTCTCTCAACAATTTGTTCATTGTTGATAATTTGTTTTATTATAGAACTACTTTTATCCATTTTGTTTTTTCATTTATTTCTTCTTCCGAAAGTATTTTATAATTCAGATAATTCAATCCTATTTTTTTAGTATCTACTTTACCAGTTAAAACTTCTTCAAAATATATCTGAGAATTTTGAACTATATCCGGATCCCAACTGTAAAACTTTTCGGTAACTTTATCATCATCATCATGAATCAATGATTGATATTTACCCATAATTCTTGATGGAACTGAGAGTTTAGAAGTTTTTTCGATAACCGCTTCCTTAATAAACTTAGAATATTCCGTAAAGTCTAATGAATGCATTTTAACATGATTCATTGTAAGTGAAGAATCTAAAATAAAATCATGATAGATTTTATTGAAATTTATATTAAGAACCGGCTCTAAATCAGTATTTTGCTTCTTATTATTATATCCTTCTAAATAAAGATTATCAATTTCTCTTTGCTCTAAAACATAATCAAACATTAATAGATTCGAAATTTTACCTTTATATGGAGATGAATTTAAACTTGCACATCCTATATAAATCGGCTGATAACTATAATCAATTAAAGGAGTAACAATATAAGGTTGCTGGTCTCCCGTATATGGAACTTTTACACTATTAAGATATAATTCCACTACTTCTTTGTTGTAATCCACAACCATTGCAACATGATTCCAAACTCCTAATTCATATCTTTTATATGCAAAACAATATTGCCTATCATTATCATAAACATTGACTCTGATTGTTCCATCATTTTGTAGGGATATACCAGTATTGAAACCAGGCCAACTAACTAAATATTCTTCTTCTTTAGCAATTTCATCTTTATTAAACCAAAGGGATACACTAAAGCTATCCTTTGTCAAATCCTTAATTTGATTATTTGGAAATATCTTTAAGTATAAATCGCTATCTTTAAAATCAATATACTTTACATTCTCCGAATATTTTTTATCGGTTATTTTTATCTTCTCAAATTCGTAATACGAGTCTATGCGAGGAAAAACAATTTCTTCATCTAACTCTATATCATTTGTTCTACATCTATGAAGTAAATCCAAATCAGCAAATCCCCACCCATAATACTCATTAGAGTACCCATTAACGGCTTCAAAATCTTCTTTAGAGAACATTACTACTCCACCAAAATATTCCAAATATGGGAGTTTAAATGTGTGTGCCGATACCTTTGTAGCCAAATGAACAGGATATCCTCCAATATGAATATAATTGTAATCACAATCATCACTTACTGGTAACATATCAATATCATGAAAGCAGAAATAATGAAATCCTTCTTTGAATAAAGAGAATCCAATATTACATAATTTACCATAATTAAATGGTTTATCATCTGCTTGCTCAATAATAAAGATTTCGTAATCCACATCCTTATTCTTAAAGAACTCGGTCATATGTGGAACGAAGGTATCCAACTGCTCCCTTCTATCTCTATATGGAACTATTATCGCTATCTTAGCACCCGTCATTATATTAAAACTATTTGTTTGGTTAGTTTATTCCAATTACCGAAAGATACAAAGGATTTTTCAGATTTCCAAGTCCATTCGGAAAAATCTTCTAAATTTATCTTAAACCTATTTTTAGCAATTTCTTTGTACATCGTTCTATATTCATCTGAAAATGAGTAATGCTCCCCTACATTTGCCACCGCCCTTATTCTATCTGCACAAGTGCTATCCCATTTAAAATGATGTACCTGTGTAAATCCTTTTTCTATTGGATATCTTAAAGGGTGATTCCATCCTTGCCATTTCCATGTTGTTTGCCCACCAATCAAAGCGTAATGTTGTCCTGCTGATAATTCAACTCTACCTTTCATTAAAGTAACTTTATTTGGACATGCTCCACTCATTGGGTATCTAAAAAATGAACTTATGGGAAATGCTTTCCACAAATCAGTATCACCATTTACTATTGGAAATTCACCACTTTCACCAATTTTATCTATAAATCCTCCAGTTACAAACTCCCATCCATTTTCTTCACACTCTTCTATAATAGAACCCAAATCATCCCAATATAATTGTAGCTCATCATCATCTGATACTATCCACCAATCGTTAGGATAAATTGATTTTATTTCATTATAAAAACCGGTTACAGCTTCCCAATTAAAAACCTTTTCTTTTCTTTCATGATAAACACATCCAAACTCTTTTGCAATCTCTCTTGCCTCCTCAAATGATTTTTTATTATCCGCATTTGTTGAATAATAATTTACTAAATGAATTTCACTCACATCTTTTTTATAATGTGATATCATTTGCCTCAAAGTATTTGTTCTATACCCTGTGACCGTAACTAACTTTGGTTTCATAAACTATCTATATATTCCTTTAACCTATCTTTTGAAAACCACCCCAATCTTCTAACTTCATCATCTTTTCTTCTAGAAATTGAATATGCTCCCGAAACATCTATTATTTTCTCAACTTTTATATTTGGGAATCTTTCTTCAAACATTTTATAGACCTGATGCACACTATAAGAAATATCATTACCCAATTCCCACCCATTACGGTTTATCTCCTTTGTTTTAATAAGTTTAATTAAACCAATAATCACATCATCAATATGTGTAAATGGTTTCAAATATGTTCCTAAGTTATGATAAGTTATAGGTAAATTATTATTTATTTGATTTCTCCATCTTCCCAATAATGCTGCCATGTGTGATTCAACTAATTCACCGGGCCCATACACATTATATAATCTTACTATTGTTATATCAAGCCCCAATCCATCTCTATAAAAACGGCATAACTCTTCACCCATTCTCTTTGATGTTGAATATGGTGAAATAGAATGATGAACTGATGATGAACTTGCAAATATTACTTTACAACCATTTCTTTTAGCATATTCTAAAACACTTTTAGTTCCATCTACATTAGTTGAAAATGTATAGTTTTGATTCTCGTATGATAGCCAAACTCTACTAAATGCTGCTAAATGGTAAATCCAATCATAAGGTTTATCACTTATATTTTCCATAGCCCTTACATCTCCTCCAACAAATTTAACACCTTCTGCTATTTTTGCCTCTCTTCCGATATAATGATTATCTACAATATGAACATCATGCCCTTCTTCTAATAATCTCTTACATAATGCATGCCCTATAAATCCACACCCACCTGTAACTAATATTTTCATTTTCTTCTTATTAAAGTTAATCCGGTTGAAGATGGTTTATTTTTCACTATGCCATGATTGAAAAGATTAAATACTTCCCATCTTTCAGAATCAATTTCTTTTGCTAATTTAATAGGCCCACTCCAATCATCGTGATCCCCTCTATCTTTAACTTCTTGCGTTACAATAAATTTGTCGTGATATTTTGGGTCAGTATCATGCATTGATATAATACCATTCTCACTCATAAGTTGAGAATATAATTCAAAATCCTCTTTTACATTTTCATAAGAATGCCCCGCATCGATGTGAAGATAATCAATTTTAATATCTTGCAATACAAAGAAATCATAAAAGGCTTCTTTGGTAGTTGAATTTATAATTCTAGGATGAAATGTTCTTCTAAAAAAGGATTCTTCTACAAACCAATCTACAACTCCACCGATTCCATTCATAGCATCAACTACATAAGTTGAACCAATATCACCATAATTAAAATCAGGATTTCCTTCAAAGATGTTTTGTTTGTGTAAATCGTATCGAGCCTGTGTCATTATGCGGGGAATAAATCCACCTCCACTGCCCAAACATACACAAACTTTGGCTCTCATATATTGAATTAGAGAGTAGATAATTAAACCATCACCTAAATGAGTATCAGTAGCTCCATGAGACCAACGATATGGAACAGGATTGATTTCCTCTTCACCTCTATAATCAAACTCTAAATTGTTTGTGAGGTATTTTTTTATGTAGTTTAAGTCTTGTAACATCTATTGAATATAATTATTCTAATCTATAAAATTACAAATTATTTATAAGATTTCCAACTTTTTCTACCCATTTATTTTTATCTGTAAATTGTAACAAATATTGTTTTAATTTGTTACACTCTTTTACTTTTTTATTGTAAGATGTGTTGATTAATTCATTTACTAAATCATCGAAATCCTCCTTATTCTCAACCCTATATTCATAGTTACATTCTACTCCCCAATCTTTGTATAAGATGGGTAATTTACCATAATTTACGGCATCGAATATTGAATACCCAAAGGGTTCATTTTTATATGCTGCATGAAATATCTGCCAACTTTTATCTATAAACCAATTACGATGTATATTCATATCAAATTCATAGAACTTACATCTTTTGAAATTATACATTTCTGATATATTGTAATAATCGTATTTGTGAGTAAGAACTTTAGCCGAATGATTGGATAACCAATGTGGATTCTTACGAGATTCAAACCTTGCCGCATATCCTATTGTTTCTGAACACTCTTCTACTAATTTTCTTTCTTCTGTAAATGTATAATAATTTGGTATAGTGATGCATTCAAAATCATCTAATAAAGGTGAATGATTTAATCCTATCCATACCCTCTTTTTACATTTTCTCAAAAGTAAATTTTGCCAACCCAATTCAATTTTAGTTGGGTACATTTTAAAATCAGTACCAGAATCTGTTATATCCTTTGCGTATGCTTGAATAAAAATGGTATCCCATTTATCTTGATACTCCATTAGGTATTCCCTATGTGAATATGGTGAATGTAAAAAAATTATTCTACTACATTTATCTAATAGCTCTTCTGTCTTTTTTGGATTTTCTAATCGAAATGTATGGGGTATTGATATAGAAGATTCAATATGGTTTACACTTCTTTTGTTATCAATTATTAGGTGTACTTCTTCTGATAAAGTTGGTATAACTTCTTTAATAAAATTATTTACCCAAATATCTCCACCACCTATAATTTGATTTCCAGCTGATGTAGTTATTAATATTATCATTGTTTAGGTTTACAACCACATTCACTGTAATGTAAAAATATCTGAACCACATATTCATTTTTCTTACATTTAAGTGGTTCTCTCCAATGTTCTAAAACATTTCCAGAAACAAGTGAAGCTAAACCGATTTTTGTAGGATAGTGTTTTAATCTACCATTTTTATTTTTAACAATTAAAGGCCAATTATTTTTTAAATTTGTAAATAAACAAAGTGAAATTGTCCAATCTAATCCTTCTCTATCGGTATGTTTGTTTAGTGTAGAGCCATTTCTATAAACTCTTATATATGGGTTTGCCGGTTTAACCCCTCTCCCTATTTTTTTTTCTACCAGTGGTAAAAATTTGTCTAATAATTTCCAAGATACGGGTATATTTCCTCCGTATGAGTTATTATAATATCTTTTATCAGTTTCAAGTTGAAAACTATTACTATCTAACTCATTCATAACTAAATCAGCTATTGTTTTACATTCATCATCATTTAAAATTTTTCCTAAATCATAATGATTTGGAGTTATTTCTATTTTTTGAATTGGTAATTTTTGTGTTTTTTCAACTTTTGGATGAGCAATAGGTATTTTTTTATTATCAAATATAAATTGTTTCTCTCTTATCCAAATAATTGATATATACTTAGTTCCATCTATTACCGGTAATCCTGCGTGTAAACTTTCACTATCTTCTACCCCATTAATATCAACATTACTCCAGATTAATAATCTACCTTTTCTAGGTGTTACTTTTATTTTTTTAATTGGAAAAAAAGTTTCACCACCTTCATAATCATCATTTAAATAAAATAAACATGATGTCGTTCTTTGTCCAGAAACTCCTAATGATTCAGGAGTATAAGATTGTCCTGGTGGGAAAAAATCATGATGTTCCTTATATTCACCTCCTATCTCATACTTTACTATATGAATAAACTCCTGATTTTCTTTTGGAGTACCCGTCATAGTGGAAACTATTTGTTTTACTTTTTCGGTTAGTGGGGTTGGAGTGTATAACCATGAACCATCAGCTGTTCTATACCCATTTATGGTTTCACCTAATGTAGTAGCTTCTTTTAATCCTGGGTTACCAAGTTTTATTAATTCATCACACTCGGATGGAGTTAATACATTATCAATAATATTAATCATTTATCGTAACATTTATACCTATAAATATATATATATTATTACAAAAGTTTAACGATGTTTTTCATTATATATTTGTAATAAAATTCTCTATTTTTTGCTTCAAATTCTTCTAATAAATCAATAAAGGGGTGAAAAATTTCTTTATATTCATTAATTTTTTTAAGAGTTAATTTTCTTTCTGCCAAATCAGTTGTCATTAATTTATGTCTTTCAAAATTATCTGGTTTTTGAAATTCTTCTGCATTACTTTGTTTATGACCTCCTATTTTTATATCATCCGCCCAATAAAAACAATAGCCAGGTATCGATAAATCATCCACACATACCTCATTTTTTGTTTCCAATTCTTCTATCCATTTTAAATGTTGCGCACCACTTTTATTTATGTTAAATCCTATATTCCTAATGCTTTCTAGATCAATAATAAAACTTGCTTCTAAATTATTAAAAAATAATTGTGGTCTTTTATCGGTATTCATCATAAAACTATTTTTTGGCTTCCAAGCTTTCTTACCGGTTCTTATTAAACCATCGATACACTGTTGTATATTCCATGGAAAAAACAAATCATCATCATCCCAACAAATATAATATTTACCATCAGCAAAAGTAAGGGCATCCCTTCTTATTGATCCAACATTATCATAAGGTTTTTTAGTTTCGAAATCAATATTATTATTAATAATTTTAATATCGTTTATTTCTTTAAATGTATCATCTAATGCTAAAGGGTTGTCTACATCTGTATTATAAATTATCAATTCAGTTTTTACATTACAATTCTGAGCCAAAAACATTGAAATTGATCTTTCTACACAATTAAATCTTCTATATGTTGTCATTACACATGATACTTTATCATCAGAATTTACTCTATTTAACCACCATTCAGTATTATCATTGATGGGTGGGTATTTTTGAGCTATGGTATCAGAGTGTAAAACTTTTTGATTAAATTTTATGCCGGCATAGTTTTCATAATCTTCCAAACTTCTTACATTTCCCAAATCAAATTCACCTAAATTTATAGAATCATCATCTACTTGTCTTAAAAGTTTTTGAATTCTTTTCTTAGAAATATTATTTAAATCTACCCAATTTTCATCTACAATTCCATTTTCTTTATTTGTATCAGAAAAATCTGTCCAGTGTTTAGGTTTACCTTCTCTCACATATTCATGCCAAATTAATAATTTATGGGGGTGGTATATATCATACCCCTTAGTATATGAACGAACGGTTAAACTTATTTCATCTCCTCTAAAATAAATTTCTGGATCGTATTTATATTCTTTACAATGAATTCCATAAGTAAAATTATAACCACCTGCTATGAATCTTGCTTTTATTGGTTTTGTTTCGTTTTCATAATTAAACATTTGCTCCGGTGCCAAATGTATTGTTCCAAAATCAGTAAAATATCTTCCACATATTATTGCTGGGGCTTCATCTCTACATATATTAGTTTTAGGTTCATACAGACCAGGATAAGAAGTAAGAATTGGTTTTTCCGAATCACATAAATTCATCATTTGAATTAATTCCTCATCCCAATTTTTGGCAAATCTCATATGTGAATCTATTTGAAGGGTATATTTTTCACCATTCCATAAATCTCTTAATTTGTTCCTTGCCCAACCTAATCCTCTACTTTCTGTCCAATGAACATCTACAATTTTAAATCTTTTATCCCTTTGAAATTGATAAAGGCTTTCAGTTTCATCATGCTGAAAACAAATACCAAATGTTAATCTATCTTGATATTGTGCTTTATTAATACAATCAAAAATTGTAGGTATTAATTCTGGATCTCTATAAGATGCTATCTGAATGTATATTTTATCCATAACATTTTTTTTAATTTATTAAAATTCACTATCAAAACCACAATTTTGATTACCAATAAATGAAGTCCCATCCCAGTTTCTTGTTAAAACTCCGTTAGAATACCAATTACTATAAGCATAAGATGTTCCAGCTGAATCAAGATATAACACATTTGTGCCTGAAAAAGAGCCTTCTATGTAATAAGTATCTTCACTCAAACTATCACACGCTTCCTGAGCATCGCCGGCAGATTTTAGTGCTATTGCATTATAAGAAGGTGGTGGCGGAGCCGTAGGGGCAGGAGTTGGTGGTGGCGTCGGTGGTGGCGTCGGTGGTGGCGTTGGTTCTGGTGTAGGCGGTGGCGTTGGTTCTGGCGTTGGAGCTG
>Ga0172367_10002733_pt1 | contig 23819 bp, 24 predicted proteins | sample Lak10m_FD_114542 | JGI IMG/M metagenome (GOLD analysis project Ga0172367, IMG submission 114542) | Freshwater microbial communities from Kabuno Bay, South-Kivu, Congo - kab_022012_10m | ecosystem: Environmental > Aquatic > Freshwater > Lake | place: Democratic Republic of the Congo: South-Kivu... | reverse complement strand
GTTGATGCCATGCCGCGCTATCGCGGCTTGCACCTGACTGACAAAATCCGGCTGACGGAATTGTTTGGCACTGACATTGACGGACAGGGTAAGGTGTTCGGTATGTTTGTCCTGCTGCCAGGTTTGCAATTGTGCGCAGGCAGTGTTGAGCACCCAGTCCCCTATCGGCAGGATGAGGCCGGTTTCTTCTGCCAGCGGGATAAAATGGAATGGCGATACAAGTCCGCGCTCAGGATGTATCCAGCGAATAAGCACTTCAGCGCCAAGCGGATACCCGCCGCTATCAACCTGTATCTGATAATAAAGCTGAAACTGCTGCCGCTCCAGAGCCTTGCGTAACTCCCCTTCGAGGATAGCGCGCGTGTTAATCGTTTCCTGCATCTGCGGGTCAAAGAAGCGCAACGTGTTGCGACCAGCCTTCTTGGCTTGGTACATGGCAATATCGGCATGTTTAAGCAATTCTTCCTGCGTTTCTCCATGGTCACTAAACAGGGCCACTCCGATACTTGGCGTACTGTGATACTCATGTATGCCGAGCTGGTAAGATTGATTAAGCATATCCAGAATTTTATTTCCGACATGCTCTACCTGAGTCGCTGCAGCAATAGAGTGCTCACTCAGGCCTTCCAGCATCACGACAAACTCGTCACCGCCCAGTCTGGCAACTGTATCACCTTCGCGCACACAGCCAGCAAGGCGTTTACCGACTTCCTGCAGCAGCAGATCTCCCAGATCATGACCCAGCGTATCATTAAGCGTTTTAAAGTGGTCCAGATCAAGGAAAAGCAGCGCCCCACCCTTGCCGCTACGCTTACTCACGAGAATCGCCTGATTGAGCCTGTCTATCAGCAAACGACGATTAGGTAATCCGGTGAGCGGATCATAAAAAGCGAGACTGCGAATCTCTTCTGCTGCAGCCTTGCTCTGGGTAATATCATTCAGCGTGCTCACATAGTTAGTAACCTCTCCCTGCTGATTTTTCACAGCACTGATTGATAAATGACCCGGATATATCTCGCCATTTTTACGTTTATTCCAGACTTCGCCTTGCCACATGCCTTCTGTATCGATGGAATTCCACATCGCCGCATAAAAGGCATCATCCTGTCTACCTGACCTGAACATACTGGATTGATGCCCCACCACATCTTCAGCAGCGTAACCGGTCACCTTGGAGAATGATTTATTGACACGCAGAATAGTACGGTTGGCATCTGTCACCATCAGACTTTCCTGAGAGTCAAAGGCAGTCGCAGCAACCTGAATATCAATTTCGGTCTGCTTACGTTCGACCGCAATACTGACCAGATGCGCAGATTGCTCAACAATCGAGATGTCAGCCGCTGATGGCGTATAGGGTACGCGATGATAGATCGCGAAAGTACCTAGCACCTTGCCCGTCGTAGAAATGATAGGCTGCGACCAGCATGCCCGCAAACCGGCTTTATCCGCCAATTCTCGATAATCAGCCCAATAAGGATGTGTCTGCAGATCCTCTGCGATCACGCGCTCACCAATGACGGCTGCCGTGCCGCAACAACCAACCCCGACTCCCACTTCCAAACCATCAATCGCCGCGTTATAAAAATCCGGCAGGCTCGGCGCAATGCCATTACAAAGATGCTTACCCTCCTTATCCAATAGCAGCACACTGCACAACATATTCGGATTAAGATCTTCAACGCCTTGCGTAACACTTTTAAGCAGATCAGGTAAGCTGACACCGCTCACCAGCAACTCCAGCGTATGTGCACGAAACTTCTCATAAGCTTCAGCTTGTCTGCGTTCAGTGATATCACGCGACAAAACAATAAATCTGGGGTGCTGCCCAAAAGTGGATTTTCTGGCAACAGAAAGTTCAAACCAATGCTTACCTTTAGGCAACGGCAGCTCAAACTGTTTGCCCTGGGAGTGCCCGCTTTCATAGGCTTCACGCAATGCCGACAGCACGACTTCAGCAGCCCCCGGGGGCAAATAGTCGTGCACCGATTTACCTAACAATTCATTTTGTGGTGCTGCCAGCAAATCATCATACGGGGAATGCACTGCATAATAATGCCCGTCCAGCCCCATATCAAACAACAGGTCAGGAATCGCATTGAATATTGCCTGCAAATTCACCTGACTTTCTTGCAGGAGATTCTGGTGAGCTATCATTTCCTGGTGCTCTATCTGCAACTTCCGCCTGGCAGTGATTAAATGGAAACTTAGCAGCATAATCAAGGCAATACTTAATAACAGGGCAGCGAACTGCCATTGATATCGCTTCAGAACATCACGCAATGTAAATTTAGGAAGCTTATCAAAAGGCGGAGCGCGCAATTCCCGCAACAGTTCGGCAACCGGCGTGTAATCTGCAGGTACAGTAAACCCATGGATACCGATTTTCTCTGTAATCTTGTAATCTTCCAAAGTATATAATGCTGCCGCTACACGTCGGGCTATACGCTCATCCACATGAGACATCGCTGCAAATGGCCACTCTGGATAGAGTCGCGTCGATGCAGCAAAAGGAAGCCCCGGCAGATTCTGACGATTGATTACTTTGATTTGTTGAATATCCAGCTTGCCTTCTGCAGCCATCGCCTCAAGTAAGCCTGCGCGCGTAAAACCAATTTCTGCACGGCCAGACATCACTGCATCTACGACCAGATCATGTGGCATGCCCGTTTTGATTAAATTGCCATCTTTAGGTAGATTGATACCGATCTTGTTCAACTCGTAAACCTGTGTCAGATAACCCCCAAGTGAATCCTCAGCAGTGATTGCAATGGCTCTACCTTTAATATCAGCCAAGGAATTAACACCAGCATTACCTGCTTGCGTAAAGATGACCCCGCCCAACACACTGACTGTATGTCCGTTTGCAAGGAGCACTAATGAGGCGAGCGGCGCGGAGAGTGAGTTTCGATGATTAAGCTTGATGTAATGTGAAGGATTCGTCAGTACAAAGTCAACCTCATGCGCAGAAACCGCATTTTCCAACTCAGGTAAAGCATAAGACTTAATTAAAAAATCTTTCTCAGGGATTGCTTGCTTGAGCGCAGCACCCAGGGGTTGCCACTGCTCCTCGGTCTGAACTTTTGAACGATAAGCCAGCACGCCTATTTTGATTGGCTCTGCTGCATAGGCAAAAAAACCGGGCACGACCAAACCCAGCAGACCAATAATCCAGATGATCACTGAAGGTCTTCTTGAATGGCTGATCATTCAGTGTCTCTAAAATTTTTGGGTAAATATCCGGCATCAATCAGTGATGACAGATTATCTGAATGATCGATTAACCTGTGCTGCAGCATGAGCGCTGATAGCTTTCGAGCGCTGACAAGCAATGGTGGAGTCTCATCAGTAAGCATGAGGTAGTTATTATCAGCATCAGGCAACAGTAATCCTTTATAGGCACCCAGTACCTTTTGCTCATCTATTTTCAGGTGCTCAGACATACGGTAGGCAGCATCCTGAGGGTTATGTTTAAGATGACTCAGCGCGCGAAAATGTGCAGAAATCAAATGGCGAATCGCTTTACTGTGCGCCGCGTCCATCGCATCTTCACGCACCACCAACACGTCCACGATAGTATTGGGGATCTGTCGCGAATCGAACAGCTTGTGCATATCGCTTGACAACAGTTGCGTTGCAACCGGCTCGTAGGTAATAAAAGCATCGACCTGTTTGCGCCGCCATGCAGCCACATGCTCATCTACCCCCACCTTAACCAGATTCACATCCTGCTTGCTTAAATTGGCCTCAAGCAGAACATTCACCAACATTACCTCAGCTAAAGAGGATGCCTCATAGGCTAAGCGTTTGCCTTTAAGCTCACTCAAGGTTTTGATGCTTTTATCCGCTACCAGCATGTCAGCACCGACAGAGGTATTAAATACCATGACGACTGTCAAAGGTAAACCCATGGCTCTCGCCTTGAGCGTTTCGTCCAGCGTCAACGCCGCTGCATCAGCTTTATTATCCATCAAAGCCTGAATCGACTCTGTGGCTGTACCCGTCTCCAGCAGACTGACCTGCTGCGTATCCAGCCAACCCTCACTGCGCGCCAGAAACATGGGCTCGTAACCCAGCCAGACATGCGCAGCGACTGTGATTGGTTTATCTTCAAACAAACGACATGATGAAACGGCCAAAACAGCCGCGATTGCGATGGCAGATAAACCCAGCACCCGCCAGTTGGAGATTAAGGAAACTGTTTTGAAGAAGATTTTGCGCATCAGGTCATTAAACACTATTGAGTAAATCTACACACTTGAATTTACTTTGCGCCTGGAACGTGAGCGCACCTGGTTTAAACTATCAATCCTGAACGCGTAGGTGTTTTAGATTTAGCCTGACCATCGCGGCCATAAACAGAATCACTGCCGGTATTGCCCTGCAAATGATTTAACAATTCTTGATTGCGATTAAAGTTTTTACTGATCAACATGCCATTAAGACGGTTCATCTCCTTGGCTTCAGCCAGTGCCTTTTGAAACTTTGCCCAAGCTGTGCTAAGACTTTGTTTACCCTGACGCTGAACCCAGACATCCATGCCAGCCTCATTAGCATCAAATCCATTGTTTTTTAACGCGTCATAACGGCTTCTGGCCGCAAGATTCATCTGCTGCAACAAGATGGACTTTTCTTCGATAATGGCTTCAATTGCTTCAATCTCGGCTTTCAGCAGATGCGATTGTTCGCGCGCAAGCAGGGCTAACAGGCTGTCCAGCAACTTGGCATCCTGCTCAAATGAAATTGACCGACTTGTCGCTACTGTACTCATATCACCCTCAGACCTTATATGTCATCATGCTACACGGCTAGTGAGCAGATCTTTGACCGTTTCAATTAAACCGTCAGCCACTTTCTCGGAACTGACCGAAAATTTACCGCTGGCGATTGCCGATTTGATTGCATCCACTTTCTCAGCATCAAATACATTGCTTGCAGCCACCTTGGCTTCCAGCGACTGCAGTTTTGCAGACAAAGGTGACAACGTGACGTTTTCACTAGATTTTGCACCAGACTGCGACTTGTCTGCCTGCTGCTTGGCTTCTGCACCGACCTTGGCAGCATTGGCCTTTTCTACGCCGGCTTTATCAACCCCAAGACCGGCTGTCTTTTTAATTGTATCGTTGATTTTCATGATATTTCATCCTTTTTCGCTTAAATTACCACGCGCAATACACGCATCCTTAATGCATGTATCGGCATAGTTTAAGCGAACTTTAATACATTAGTGAAAATATTTGCTGATTGGTTCATATTGGAGCTTACTCAACGAAACCATCGTAAATACCATCAAAAGCTCACCTCAATCTGCCCACCCTGGCGCGCAACACCGGTAACCACCTGACCACTGGCAACTTTCACCTGCACCAGTTGGCCTTCATTCGCTTTTGTCATCGCCTGCCCTTCTGCAGAAACACGAAAACCCTTTCCTACTGAAGTAATCATCACCGTCTGCCCCTGCTGAACCACTGGCGGAATTTTTAGCATTTCCTGCCGCAAAATCGTTCCGGCATTCATTGAGATATTCACAGTACGTCCAACTGCCTGCTCAATATTCGTGAATATGCCTGCAGGCAACTGCGTCAAATCGCCTGTTTCAAAAATCAGGTCCTGTGCTATTACCGAATGCCCTTGGGCCAAAGGCAACGCCGCAACCAGATACTGCGAGGTCACATTGACGGTAGCCTGCGCGTATATCGTCCACAAACTTGGTGCATTACAACGCACACCAACACTAGTCTTACCCCATGCGCGGCTGCCTGTTGGCAGAAAAACCTGCACATCAGCACAAGCTGCTAACCGCAGATTAGGATCAATCGCGCCTGCATTTACAGTCACCTTGCCTGGATAACCAATCGTCTGGGTCTGTAAAAAATCTACAATCCTGACCTTCAACTGCCCAAGATCCTGCCTGGCCGACTGGGCGCTGAGAGCCACCTTGCCAACGCCATTCTCAGGGGCAGCATGAGCTTGCACAGTAAAAATGCCGAGTGCCGCAGCAACAATCAATGCCACGACCAGCATGGTTACACGCAGATCGTTGATCAGTGTTTTCACCTGAATATTTTCATGGGTATTATGCATATGAATTCCTGCGCATCCTACAAAGATTCAACATGCATTCTACGGATACACCTGTATAGCAAAACGCAGAAAAGGATGGTTTTCACCCTCTTTCTTTGTTAATTGAAGCCTGCCAGTCAACCTTAAACTAGCACTCATTCGTGTTATCGGTAAAAAGTGTATTTTCTTTAGGCTGCAGCGTGAAAATTCTGACACCTCAATATACGTACCGGTAAGTTAGATTAGAAGGGAATCCATCATGATCAATAAATTAGATGCCGCGCTAAGCTTTCATCAAAATGCGCTTAGGGTCCGTGGTCAGCGCCAGGAACTGATTGCAGCTAATATTGCCAATGCAGACACGCCTAACTACAAAGCGCGCGATCTCGATTTTAAAGCCGCAATGAAGAATGCCATGTCGGGTGTTGTGAATGAAGGATTTAATACCGCAAAAACTTCGCCCCAGCATATCGATGGCTTGCCAACGTCAGCGCCATCCCCAGGTGGCGCCATGTTTCGGCCTATCATTCAGGGAAGTGTTGATGGCAACACCGTAGACATGGATGTTGAACGCAACCAATTCGCAGACAACGCCATCCGCTATGAAGCCAGCATCATCATGATCAACGGTCAGCTTAAAAAAATGCTGGCAGCGATTCAAGGGCAGTAGACAGCCCACACGACCATTAGGAGAAAATAATGTCTCTGTTTAACGTATTCAACATTTCAGGTTCCGCGATGAGCGCTCAATCCCAGCGGCTGAACACTGTCGCCAGCAATCTGGCGAACGCGGATAGCGCAACCAGCGCGAACGGTACTCCATATAAAGCCAAACAGGTGGTATTTAGCGCAATCCCGAGCAAGTCACCTGATGCGAACGGTGTAAAAGTCACTAAAGTGGTTGAGGATAAGTCCCCGCCGAAAATTATTTACGACCCTAAACATCCGATGGCAGATCAAAAAGGCTACGTCACGATGCCAAACGTCAATGTGACAGAGGAGATGGTGAATATGATTTCAGCCTCGCGTGCCTACCAAAACAATGTAGACACGATGAATGCCGCCAAAACCATGCTGATGAAAACGTTGACCATTGGTCAATCATAATCACAAGAACAGACGATTAACTCTCTATTGATACCAAGGTAAACCATCATGGCTACTGTACAAGGCACCACAAACACCGTATCTCAAGCTTTACTGGACTCTGTCAACGGCAAGAAAAACACAACCACCTCTAGCGTGGATGCCGCTCAAGACCGATTCATGACTTTGCTGGTCACACAAATGAAGAATCAGGATCCATTAAACCCGATGGATAACGCACAGGTTACCAGCCAAATGGCTCAACTCTCGACCGTGACAGGTATCGACAAGCTGAATAATACATTGGAGTCTTTGATCAGCAGCGTACAGGTTGGACAATCCTATCAGGCTTCCAGCATGATTGGGCATGATGTATTAACACCGGGCAGTAAAGTAAGCACGACCGGTACCGGTGGATACTTTGGTGTTGACCTGCCGATTGGCGCAGACAAACTTACCGTGACGATCAAAGATACAGCAGGCAACGTCATCAGAACAATTAATTTAGGTCATCAGGATGCAGGAACAATGCCTTTTAGCTGGGACGGCTTCGCAGACGATGGCTCTATCGCCAAAACGGGCAACTATAACTTTGACATCAATGCGACGATTGGCACTAACAAGGTTGAGGCATCAGGTTTAACCTTTGCGCAAGTCATGAGCATTTCAAACAGCAGTAGCGGAATTAAATTGAATTTAAGCAATTTAACCAGTGTAAGCACTAGCGACATCAAAGAGATTTTTTAATAAATTCATATAGATAACGTATGAACAAATAATTGATTAAACGCTCACCAAGCGAATTTAGGAGAATAAAATGAGTTTTCAACAAGGTTTAAGCGGTCTTAATGCAGCTTCCAAACAGTTGGAAGTAATCGGCAACAACGTTTCCAATGCAAACACAGTCGGATTTAAACAGGCACGAGCTGAATTTGCTGACGTTTATGCCAATTCACTCTTAGGCAGCGGCGCCTCACAAATTGGTATTGGTACAAAAATCAGCACGGTGGCGCAGCAGTTCACGCAAGGCAATATTACCAGCACCAACAACGGTCTGGATATCGCCATCAATGGTTCCGGTTTCTTTCGCATGGCAACCAACGGCACAATCACTTATACACGCAATGGCCAGTTCCAATTAAATAAAGATGGCTATATTGTTGATTCAACAGGGAAAAATCTAACAGGCTATGGCGCAGATGTCAGTGGCAATATCCTGACAGGCGCTGCCATTGATTTAAGAATCAACACTGCAGATATTCAGCCTGTGGCAACAACTGCCATTGAAGGCACAATCAATCTGGACTCGCGCAACAATCCAATGCCTGCCGTGCCAGCATTTGACCCCACAGACCCGACGACTTATAACAATTCTACTGCAGTTACAATTTTTGACAGTTTAGGCAATTCACATACGTTGCAAAACTATTTCCGCAAGACAGCAGCCAACACATGGAACGTCTACACCACTGTAGATGGTGTATCCACACCTGCTTTACCAGCGACAACAGCTGTGATGACCTTTACTGGTACAGGTGTTAGCCCAACGATTGTGCCAGCACTGCCGTCAATAACATTTACACCACTGAATACCGCAACGCCACCTGTTGCGAACGGCGCAAGTAACGTAACAACGACTTTAGATTACTCAAGCAGCACTCAGTTTGGCTCCAACTTCAGCATCAATAGCCTATCTCAGGATGGGTTTACGTCCGGTCGTTTGGCTGGCTTTAACACCTCATCTGACGGCACCATTATGGGACGTTACACCAATGGACAATCCAGGGCTTTGGGGCAAGTCATACTGGCAAACTTCACCAATCCGAATGGGTTGCAATCACTTGGCGGCAACGCATGGTCTGAAAGCGCCAGCTCTGGTGCTGCCCTGATAGGTCAGCCAGGTACCGGGCTGCTTGGAGTAGTCCAATCATCTGCTTTGGAAGACTCTAATGTCGACTTAACGGCAGAACTGGTTAATATGATTACCGCACAACGTGTTTACCAGGCAAATGCGCAAACGATTAAAACACAAGACCAGGTGATGCAAACATTGGTGAACCTACGCTAATCATCAGCGCTAATCACTTGAGTTAATTATGATGAGAAATCAATAAGGGGACGCGCCATGGATCGCATGATTTATACCGCAATGACGGGTGCAAAACATATCCTTGAGCAACAGGCAACCACAGCACATAACTTGGCCAATGCTACATCTACCGGCTTTAAAGCGCAGGTTGATTCATTCCGGGCCGTGCCCGTGCTGAGCAAAGGCCTGCCTACGCGTGCCTTTGTTGTAGACTCCACCGTGGGTGCAGATTTCAATACCGGCGCCATCCAGGCCACTAACCGTGATTTGGATGTAGCAGTACAAGGCAAGGGCTGGATTGCCGTGCAGCGCGCCGATGGCTCAGAAGGTTATACACGTAACGGCTCTCTTAAAGTCAGTGAGAATGGCATTCTGCAAACGGCTTCCGGCCTGACCGTTATGGGCGATGGCGGCCCAATCAGCATCCCCCCTGACGTGACCATCAGCATAGGGAAAGACGGTACGGTTTCCTCTGTCTCAACCAACACCCTCCCAGGTCCATCGAACAGTATTGGCCGTATCAAGCTGGTCAACCCGGAAGAGTCCAGTCTGGTTCGCGCAAGCGATGGCTTATTCAACACCCAAGATGGCAACCCTGCCCCAGCCGATGCAAATGTTCAGGTCGTGAATGGCGCGCTGGAAAGCAGCAACGTGAACGTTGTGGAAGCAATGGTTAGCATGATTAGCCTGGCGCGTCAGTTTGAAACACAAATGAAGCTGATACATACCGCTGAGAATAACGCCAATAAAGCCAGTCAACTCCTCAATTTGAGTTAGCAAGTTATCAGCTAATATTAAAGCTATTGGAAAAGTAAAACCAGCAAGCCAAACTTGAATCGTTTCGCTGCCGGTCTTGAAAGGAAACGAAAATGATACGCTCACTCTGGATCTCAAAAACAGGCCTTGATGCTCAACAGACGCAAATGGACGTGATTGCCAATAACCTGGCAAACGTGAGCACGAGCGGTTTCAAGCGCTCACGCGCAGTGTTTGAAGATTTGCTATATCAAAACATTCGCACACCAGGCGCGCAGTCTTCACAACAGACACAATTGCCATCAGGGTTACAACTGGGCACAGGGGTGAGACCAGTCGCGACTGAGCGCATTTTTACGCAAGGCAATGTGCAACAAACAGGCAATGAAAAAGATATCGCCATTCAAGGCGCTGGATTCTTTCAGATCCTGCTGCCTGATGGCACAACTGCCTACACGCGTGACGGCTCATTTCAGATTGACAGTCAAGGCCAGCTGGTGACGGCAAGCGGCTTTCCGGTTCAGCCGGCCATTACCATACCGGCAAATGCACAAAGCCTGACAGTAGGCCGTGACGGCACAGTTTCCGTTACATTGGCAGGGGCAGCAGCTCCTACGCAGATAGGCTCTATTCAGTTAGCCACTTTCATCAATCCAGCCGGGTTGCAAGGCAAAGGTGAAAATCTGTTTGTAGAAACCGCCGCATCAGGAAATGCCAACGCAAACACACCTGGTACTAACGGAGCTGGTTTATTAACGCAAAGTTATCTTGAGACTTCAAATGTGAATGTAGTTGAAGAGCTGGTGAATATGATTCAAACCCAGCGCGCATACGAGATTAACAGTAAGGCGATTACAACGTCAGACCAGATGCTGCAAAAACTGACACAGATGTAACTGAAAACGCATTGGCTCAATACTTAATTCAATGAAATCTCAGGAGGCAAATATGTTGAATACAATCGATCGTAAAGTACATAAATTGCCGCTGATGACAACGTTATCTAATGCTTTACATGGACATATGTATAAAAAATTTGCAATAACAGGTGTATTGTTAGTGGCTGCTGTAATCAACACCGGCTGCGCAATCACACCGACCTCAATCGTGCAACAACCCACAACAGCCAAAGCAGCCGAACCAAAAGCTGCCGCCAACAATAGTGGTGCCATCTTTAATGCTGCTGGCTACCGCCCGATGTTTGAAGATAGACGTCCCCGCTACGTAGGTGATATTGTCACCATCAACATCACAGAAAATACGTCGGCAAAAAAAGCTAACGCCAGTTCTGGAAATAAAGAAGGTGATGCAAGCTTCAGCACAGATGCACAATTAAGAAACAACATTCCGTTTGTGGGCAGTCTGGTGGGTAAAGTACCTTATGGTAATCTTGCCAGTTTCTCAGCCAACTCATCAAACTCTTATTCAGATAAAGCAGATGCTAACTCAAGCAATGTTTTTACTGGTTCTATTACAGCCACTGTCATTGAAGTGTTGCCCAACGGCAACTTGGTCGTAAGCGGAGAAAAACAAGTTGCTTTGGACAAAGGTACGGAGTTTGTACGCTTTTCAGGTGTAGTGAATCCTGATTCGATTACGCAGGGTAATTTCGTGCCTTCAACCAAAGTGGCTGATGCACGTGTTGAATACCGCACCAACAGCAAGATCGATGGCGCCGCAATCGCTTCCATATTTGCACGATTCTTCCTGAGCATGGCGCCATGGTAAAGGTCATAATGATGCGCAGTTTTAATAAAAAACTATTTACCCTGTTTTGCACAGTCATTCTCACTGCACTGGTCAATCAGCCAGCACAGGCTGAGCGACTCAAAGACCTCGCATCGATTCAGGGTGTTAGAAGCAACCAGTTGATTGGTTACGGCCTAGTGGTAGGTTTGGATGGCACTGGCGACCAAACCACGCAAACGCCATTCACCGTTCAAAGCATCATCAGCATGATGCAGCAGATGGGCGTGAATCTGCCGCCCGGAACCAGTCTGCAGCTCAAAAACGTAGCTGCCGTCATGGTGACCAGTACTCTTCCCGCTTTTGCACAACCAGGTCAAACGCTGGACGTGACCGTATCCTCAATGGGGAACGCAAAAAGTCTGCGTGGCGGCACATTGCTCATGACGCCATTAAAAGGTGCGGATGGTCAGATTTACGCAATCTCACAAGGCAGTCTGGTGGTTGGTGGTGTTGGTGCATCAGCAAATGGCGCTCAAACACAGGTCAATCATTTAAGCGTAGGTAGAATCACTGCAGGCGCCACGGTAGAACGAGCCGTTCCGAACAATCTCGCTCAAAGCGATAGTGTGAATCTCGAGTTGAAAGAAGCAGATTTTTCTACAGCCACTCTGGTGGTAGATGCTATCAACCGCCGTTTTGGCCAGAACACAGCGTTTGCACAGGATGGCCGTGTCATTCGCGTACAGCCGCCAGCCAATAGCAGCCGAGTCGCGTTTCTTGCAGCACTTGAGAGCATTAATGTTGCGCCGGCAGCAAGCCCAGCCAAGGTCATTGTGAATGCACGCACTGGTTCAGTCGTGATGAACCAGACTGTCACACTTGAAAGCTGTGCAGTATCACACGGGAATTTAACCGTGACAGTTGATACCGAACCGGTGATTAGTCAGCCTGGACCGCTTTCTACAGGCCAAACCGTCGCAACAGCACGTTCAAAAGTCGATATTAAAAAAGAACCTGGCCAAGTATTAAGACTCGAAAATGGCGCAAATCTCTCTGATGTAGTCAAAGCTTTGAATGCAATTGGCGCAACGCCGCAAGACTTGTTAGCGATCCTGCAGGCAATGAAGGCCGCCGGTTCATTGCGGGCAGAATTGGAAATTATTTAATCAAAGCAGCAGCATGACAAATATCAACAACAACATTACCAGTGCAGCAGATTTATCTGGCAAAGTCGCTTTCGATGCAAACAGCCTGAACAACCTGAAACAGGCCGCAAGAGAAAACTCTCCGGAAGCCATCAAAGGGGTCGCCAGGCAGTTTGAGGCCATTTTCATGAACATGATGCTCAAAAGCATGCGTGATGCCTCACCGCAGGATAATCCGTTTGATAATGAGCAAAGCCGTACTTTCACCGCCATGCTTGATCAGCAATTGTCCACCAATCTTGCGACAAAAGGTCTGGGGCTGGCTGATGTACTCGCAAGACAACTCAGCAAAAATAGTTACGGCATGACCAACACGCTGGAACAAGCGGTCACAGACAAACCTGAGAATACAGAATCACACTCCGAGTTGGTCAACCCATTCATTAGCAACCCCCTCTCGAATGGGGTAGCAAGTTTACTGAAACAAAACAAATCAGCATCCGATATAAGCGCTACTGGCGCTAACTCCCCAATATTCAAGCCATTAAGTGATAATTCAAGCGCATCTGAGTTTCAAAAACGCATGGCATCCCACGCCGATGCAGCCAGCCGTGAAACGGGGGTACCTGCTCACCTGATGCTCGGTCAGGCAGCGCTGGAAAGTGGCTGGGGTAAACGTGAGCTTAAGGGCAGTGATGGCACACCAAGTAACAATCTGTTTGGCATCAAAGCAACGGGTAGCTGGAACGGCAAGGTAATCGAAGCCACTACAACTGAATACATCAATGGCATCAAACAGAAGCGGATTGAAAAATTCCGCGCATATGACAGCTATGCCGACTCATTTAAAGACTTTGCAAACCTGATGCGCAACAATCCACGCTATGAGAATGTCATGGCTAACCTGCACGATGTAAAAGGTTACGCACAAGCGATGCAAAAAGCGGGTTATGCAACGGATCCAAATTACGCAATTAAACTGGCAAGTGTGATACAAAAAGTCTCACCTACCTGAAAGTATTCATACACATGAGGCTAAAGTTTTGAAAAATTATGCCGTCATGTGTAAGTAAGCGAGATTAGAATGAGCAGATATCATGGCCTCTAACATATTAAACATCGGAAAAAGTGCCCTGGCAGCAGCTCAGGTAGGGATTAATACAACTGGGCACAACATTGCAAACGCATCCACGCCAGGATACTCACGTCAGGTTGTAGTGCAGGCAGCCGCGCAAGCACAGAACTTCGGTTATGGCTATGTAGGTCAAGGCGCAGAGATTGCCGGCGTAATGCGCATCTACAACGAAATATTGGCGGCCCAGATGGTAAAAAGTCAGGCAACCAGTACCAGTGTTGATACCTACAGCAAAGAACTAACAGCCATCAACAATATGCTGTCGGACCCATCTGCAGGTTTAAACCCTGCGATGAGTGATTTTTTTGGTGCTGTTCAGGACTTAAGCGCCAATCCAAGCGACACCCCTACTCGCCAGTCTATGTTGTCCTATGCGCAATCATTGGCAAGTCGCTTCCAAAGTACAAGTAGCCGACTAACTGAAATTCAGGAAGGTCTGAATACACAACTCACCACCAGTGTCGGCCTGGTCAACACCTATGCACGCCAAATCGCCAATTTGAATGACACGATCGAGAAAGCCGTCAGTGCAGATGGCAACACCCCGAATGACCTGCTTGATCAGCGCGACCAGCTAGTTCTTGAACTGAGCAAGCAGATCAAGACAACGGTGATTCCCCAAGGTCAGGGCAGCTATAATATCTATGTAGGGAATGGTTTACCGATGGTGGTTGGCAAGGAAACATTCCAGCTTCTTCCATCCGCATCCCCTACAGACCCTACACGTGTCGAAGTTGCCTATGCATCCAAAGGAAAAACAACTGTACTGGGTACCAACAGCATTACCGGTGGTGCACTTGGCGGATTACTTCAATTTAGAGAAGAGTCACTGGACTCTATTCAAAACCAGGTGGGTCAACTGGCAGTGGTCATGGCAGAAACCTTTAATGCCCAGCATAAAGTCGGCTTTGATAAAAATGGTGCCCTTGGTGGCGCTTTATTCACCATACCTGATCCGGCTGTTAACACCAACTCGTATAACTCCGGACCGACAAGTGTACCAGCTAACGCCACACCTGCAGTCGTCACGAGTAAAATCGTTGATGCACGCGCCATCACCACGAGCGACTACCGTCTGGAATTTGATGGCACAAACTACAACATCACACGTTTGAGCGATGTCACAACCCAAAGCTTCTCCAGCCTGCCGCAAACTGTTGATGGACTGAGCTTTACTTTAGCAGCAGGCACAACCATGCTGACTGGTGACAACTTTGTCATCAAACCGACACAGCAGGCAGGCAGTTTAATTAAAATTGCCATCACCGACCCCAATAAACTGGCGGTAGGCGGCCCTGCAGTTACTTCTAGCGCCAACGTCACAAACACTGGAACAGCAACCATCAATGCGCCTGTTGCCACCAGTACATTTACTGCTGCACCTGCAGCCGCTTATAACATTACCTTTAACCACACGTTACCTGCACCACCAAGCTTTACTGCTTCACAAGCAGTATCGGTGACACACAACGGCGTGACTACTGACTATACAGCTGGGCAACAAGTCATCGTTCAGAACGGAGCAACGCTGACCACCGGTGGCTTGAGATTTACAATTTCCGGCACGCCTGCTGTTGGTGACCAATTTACAATCGCCCCCAACACCTCCAGTGGACCGGGCGACAATAGAAACGGCTTGCTGCTGGCTGGGCTACAAAGCGAAAAAACCATTAATGGGAATAAAACCAGCTTTTCAGATGCCTTTGGACAAATGGTGAACAGCGTAGGCAATAAAACGCGCGAGTTAAGCATCTTGAACATTGCTGAAGCCCAAGTGCTGGAACAAACAACCGCCGCTGTACAGGCAGAGTCAGGTGTTAACCTGGATGAGGAAGCAACGAATCTTATACGCTATCAGCAAGCATATCAGGCGGCCGGTAAAATGATGCAGATCGCCAGTCAACTGTTTGATGTTCTCTTGCAACTCGGCAACTAAATAGGTTAAGGAATTTATCATGCGCATTAGCACTAACTCTATTTATCAATCAGGAATTAACAAGATTACACAGTTGCAATCTGATCAGGTCAAGCTGCAGCAGCAGATCTCAACTGGAAGACGAATCTCTTCACCTTCAGATGACCCTGTTGCAGCGGCCAGTTCGCTTTCTATTTCACATGCGCAAAGCATCAATGACAAATTCGCCGATACACGCAAAACCGCTGAACTGAAATTAAATACCCTGGAATCCAACCTCACGACGGTCACGGACATGCTGGTATCCGTGCATTCAGCCTTGGTCGCGGCCGGCAACGGTGCTTACTCTGACCAGGAACGTGGTTTTATTGCCTCTGACCTGACTGGAAAACTTGAAGCATTAATCGGTTTGGCAAATACGAAAGACGCATCAGGCAATTACCTTTATGCAGGATTTAAAACCGACACCCAACCCTTTGTTGCTAACGCCACTGGGGCCAGTTATGCTGGTGACAGTAACTCACAATTGCTACAGGTAGATACCCAGCGTCAGATGGCGGTTAACTTGACCGGAAACAGTGTTTTTCAGGCAGGTGGCAATGATATATTCAACACATTAAGCACGCTTGCAACTTTACTCAATACACCACTTACAGCCGCTAACCAGGCCGCTTTCTCGGCGGGTCTTGCAAGTGGCATTGGCAGTATTCAAACCGGCTTGGACAACGTGTTAAACGTTCGTGCATCCATCGGCTCAAAATTGACCGAGCTAGACTCACTGAACAATGCTGGCGCTGACCGGAAATTACAATACAGCGCATCCCTGTCCGACTTGCAAGATTTGGATTACGCACAAGCCTTATCTGACTTATCAAAAAATCAAACCATCATGGAAGCTGCGCAAAAATCTTTCGTTGCAACAACCAGCCTGTCATTATTTGATTTTATTTAGTGTCATACGACTGCAGGCTTAAAGTAAATACATAAAAAAAGTCGCATTCAATGCGACTTTTTCTATTCACACCTTTTGTCTATTGCGATTTATCTGAGCGAATGACTTGAGAATTAACAACTTTGGGTACCGCGATTTGATGCATATTACGCTTTCCTTGTTCAATAAAATTCTCAATCGGTTTTAACATAGTCGACAACGATAGTGCCAGCACTACGAATCCAATAGTGAGCGTAACCGGAAAACCAATACCGAATAAATTCAACTGAGGCGCAGTTCTGGTAAGAATACCCAGCGCCATATTGGTAATCAGTAATGCTGCCACTGTAGGAAGTGCTAGTAGCAAACCGACACTGAATATCATTTCACCCCACAATACGATTTTCATGGGATCAATACTCCCGCCATCGACTGAGATTGGCATCGTGATGAAACTTTCAGCAATCGCGGTTACGATCATCAGATGTCCATCCAGACTGAGAAATATCAGCATTGCGAGCAATATCAAGAACTGATTGAGCGAGGTTGTCTGACCTTGTGACTGCGGATCAAAGAATGCGGCAAAGCCTAAACCCATGGTCATGCCAATCATTTGACCTGCCAGATCAACGGCGGCGAATACCAGCCGCATACTAAAACCAATGGCCACACCGATGATCATCTGCTGAATCAGAATCAGCAGACCCTTAAAGGAAAATATTTCAAACTGGGGCAGTGGCGGCAAGGTTGGCATAATAATCAGCGTAAGCATGATACCAAGCCCCAACTTGACACGATTGGGAATACTACTGTGGTTAAAAATTGGCGCAGCTGCAATCACCGCCAGAATTCGAGTCAGCGGCCATAGCAAACCAATGATCCAGGTTTGAAGGAGTTCGCTGCTGAAAGAAACCATATCTTGCCGAAAGAAAGTCTGCTACGCTTTAATTAGCCATCGCCGGAATGCTGCTAAAGATAAGGCGCATATAATCGACCATCGTCGTCAGCATGAACGGCCCAGCAAAAGCCAGCGTCACAAAAACACCAACTAATTTAGGTATAAAGGACAAGGTCTGTTCATTGATTTGCGTTGCCGCCTGAAAAATACTTACCAGCAGACCAATAGCCAGCACTACCAGTAAAATTGGCGCTGCCACCAGCAATGTGATTTCCATTGCACCTCTGCCTAATGTCATCACATTTTCTGGTGTCATGATAAATTCCTATCCAATCTCGTTTTTTGTTGTCAGTAGAAGCTTTGAACAAGCGAGCCGAGCAACAGCTGCCAGCCATCTACCAGTACAAACAGCATTAATTTAAAAGGCAGTGCCACAATGGCCGGAGACACCATCATCATCCCCATAGACATCAAGACACTGGCAACCACCATATCAATAACCAGAAACGGGATGAAAATCGCAAAACCGATCTGAAATGCAGTTTTAAGTTCACTGGTAATGAATGCCGGCACTAATACTTTCAAAGGAACTTGTTCAGGCGTTTCTATCTTTTCTACCTGTGCCATTTTCACAAACAATGCAAGATCACCTTCACGCGTTTGCTTCAACATGAATTCTCTTAACGGGGCAACGCCCTTTTCCATTGCTTCCTGCATCGTGATCTTATTTTCAGAGAGTGGCTGATAGGCATCGACGTAAATCTTATCGATGACGGGGCTCATCACAAAAAATGTCAGAAATAGCGCCAGCCCGACCATGACCTGATTCGGCGGTGCTGACTGCGTACCCAGCGCCTGGCGCAATAAAGACAACACGATAATGATGCGTGTGAAGCCTGTCATCATCAGCAACGCTGCTGGCAGAAAGGTCAGTGAAGTGAGCAGGATCAGCGTCTGCAGACTGAGCGTATAATCCTGCCCACCGCCCGCACTTGGCGCAGCGTTCACGAGCGGAATACCGTTCTCTGCAAATACCGTGATGGGCAACATCATGAGGCATGCGACGATCAGCATCTTGAAGAAATTTGTTTGTTGACTATGCATGTGTGTATTTACCAGAACTGAGTCTAAAACTACTGCTGCCTGAACTTACTGGCAGATTTTTTGAGCCACTGCGCAAACGCAGGGGCATTGAGCTGGCTGTTCAAACCTGCAGAGCTACCGGTATCAGCAAATGTATCTGAGGCTACTGAAGCGCCAATCTCCAGATTGGCAATCGCATTTACCTGCCCAGGAGCCACCCCCACGACTAACCAGCATCCCGCAACCTCCAGTACGACCACGCGCTCGCGTGAGCCTACACTTACCCCGCCGACGATGCGAACGACCGAGTGCTGCCCGCCCACACCAGGCATCATGCGTTTTAAAACCCAAGTCACCAGGGCCATGACTGCCAATACGACAGCGAGACCCAACACCATTTTCAGCACACCGCCACTAGGCGAAATAGCTACTGGCTCTGCTGCCCACAATGTGGCAGGAGCTAACAAAATACACAGTAAAATGACACGCATCATAATGAATGATCTGCTATTGATTCTAAAGTTTTACGCTTGAGGATTAATGGCTATTAACAATCGATTTAGCGATTAATCTTACGAATACGCTCTGCCGGCGTGATGATATCAGTCAGTCGTATACCGAATTTATCATTCACCACGACCACCTCGCCTTGCGCAATCAGGCAACCATTCACCAACACATCCATAGGTTCACCTGCCATGCCATCCAGCTCCACAACAGACCCTTGGGCAAGCTGGAGCAGATTCTTGATTGCAATCTTGGTACGACCCAACTCTACGGTCAGCTGAACCGGAATATCCAGAATGAAATCGATATCGTTCTGGGTTTCCTGCAACTTATTTTTGGCTGTAAATTCAGTAAATACCTGCGCCTGCTCAGCTTTATTCGCTTGCAACACAGAGGCTTGCTCAGCCATTGCGTCACCCCAGTCATCTGCTGTAGTCTCGGCAGCTCCCTGCTCAGCCATTGCAGCACCCCAATCGTCTTCTGCGATCGTCTCTATACCATTGTCCTCGGCTGGATCAGTCGCCATAAGGTTCTCCTTTAATATATTCAGTTGAGTTCGACCTCAAAAGTTTTTCAACACGAAGCGCATACTGGCCATTAAACAGTCCATATTTACAAAGCATGACGGGAATGCCGTCCACTTTTGCCTCGATTGCTTCATTCATACTCAGTGGGATCACGTCCCCCACTTTCATATTCAGCACATCACCAAGCTGCATATTGGTGGTAGCCAAGTCAGCCACGATCTCGATTTCCGCCGCCTGTACCTGTTGCGTCATTAATTTAACCCAACGTTTATCAGCACCCAGCACCTCACCCTGTAATGGGGAAGTCAGCAGGTCGCGGATCGGCTCCACCATTGAATACGGAAAACAGAAGTGGATTTCACCACTAGCCGGGCCTAATTCAACATTGAACGTCGTTACCACGACCACCTCATTCGGGGTAGCAATATTGGCAAACTGCGTGTTCATCTCAGAGCGGATATATTCAAACTCTACCGGGTAGACCGGCTCCCAGGATTTTGAATAAGTTTCAAATACGATATTCAGAATACGCTGAATGATGCGTTGCTCGGTTTGCGTAAAATCACGACCTTCTACACGGGTATGAAAGCGACCATCACCGCCAAACATATTGTCTACCACCAGAAACACAAGTGTAGGATCAAACACCATCAGCGCGGTACCGCGCAACGGTTTCATGTAGACCAGATTAAGATTGGTTGGCACCACCAGATTGCGAATGAAGTCACTATATTTGGTAATACGTACCGGCCCAACTGAAACTTCTACCGTGCGACGCAAAAAGTTGAATAACTCGATACGTACAAGTCGTGCGAATCGCTCATTGATAATTTCAAGCGTAGGCATGCGCCCACGGACAATACGTTCCTGCGTGGCCAGGTTATAGTCACGCACACCCTCGGTTTCACCAGCAGGTTTATCTTCATCCTGATCACCACCGACACCCTTAAGTAAGGCATCAACTTCATCTTGAGATAGGAATTTATCGGCCATGGTTAGTTATCATTCAACTTACTGAATAACGAATGAAGTAAAGTAAACAGCTAAAACCTCTTGAGGTTTGCCTGCTGGAGCCAAAGGCTTTTTCACTTCCTCGATGATTTCATCCGTGAGCTGCTGCTTGCCTTCTGCAGTTGAAATCTCGGCTGCACTTTTACTGGTCAGCAACATCAATAGCCGGCTTCTTATTGCCGGCATCTGCAGCTTGAGTGCTTCAGCAGCTTCTGGTGTTGCCATCTGCAAGGAGATATCCGTCTGCAAGAATCTCTCGTCAGGGTCCGCCTGCAAATTTACAGTAAATGTTTCCAGCGCTAGAAATACTGGTGCATGTGCTGGCTCTTCATGCTTAACTTCTTCTTTTTTGTGGTCGGCGCCTTTCTGCATCATAAACCAGGCACCACCGCCACCGCCTGCTAATAAAACAACCGCAGCAATGATAATAATCAGCTTTTTCTTGGATGCTGGTGCTGGCGCCTCTTCTGCATCTGCTTTTGGATCTTGTGCCATAAATTACTTTTCCTTTTGATGTTGACCAGGGACTTTCATTATGCCGCCATAGTCACTATTATTAATGACATTATGAAAAAAAAGGTGATTCTACCAAGCAAAGATAAGAAGGGGAAAATGGCGTCAGATTTAAAGTTTATCCTCTGACAAAATCGCTTGACTGCCGACCGCCATGTGGCAATTAAGCGAACGTATCCACCAGACCATTACTTATACTGACTTTGGCAGGATGAGTCGCCGACACTTCAGTCTGCTGAGCGTTTGTCATCCCTTGAGTCTGCGCTACAGTTCTGCTTTGTGCTGCCTGCTGAAAGTTCTGCTGGGATTGGCTACTGGTACTCACATTGGCCTGACCAAGCTGAATACCTGACTCATTCATTCTGTCCCGCAGATTCGAGAAACCATCTTCCAGCGCCCGCCTCACTTCATCGTTATCAGAAATAAATGTGGTATCTGCCTGATCATTGTGCACGTGAATCACGACTTTCAGAGGACCCATATCTGGCGGATTCAAAGTCAGCGATGCCGTTTGCTCTCCCGCACCTACCATCCATATGACTTTCTGGCTGATTGCCTGATCCCAGCCAGTTTTGCCAGGATAAGCTTGAATGATGTTCATGCCGGCGATTTGCTGAGTAGCCGCTATATTTTGATTGGCTTGTAAAGCCTGTGACTGAGTGGCTGCAGCTGCTGTCGCAACGATTTCTTTATTTGAAATTTCACTCAATACGCTAGACGACGCTTTATTTAATGCAAGCTCATCTCGGGTGGCATTCCGTGATGTTTTTTCCAGCACACTATCGAGCCACTTGGCCGACTCATCGGCTTTACCAGTTGCATGATCGGCAATGCCTTTCGCGGCAATATCCATATTTGCGTCTTTGGATTGTGACAGGCTGTTACTCAGTGTCAACTCCATAGGCTTCGCAGCATCAGAGCCGATCAAGCTGGACGATAATGTTGAGTTTGAATCTGCCATTGTAGTATTGATTTCGCTTCGCTCATCAGCAGGCTGCGCAGCACTCCCTTGCTTTCTCAAAGCAGCCGTTACCAAACCAGGCGCGATGAAAGCCGCGCCCGCCAATGCAGTAACATCAGCCTCCTGATTTCTTGCAAGCTCATCGGTTTCAAAATCTTTGTCACTTTTTGCTTCTGCTACTGATCGAGAGTCAACTATATTTTCTGCCATCTGCAAACCCAGCATCTGAGAAATAGAGTCAAGTTCTGATGATGTGGTCAAATTAGCGTCCTGATCTCCAGACTGCACGGAGGCAGCATGATCCTTACCCACAGCATTACGGGCTGCCTGAGTATTTTGTGCCGTTTTGTTCTGCGAATTGATTGAACTTTGTGGGTTGACAGGGCGCGCCTGCACGGCCTGAGAAGGCTGTTTTTTAGCATGCACCTGCTTTGCCAATTCATGATGAAATGGCGTTTTTTCATTACTTGCCGTCAAACCATTAAGATTGGACTCACTTTTATTCACAACATCAGGCAAATTTTTCTGTGCTGACTGTGAAGTTTTCAATGATAACGTTTGCATAATGCTCAACCTTTATGACGACTCTGAAATATTAACGCCGGCGTTGCAAATTCAATTTGTTGATATAAGACATAATGTGCCATCAGTTCTGATGATATCTCTTGCCCTGAAACACTCATCGCTTGGTTCTGCTGATGCGTGTCGCAAATTCATCCATCATCTTCTGGTCTTTTTTCTGCTCTACTTTACTTGCCCGCTTATCTGAGCGCTCTATCAGCACATCATATGAAAGCTTTTTCTTCTGGCTCTCCTGCCAGAGCTCACGGTGCACCTTGACCTGCTGCTGTGTAAACTCAACCACCTCCTGCTGCCCGGTAATGGCTTGGTCAAGTTTTTTAAGAAAGTTCTGAAAGTTCTGATATGCTTCGGCGCCCATACCGGTCGCAAGTGATTTGTTCATGTTATCGAGGTAGCCTTTGCGATACTCAATCAACATATCGTGTTTTTTTTGCGCCTCATCTGCCGTCTTCATCGCCCGCGCCAGTGCTTCCGTCGCCAGTTCTACTTCTTTTTCAGCGATTTCATTCAACATTTTCAACACATTGCCTGATTTCGTTGTCATCTCAACCCCCTATCCACTTTTTTTGACCCTAGCTCAACGGCACGCCATCCAGCACCGCAGCTAGAAAATGAATACTCTCCTCCCAATCTGCACGTTGCGAGATATCCTGCTGCAGGAATTGCTCAATAATCTCGTGTCTTTGTATCGCTACATCAAGCAATGGATCGCTCCCTGCCTCATAAGCACCGACATTGATCAGATCCACACTTCGCATATAACGCGAGTTGAGCTGTTTCAATTTACGGGCCAGTTTCTGATGTTCAGGACTCGTGATATTGTGCATCGCACGACTGATCGACTGCTCTACATCTATCGCCGGATAATGACCACTCTCCGCCAAAGTGCGGCTTAATACAATGTGCCCATCCAGAATTGCCCTTGCCG